>Ga0315288_10000328_pt1 | contig 59996 bp, 52 predicted proteins | sample YL17G11_20_MG_FD_203454 | JGI IMG/M metagenome (GOLD analysis project Ga0315288, IMG submission 203454) | Sediment microbial communities from Yellowstone Lake, YNP, Wyoming, USA - YL17G11_20 | ecosystem: Environmental > Aquatic > Freshwater > Lake > Sediment | place: USA: Wyoming | collected...
AAGTCCAGATCGTATCCCGGATATCGTGGAACCGCAATGTGAAGGGCAGCGTATAACCGTTGGGACAGTTGTTCGCGACCCGGAATTTATAGGCGGGACTGCCGAGGGCCGAATCGTTCTGGGCGATGTTGCCGTACCAGCTCGAATCGCGGGTGATGGTGACGTAAGGATCGGTTTCGGATAACCTTCCCCATACGCTCTGGGCGGTTGCGTTGCCCAGGTTCTTGCCGTAAACACCGTAGGAAATGCTGTCGCCGGGATTGACCTGGCTGTTGCCGTAATCGTTGATCACGATCGTGCCCAGGGTCACGTAAGGTCCGGAAGCCGTCGTAACCCGCGCGTAACCCTCATAAGGCGTAAAGTTGTGTTTGGTGACCGTAACATACATCGTATCCCCGACATTGAGCGGGTTGACGCTCAGGTTGGCGTTACCCGACACGTCAGTGTACGCCGCGACGTGCATTTGCGGAGCCTGCGTTTTGATCCAGCAGCAAACCAGCGCGTTCTGCTGGGCCGTGGCGCCTTCTCTCACGTTGACTGCGAAGGTGCTCGCGCCGGGTAAAACGGTCGGCAGATGGGTCACGGTCAGGGTGTGCGGAATATCGGTCCAGGTATCGAGGGCGGGATCGTTGAAAATATGGTACGCCTCAAAATAATACCGCTTCATGGTCGAGGAACTGTGGTTCTCGATCCAGTAAAGACCCCATTGGGTATAACGGCCGCGTTCATACATCCGGCCCGCGACGCTGTCCGTGTAAACCGCGTCAAAATACCGGCGCTGGAGCCAGTCGTCTTCATCCCAGTAGGTGGACGGCACGCTGCCGTAATACGTCAATCCGCCCTTGCCCGCGATGCGATCCCAGGTCTCGCCGAAGCAATCCGAGCCATACTGGTAATCGCCCGCCAGGCAGCAGTGGCCCGCGACCATCGGGTACATGTCATTGTTGGTCGTCGTGTTAAGTTCGGGGATCGTGAAATCGCCGCTCGAGCTGATCGCCCAGTAAGTCTGGCTGCCGTGCGCGGTGTAGACGCACCAGGCGGTGCCCGCATTTATCCTCTGCACGATCCGCGTTTCCTGTTCGCTCGAGGCGATCACCAGGGTATCGACCTGGTAACCATAGGGGACCAGTAATTGCCGGCAGTATTCATTGGTCGCGATGCCGACCGGCTGGTAGCTCCCGTCGTATCCCGCGATCAGGCAGGCTCTTTTCAACCAGGCCGTGCCGGCGGAACCGAAATTCGCGTGTTCGTAGCGTAAAGCCTTATTAACCGAAATGTTACCCTGCACCGTATCTAACACCGAGATTCGGCCGTTAAACATATCGGGCAGGTAGCCGGATTCGTTGGTTTCCGCATAGTACAGGTCCGTCTGGTCGAGGGACGAGGAACCGGTGGCCGATGCCGGCAGCGCGATCGTCGATGAATTCGGGTCGCCGATGATCGTTAAAAAGGTCGCGCGCGGGCTCTGGAGACGGATCGTGTCGTTGATCTGCGCCGCGGTCCAACCGGCGGCGTTCCACATCCGGACCTTGTAACCCTTCTTGGTTTTCCACTGGCCGAGTTTGCTGGCCAGGGTCAAGGCCGGTCCGTTATAGAAGATGTCATAATAGATCGGCAGCGGCGGCACACCCCGCAGATAATCCGGGTAGTTAACCACCATCTTGCTGATATATTCTTCCCAGACCGAGGAATAATCTCGGGCGACTTCCCGGACGGTCTGGGAAATATCGCCGCCGTTGAATTCAACCCGGGCTCGGATGCGGGTATACACGCGGATCCGGCCGGTAACCGGATTATATTGCACCGGGTAGAACTGAACCGTTGCCAGGCGGTGGCCGCGCGCCAGACCGCCATCTTCAAAAATACCGGTCATGCGATTCGGATAATAATCGTTATTGCCGTAGGTTTTTTCATCAATCACGAAATTCGCCCGGCGGCCCTGGATCTTGGGTACGCTGGCCAACGCCGGCGCGAGACGCATATCGATCCCCAGTTCGGCCAGGCTGTATTCCTGGAATTCCGTGCTCAGTACCTGAACCGCGATCCGCGCCTGATAAGGCACGTCGAGCGCGGCGGTGACCATGGGCAATCTCGGCTTGCCGATCTCACCCAGATACGCGTATTCGTCGATTTTTAACTGGGCGAACGTTTCCCGGCCCACGTCGGTCATTTTCGACGCGTCATAGACGCTTACGTCGGCGCCGAAGAGATTGACTTCGATCGTCAGGCCCATACTGCTGGCATTCGTGACGTTGATCGCGGTTTCCTGCCGCAGGCGGTCGCCCCGGAATGGAATCCAGGACGCGTGTGCGAACGCAACGATGATCAGAGCCGGAACCAGCCCTTTTATAACCAACATTTTCCGCATACTACCTCCTTGTAATCGTTGTAACCTTAGCCCAACGAACTCGTAAAATGCAAATTGGGGAGGGGGCCCAAAAGGGGGGTTATTTAGTATAGGAGGTGTCTTATTGGGCCACCCTCCAATTCGTTTATATAAGACTTAAACCTAAAATAAGAATCCCCAGATAAAGCGATAAAATTATCCGCTGTTCTTCGCTTTCATCTTCTATAATATATTATAATAAAATATTTTCCTTTGTCAAGGGAAAAAACCCGCTTCCTCCCCCTTGACTTTTCTTTTGTTTTATGCTAATATGTAAAATGAAATTCCCTAAGGGTCGGCCGATACTCGAAAATACCCGGCTGGAATTCATCAATTTGGATAATGTCCTGAGCGCGTCCAAGCGGGAACGAGCCCACCGCATATCCGGCTACATTTCGATCATTTATCCCGATTCCGAAGAATTAATTTTCCTCCGCCAGGGCGAACCTTTCAATTCCGCCCGGGTTAACCAAAAAGAGCGGCGGATCGTCGCCATTTCCGAGGTTATCGAAAAAGCGAAAAAAGCGACCTCGGGGATTCTTTCCGAGTACGCGACCGATGAAATCCTTCTTAACTTAATCATCTCCTCCATCACCATCCAGCCGATCAAAGCCGACGTCGACCTTTCCCGGCTGCAGCCGAAGATCTTCATCGATAAGCTCAAATCCACCAAATTCGACGGTTTCATCTGGATTCGCTGTGGTCTGGATGAATCGTATATTCATATCGCCAAGGGAGAAATCGGCGGTTGTTATGTCGCCGGCAGCGGCGATAAGATTCAGGACGATAATGAGATTATTAATCTCCTCCTTAAACCGGGCACGACCATTTCCATATTTGACCGGATCGAAACCCAGACCACGACCCAGGCGTCGCCGGCCCAGGTCGACATGTTCTGCAAGATCTTTTCTTCACTTTTCCGGAATTATGCCCATCCGATCGGCAACACGATGGTCCTTAAGGCGATCATGATCGCGAAATCCACGGCCCAGAAGGATTTTACGTTCATCGACGAGATTAAAATCGCCCCGGATTTAAGCGTGTCGGGCAAGATGATCATCGAGCCCAAAGTATTGTCCCAGGGCATGGCCCGCTGGTTCGATCTTATCTATGAATCTTTTTCCACTCTCCTGGGCAAGGAAAGCGAAGTTATCGCTAAAAAAGTTTTGAACGATTACCGTTTTGCCCTGAAATCACTGAATTTTTTCGACCACACAAAGCTTAAAATTTGATGTCCTTATATATCATTGCCACGCCGATCGGCAATCTTGACGATATCACATTGCGCGCGCTCGAAACCATGAAATCGGTTGATCTCATCGCCTGTGAGGATACGCGGCACACATCGATCCTCCTGCGTCGCCACGGCATTGAAAAACCTTTGACCGCGTATTATAAGGATAACGAAAAAACATCCCTTTCCCGCCTGCTCGGACTGCTCGGGGATGGGAAAAACATCGGGTTGGTCAGCAATGCCGGCACGCCTTTGATTTCCGACCCCGGTTATCTCCTGGTCCGGGAATCACTGGCCCGCGGGATAAAGGTCTTCTGCGTGCCGGGCCCGTCGGCCTTAACCGCGACCCTGAGCGTATCCGGCTTGCCGGCGGACCGCTTTATTTTTGAAGGTTTTTTACCCAAAAAACCCGGTGCCCGCCGGAAAATCCTGGAAGCCCTGAAAAACGAGCGCCGGACCGTGATTTTTTTCGAATCTCCCTACCGGATCATGAAGACGCTCGCGGAAATGCAGTCCGTGCTCGGCGACCGGGAAGTCGCGGTCGGCCGCGAGTTGACGAAATTTTATGAGGAAATCTACCGGGGGCGGATCAGCGAAATCACCCGGTCCGCGGTCAAGGTAAAGGGCGAGTTCACTATCGTGTTAAAGGGGACGGATGAAGCGGATTAAGGTCTTTTTCCGGAAAATCCTGGTCTACCCGGCCGTCGGGGTACTGCTCAAACTCCACATTCACCCCAATGTGATCACGGTCTCAACCCTGTTTTTGGCCATCGGCGCCTTCTTTTTTTACCGCCAGGGAATTTTCTGGGCGGGAGCCATCTTTTTTTTCTTTTGCGGGATTTTTGACACCTTTGACGGCGAACTCGCCCGTCGAACCAACCAGGTTTCCCGGGTGGGCGGATTCCTGGATTCGACTATCGACCGGATCAACGAGTTCATCATCTATCTGGGTTTGTTCAGTTACTATTACAACCGTCAGAATTGGGTGCTCTTCTGGATCTTCGCCGCCCTTTTTGGTTCGATCATGGTCAGTTATACCCGGGCCCGCGCCGAAAGCTTCGGCGCAACCGCGCAGGTTGGCATTTTCGAACGCTTTACTCGGATCGTGCTGCTGATCGTCGGTTCGGTATTCGGACCGAAAGTTATGATCTATATTCTCGTCTTGCTTTCGGTCGGGACTATGACCACATCCCTCCGCCGCATATTCCACGTGTACCGCCAGAACCACCAGGAACCGGTTGACCGATAAAGTTCCGCGTTATTCAGGCGCCGGTCGCCGGGAAAGGGTTCTGCTGATCGGCGTGGGCGATCGGAACACCAAGCGCTGGCAAATCGTCCAGTCCCTCGAGGAACTGGCGAACCTGGCCAAAACCGCCGGCGGTGAAGTTGTGGAAAGCCTGATTCAGATGCGTTACAAATACAATCCCGCGACCCGGCTCGGTATCGGCAAGGCCCGGGAACTGGGCGAAATTGCCCGGGACCACGAAATCGACCTTTTCATTTTCGACGGCGAACTGTCCGCGGCCCAGATCCGAAATATCGAGAAACTCATCGCGAAACGGGTCATCGACCGGACCACCCTGATCCTGGATATTTTCGCGCTCCACGCCCGGACCAAGGAATCAAAGCTCCAGGTGGAACTGGCCCAGCTCGAGTACCGCCTGCCCCGCCTCGTCGGATTTAGTTCCGAACTGTCCCGGCTCGGCGGCGGAATCGGCACCCGAGGCCCGGGTGAAAAAAAATTGGAAGTCGACCGCCGGCGCATCAAGGACCGGATCGCTTATCTCAAGGACGAACAGAAAAAAATCGAAAAATCCAAAGCGGTCCAGCGCAAGGGGCGCCAGGCCTTGCCCCGGATCGCGGTCGTCGGCTACACGAACGCGGGTAAATCCTCCCTGGTCAACGCCCTGGCCAAAACGAAACTTCTTACCGCCGACTATCTTTTCTCAACCCTTGATTCCAATACCTCGGTCCTGTTCGTGCCGCCGAATCATAAAATGCTGATCAGCGATACGGTTGGTTTCCTTAAAAACCTGCCGCATAACCTGATCGCGTCTTTCCACGCCACCCTTTCCGAAGTCCTCGACGCCGACCTGCTCATCCACATCACCGACGCGACCGGCGAGGACCTGGAATCGAAGATCGCCACGGTCCAGCAGGTCCTGGAAGAAATTGCGGCCCGCGAAAAACCGCAGCTCCTGGTCTTTAACAAAATCGACCGCCTCTCCCCCGAGGAAAACGCCCGGCTCCGGGAAAGATATTCAAACGCCCTTTTCGTATCGGCGGTTAATGGCGCGGGCATCATGGAACTGAAAGAACAACTCAAGAAACATTTCTTCAGATAAAAATAGGCCATGCCGATTTTTCTCTTCACCGATATCGAAGGATCAACGCAAAAATGGGAACTGAATCCGGCCGCCATGAAACCCGCCCTGGCCCGTCACGATGAGATACTCCGGACGCAAATTGCCGACGGAGGCGGGCGGATCATCAAACATACCGGCGACGGGATCTTCGCGATTTTTGACGCCGGTCAGCCCCTCGCCTGCGCCCTGGGGATCCAGCGGGAAATGCAGTCCGAAAACTGGGGTAAGGTTGGCGAAATCCGCGTGCGGATCGGCCTCCATGCCGGCGTCGCCGATAAAGACGGCGCGGATTATTTCGGTCCGGTTATTAACCGGGCCGCGCGGGTCATGACGATCGCCTGGGGCGGCCAGATCATCCTGACCCCCGAAGTCCGGCAGGCGGCCCCGCTCCCCGAGGGCGCCGTCTTCACCGATCTCGGCGTTCACCTTCTCAAGGACCTGACCGAACCCCAACAAATTTATGGTCTGACCCGTTCCGATCTTAAGTTAAAGGATTTTCCGCCCCTCCGATCGCTTTCCTCCCGACCTCATAACCTGCCCGTGCAGTCCACGCCGTTCTTGGGCCGGGAACAGGAACTGGTGGAAATAATCAAGCTTCTGGAAAATCCCGGGTGCCGCCTCCTGACCCTGATCGGTCCGGGCGGGATCGGTAAAACCCGGCTCGCGCTCCAAGCCGCGGCGGAAAAAATCGAGAATTTTGAACAGGGCGTATATCACGTGTCCCTGGCCCCCTTAAGCTCGGCCGATTTCCTGATTGCCGCCGTCGCGTCGGCCCTTAAGTTTAATTTTTACAGCCGCCAGGCGGAAAAAGAACAGCTGCTTAATTTCCTGCGCGAAAAGGAAATGCTCCTGGTCATGGATAATTTCGAACACATGGTCCAGGGCGCGTCGCTGGTCGCCGATATCCTCAACGCCGCGCCCCGGATCAAGATCCTCGTCACGTCCCGGGAACTGCTCAATCTCAAAGGCGAATGGGTCATGCAGATCGAGGGCATGAAAGTCCCCCCGGGCAACGATATCAATATCGAAGGGTACAGCGCGGTCCAGCTATTCCTGTACAACGCCCAGCGCGCCAACACCCGCGTCGCCCTGAACGACGACGACAAGAAATATGTCGTCCGGATCTGCCAGCTGGTCGCGGGCATGCCCCTGGGCATCGAACTTGCTTCTTCCTGGCTCCGGACCCTGTCCGCCCGGGAGATCTGCCAGGAAATTGAAAAAAACCTCGACTTCCTGGTCAGCTCGATGCGGGACGTCCCGGAGCGGCACCGCAGCCTGCGCGCGGTGTTCGATTATTCATGGAACCTACTTTCCGGACCGGAAAAAGAAACCCTGAAAAAATTATCCGTATTTCGGGGGGGGTTCAGCCGGGACGCCGCGGAAAAGGTCGCGGACGCGAATCTGGGTGTCCTGGCTTCCCTGGTCGACAAATCCCTCCTGCGCAAGGGCGCGACCGGCCGCTATGAAATGGTGGATATTCTCCGCCCTTACGCCCAGGAGAAAATCGATGTCCGATCGCCCGAACGGACCGCGCTCGAAAACCGCTATATCGAATATTATGCGGGTTTTCTCGCCGCGCGGGAAAAGGATATCGATTTTAAAAGGCGGGCCGCGGTCATGGAGGAATTGAACCTTGAGATCGAGAACATCCGCGCCGCTTTTGATATGACCCTGGCGCGGGGAAAACCGGACGAGATCGGCGCTTTATTTTCCGGATTCGCCGCCTACTATCGCAGCCGGGGGTTGCTGAACGAGGGCGCGAAAACCTTTGAAAAAGCGGTTCAGGCGCTCGCGCCGCTGGCCCAGACTCCCGCGGGCCGCGCGCCCCATGCCCGCGCCCAGAACCGCTGGGCCATATTTCTTTACCAACTTGGCTTTATGGATCAGGCCCGGGCGCTATTAGACAAAAGCCGTGCGGTTTTTCAGGAGCTCGGGCTTAAAGCGGACCTGGCCGACGTCCTGAATACCCAGGGTAATTTGGATAATGTCCTGAGCAATTACGCCGCGGCCCAGCATGCGTATGAAGAAAGCATGAAATTATACCGGGAAGTGGGCAATAAAGTTGGACTTATGGGATCCATAAACAACCTGGGGGTCATCGCGTATCGCCGGGACCAGTTTGAAGTCGCCCGCAAGCTTTTCGCGGAATGCCTGGCGATCGGTCGGGAAATCGGCTTTGAGAAAGGCATATCTAACGCCCTGGGTAATACCGCCCTGATCGATCAGGAGCAGGGAAATTACCCGGAAGCCATTCGGCTGACCCTGGAGAGTCTGGAAATCGACAAAAAACTGGACGACAAGATCGGCATCGCCAACATAAACCATAACCTCGGTTTCACTTACCGCCACCTCGGCGAGTTCGATCGGGCCATACAATATAACGAGGAAAGCCTGGCGCTCCGGCGGGAGATCGGCGACCGGATCGGCATCGCTCTTTCGCTCAACAACCTGGGGATACTGGCTACGGCTCAGAAACGTTATGACGACGCGATCAGGCTGCTCCAGGAAAGCGTCGAGGCATACCGGTCCCTGGGCGATAAGAATAACATTTTCATGCCCCTTAACAACATCGGCAGCGTCTATCTGAATTTGGGGCGCTTTGACCAAGCCGGGAAATATTTTTTTGAAGCCCTGGAATTAACCCGGGACCAGGAAATGATCATCCATCATTTGGAATCCTTTAACAACTTTGCCGAGCTCTACCATAAGCAAGGCATTCCCGAATTCAGTTTTGAAATCCTCGAATATCTAGTTCACCACCCGGCGGTCGACGCTGACTTAAAGCAGCGCATCGCCGATCTCCGGGCGCTAGTGGTACCAACCCTTCCGCCGGAAACGATCGCGCGCGTCAAGGATCGGATCAAGCACCTCGATTTGCAGGGGATTTATTTAAAAATCAAGGCTTTACAGCCGGAGGTCTAAAACTTGCTTGGCCTGAGCGACGTCGATTACGCGATCGGAGAGCGGGTCCTCTTTTCAGGCGTCACCCTCAATATCAATCCCCATGACCGCTTCGGGCTGGTCGGCGGCAACGGCACGGGTAAAACCACCCTCCTCCGGATTATCAAGGGTGAAATCGCGCCGACCCGCGGTTCGGTCACCCGGGCGGGCGGGTTGCAGATTGGCTACCTGCCCCAGGAAGAAATCGTGATCCGGGGCAACCGGCTCCGGGACGAAGTCCTGAAGGATTATCATCAGCACCTTGACCGCCTGGCCGGGCTGGAAAAAAAGATCGCCGCCGATCCCCACGCGCGGTCCCTGCTCAAGGAATACGAAACCGCCCAGGACGATTTCCACCGCATCGGCGGCTATGACTACGAAACCGAATCGTTCCGGGTGCTCGGCGGTTTGGGCTTCAGCCCCGACGACTACGACAAACCCATGCAGGAATTTTCCAGCGGCTGGCAGATGCGGGCGGTTCTGGCCCGGATGCTCCTGAACAAACCCGGCCTTCTGCTCCTGGACGAACCGACGAACCACCTGGACATCGAATCGATCGAATGGCTGGAAAACTATCTTCTGAACTTCCCCGGCGCGATGGTCGTCGTCTCGCACGACCGGTACTTCCTGGATAAAATCCTGCAGACCCAGGAAGGCGTGAGCGGTATCTGGGAGGTTGACTTCCACGGATTCCGGCGGTACCGGACCGATTATACCGGTTACCTGGTCGAGTCCCGACTCCAGAAAGAACGCATCCAGGAAATGGCCAAGAACCAGCAGCGGGAGATCGCCGATATCAAGGATTTTATCGCCCGGAACAAGGCCAACAAGAAGCGCATCGGCGTGGTTAAGAGCCGGGAAAAACACCTGGAACGGATGGACGTAATCCGGATTCCTCCGGAACGCAAACGGATCCGGGTTCGTTTTCCCGTGGAGCCGATCTTCAGCCCTCAATTGGTCTTACTCCGGGACGTCAGCAAAGCCTACGACCACCGGACGGTTTTCCGGCACGTGAACCTGGTGATCAAGAACAACGACCGGATCGCGCTCATCGGCAAAAACGGCGCCGGCAAATCCACGCTCTGCCGGATCATCGCCGATTTCGACGCGCCGACCACCGGGACCAGGACCGGCAGCGAAAAACTGGTGATCGGCACCTTTTCCCACGATATCATGCTCCGGCTCGACCCGGACCGCGACGTAATCGACGAAGCACTCCATGACGCGCCGGCCGAGGTTCACCAGGGCATCCGCAGCTTCCTCGGTTCGTTCCTTTTTTCCGGAGACGACATCTATAAAAAGGTCCGGGTACTGTCAGGCGGCGAAAAAACCAGGCTCGTGATCCTTAAAACCATGCTCCGGCCATCCAATCTCCTGATCCTCGACGAACCCACTTACCACCTGGACAAGGAATCGGTCGAGGTGGTCAAACTGGCGATCGATTCCTACGAAGGCACGATCATCTTCGTCACCCACGACCGCGAACTCATCGCCGATTTCGCTCAGCGGGTTATCGAAATCAAGGACGGTCACTTGAAGGATTATCCGGGCGACTACGAATATTATTTATGGAAAAGGCAGCATGCCGCGGAAACCGGGACTCCGCGATCGGCTGCGCTCGGAAAAAAGAAGGGCTCCGCCTTGTCCCAAAACCGGCCGATCGACGAGAAGGACGCCCGGCGCCAGCAGATCATCCAGAAACAGGCCCGGCGCGACCAGTTGCGGGTAACTTTTTCCAAACCGGCGTTCGTCAGCAATCCCAACAAGGCGAAAAAACTCTTCGCCGAATACCAGCGCCTGGGCGACGAAATCGAAGAGCTGGAAAAGAAAATGACCGATGGCAACAGTTCATAAAAATGCGTTGCGCCCGCGCTTTAGCGCCTATCCCGACCCAACGGTTCCAATCCCATCCCGGGATTGATTATTTCCCGGGATCAATCCCGCCGCAACGCGGCTAATATCATGTATTTAATAGATAAAAAAGTAAGTCCCGACCGGATTGGCAGCAAGGCTCATAACCTTTTCGCCCTGCAGGATCATTTCACCGTGCCGGATTTCCTGGTGGTTGAAGTTTCGGCGTACGCGGCATATTTGAAATCAGGAAAGATACCGGACCGGCTGCTCGATGAATTGCGGGACCGGGTAAATGTCTGGTTAACTAAAGGGCCGGTCGCGGCGCGCTCGTCGGCGACGGCCGAAGACATGCCCGACTTTTCCTTCGCGGGCATGTACGACACGGTTCTCAATGTCGCTGATGACGCGGCGCTGCGCAAGGCATTGATCCGGGTTTGGGACTCGAACCGAGGCGTCCGGGTGGAGGCTTATCGGAAACAACACCGGATCACGGCCGGGCTCATGGCCGTGATCATCCAGCGTCAGCTGGCGCCCGATGTGAGCGGGGTGATGGTGACGCAAAGCCCATTTTCCACCCGGGAGATCATGATCGAGTGCTGCCCGGGTTTGGGCGAACCGCTGGTCTCAGGCAGGATCACACCCTCCCGTTACCGGATCACCGGCCAAACAATTCAAAAACCGGATGGTCCGGAACTGCTGGACGATAAAAAAATCCGCGAACTCGTCGCGGCCGGTTACAAGATCGAAACCATGTTCAAATCTGCGCAGGATATCGAGTGGGCTTATGAAAAAAGCCGGCTCTACATCCTCCAATCCCGGCCCCTGACCGTCCAGGCCGCCTCACCGCGGCGGCTGTGCACGGTCTGGTCCAACGTCAACCTGCGCGAGACAATCCCCGATCCGATCACGGCTATGGGCTGGTCGCTTTTCACCGACTTTATTTTTTACACGATCATCCGCGAAGTTTTCACGATCCCCGTGACCGAAGAAGAGTACCGTAAATACCCGATGGTCGAGCGCCTGCTCGGCCGGCTCTACTGGAATCTCAACAACTGCATGGCCTACGGTAAATCGGTCGGGCGGATCATTTCCCTGTTCAAGCTGAGCAGCCTTGACCCGCAGCTCGGTGACGCGGCCAAGGCGGTCGACATCAAGAATCTGCCCCAGCCGATTCCGGACGGGAAACTGATCTTCTGGGGACCCCTGGCCTTGTTCCGGTTAATCCGGTATCTGCTGAGGGGATTTATCAGTCACCAGTCAATTAATCGCCGCGTTCGGCTTCATTACGAGGAATCGGCGCAATGGTTAAGCCGGTTGGAAATTGCCGGCGATCCGGAAAAAGGCCTGGCCAACATTCACGACTGGCTGCGCGTCTGGTTCGGCAGGTTCGGCCAGGAATATTTCGGCTCGATCTTCATCGGGCTCTTTCAAATGATCATATTAATGAAGCTGATGAAATGGCGCATGGGTCAAAAAGGCGAAGTTTTGACCCGCAACGCGATCATCGGCATCCTCGACAAGACCGGCGAAATGGCGATGGCAATCCAGGGACTCGGCGCCCGTGCCCGTGCCCGCATTCGTCGCTCGACGGTCCGTCGGGAAGACCTGAGAACGTTGCTTAAGTCCGATCCCGTATTTCAAAAGGCGTATCGCGCCTTTCTTGACGAATTCGGGCACCGGGGGCCGGGCGAGTTTGATTTCGGCAAACCTAACTGGCGCGATGACGAAAATATGACCCTGGATGTCATCCGGACCGCGACCCAGGCCCGGCCGTACGCGGTCGACCGCGCGGCGGATATGACCCGGATCATGAGCCGTCTTAAACCTCTGGCCCGTTTCTTTTTCCGGCTCTTCCGGCCCCGCCTGGAATCGCTCACTCCCTTGAGGGAAGACGGTAAGCACCATTTTTTCAAATTCGGCAGCCGCGTAAAAGACCAGGTTTTCGCCCTCGAGAACGCTTTAATCAAGCGGGGTTACCTCGAAGGCAAATATGACATTTTCAATCTGACCCTATCCGACCTCCAGCGGATAATTGACCAGCGGCTTTCGCCGTCGGACTGCCGCCGGGTCATCGAGCAGCGAAAAAAAGAGTGCCGGGATAACGCCGCGCTCCAACCGCCGGATATCATATTCGAAAGCGGCGAACGCATATACGCCCAGACCTCATCCGCCGCGGTCCATATCGCCGAACCTCTCACCTTTGGCCGGATCCGGGCCCGCACCCGGATCATCGCCGATTTCCGCGAGGCACCCGCCCTGCAAAAAGACGAGATCCTGGTCACCCACCATTCCGACCCGGGTTGGACGCCGCTCTTCATGGTGGCGAGCGGAGTGATCGTCGAGGTCGGCGGCCTGATCTGCCACGCGGCCATGGTGGCGCGGGAACTCGGGATCCCGGCGGTCGTCCTGAAGAACGCGACGCGCCTTATCCCGGACGGCAGTCTGATCGAGCTCGACGCCAACCTGGGCCGGGTTACCATTATCAAAAAGTAAATAAAGCAAACAATGCACCGGCCCCGTTAGAAATACTATTTCTAATCGGGATCCAGTTGTTTGTCATTGCGAGCGAAGCGAAGCAATCGCTATTTTTTAAAATCACTGTTATCTACTCTGTTAATCACCGTAATCACACTGCCAAAGGCAGCAACGCTATTCACACTCTTTTTCTTGGTCCTTCAGTTACACTTTTGTTACACTTAAGTATATAATATAAAAATAGGTTCAAGATTTCACAGTATTGAAAAAGGAGGCAGTATGAAATTTAAGCTCATATTGTTGATCGTGCTCTGCGCGGGTTTATCGTCCGCGGCTCAGAGGATAGTATTATGCGAGGAACCAAACTACTCAGGCTGAGGCGGTTGCTACCCGGCCAGCTGTACGCTGGACGCAATTGTCGCCTCAAATCCGACGCGCATCGCATCGGTTGAATTGCATATTGTCAGTTCTTACCCCCAGTACACGCTCGAAGCCTATCAGCGCTATCATTCCTATCCCCCGTATTATTGGTATAATGGCGGCTGGGCATGGGCCACACCCTATTTATTTATCGACGGGGCCAAGGGAGCCGTAGTAGATAGCTGTTATCAATATGCTAAGTGGCGGTCCAAGATCAACGCGAGATTGAGTAGGGCCTCGCCCTTCACCAGCCGGACCTGGGGTAATTACAGCCTCACGGATGGCAGCGGGACGATCTACGCCCGATTCCGGAATGATTCCACGGCCTCGGTCACCGGTCGCATCCGGTTCGTCATCACCGAGGACAGCATATACTATGCCGGGCCCAACGGCGACGCCTGGCACAACCACGTGGCGCGCGACTACGTGCCGGACACATCGGGAACCGCATTCACGCTCGCGCCGGGCGATTCCGTGACCACAAGCCGGAGTTTCACAATCCAACCCGGTTGGAACCAGAACCGTTGCAAGATCATCGTCTGGGCCCAGACCCCAACTCTCTCGGCGGATTCGAACCGGGTTGTCTGGCAGAGCGGTATCCAGAACGTCATGGATCTCTATGTGAATGTCGACGAGCAGGACCAGATCTCCATCCGGCCCTCGATCCTCGCGACCCCGAATCCCTGCGTCGGCCGGACCGAACTGCGCTTCACACTGTACCGTGACATGCCGTACGCGATCGGAATTTACGACGCGCTCGGCTGCAGGGTCAGGTCCTTCCAGGGCATTGCCCGGGGTGAAAACGAATCGCTGATCTGGAACGGTACCCGGGATAATGGGACAAAAGTGAACCCGGGGGTTTATTTCTACCGGATCGAAAGCAAGCGGCTCAATACCGGCGGCAAAATAATCCTCAATTAACGGCCGTCCGGAAACAAACTCGAAGGCTTCCGTGCCAATACCGGCGCGGAAGCCTTTTTTTTTAATTTTTACTGGATCCGCGCGCCTGCCCGGTTAGGACGTTTTTTAAAATTTTATCAGTTTAATCCCGGCAATTTTGTCTTTTCCCGACGTGACCTTCAGGAAGTATACGCCCCGGTTTAATCCTCTGATTTTTTCACCCTGCAGGATCCGGGTTGAAACCGGGCGTCCGCAGTTTTCTTCGAAAACAAGGGTTCCCGCGATAGCGTAGAGTTTGATTTCGAGCGGTTCCCCCGATGGCTTGGCAAAGGTGATAATTATCCGGTCTCTAAACATGGTCGCAGCGGAAAGCGGGTTCGGTTCAGAAACCTCGGATTTTTGCTCTTCGATAAAAACATTGCCCGTGGGATTGCGTTTATAATATACTTCCCAATTTCCATCCCTCAGGTCGTACCAGACGACATGGACCGCGGATCCGGAGACCGCGATTGAGTTGTAAAAAGACGTCGCAACATCGTTCGTCAGACGCGTATCCGGGCTCCACGAAAAGCCGTTATTGACCGATGACTTGTAATAAATTTCGCTGTTCAAATCCCGCTCATCCGTCCAGACCACGTGTAAGTTCAAACCGGAAACATCGATCGACGAACCGGTGGACGCGGCGGTATTTGACGTCAGCCGGGTGTCGGCCCCCCAGTTCGCACCGCTATCGGTCGAGCGCTGGTAATAAATTTCGTAGTTGCCGTCCCGATTATCTTCCCAGGTGACATGAACCGTAGATCCGGAGGCCCCGACGCACGGCCCCATGGAAACTCCGGGATCGTTGGTGAGATTTGTCGCCGCATTCCAGGTCACCCCCGCGTTGGTCGACCGCGCGTAAAAAATTTCCTTGCCCAGATTGCCGCCCGCGTCGCTTTCATACCAGACCGCGTGGACCGTATCCGCGGAAACCGCGATCGCCGGCGCCCAGGTCCAGTCGGCGTCATTGGAAAGCCTTAAATCCCCAGACCAGGTGATTCCGTTATCGGTGGAACGCTTGAAATACGTCTCGCGGTTCCCGTCGCGGTCATCCATCCAGAGCAGGTAGACGCGGGAACCGGAAACCGCTAAGGTCGGGAACAGAGACCAGGATGAGTTTGAGGTCAGCCGGGTGTCGGCCCCCCAGTTCGCACCGCTATCGGTCGAGCGCTGGTAATAGACTTCGTAGTTGCCGTCCCGGTTATCCTGCCAGACGACGTGCAGGTTGGTTCCGGAAATGACGATCCGGGGGGTTTGGGAATTGCTCGCGTTGTTTGTCAAACGGACATCGGCGTTCCAGGTTAAGCCCGTGTCGCCTGATGATTTATAATATATTTCCTGGTTTCCGTCCCGGTTGTCAAACCATACTAAGTGCACGGACGGCCCGTTCGCGGCCACGGCCTTGGTCGTAGCGCACCGGGATTCGTTGGGATCGTTGGTCAATCGATAATCCGCCTGCCACTGGCCAAAAAGGGGGAAGGCCGTCAGGCAAATGGCGAACCGGACGAAAAGAATCCTTTTTAAAAATTCTCCCGGCTTTATATTAAATTTCATTTTACCTTCCTTTTAAAAAAATTTGCCCTCGGCGACCAATATGACCTTGCCGCCGACATAAACCTGAATCTGCCTGGTTATTTTGCGGGCTTTCAAATACAAGATCGACGGCCGGTTTATTTCATACCCCTGCTCGACCCGGAGATCAATCCGGTCCCGTTTAAAATAGCGGTGTTCTACCAGGTAGCCGGCCAGGCAGCCGTTGGCGCTGCCGGTCGCCGAATCTTCCGGAATGCCGTAGAGCGGGGCGAACATCCGGACGTTAAGATCGTTGACCCGGGAATAGGTTTCGGCGCAGAAAACGAGTATACACCGGGCTCGAGCGCCTTTCAGCACCGTCCGAAAATGAGCACGATCGGTTTCGATCTTCCTCATCGCGCCCAGGGTCCGGATGGGCGCGATAACGAACGGCACGCCGGTCGAAACTTCCTGGATTGGAAAGCGGCCGTCCATATCCCGTTCATCCAGCCCCAATGCCCGGGCCGTCTTGGCCGCGGTAAATCGCTTACCGAAGGTCGGCGGCAACTGCTTCATCCAGAGAATATCCTGCTTTTTACCCGGGTCCTTGAATTCCACCGGGATTTGGCCGACCTTCAGGTTGAGGACGACCTTGGCCACCGGTCGCCGGATGATCGAACGCTGGATGACGAACGCGGTGCCCAGGGTGGGATGGCCGGCGAAAGGCAGCTCCTCTTCAGGCGTGAAAATCCGAACGTCGTAACCGCCCAGGTAAGGTTTTTGGCCAAGGATAAAGGTCGTTTCGGAAAAATGCGTTTCCCGGGCGATCGCTTGCATCATCCGGGACGTCAAGCCGCGGGCGTTCATAAAAACCGCGAGCTGGTTGCCCGCGTATTTTTTCTCGGCGAAAACGTCGACGATATAAAAATCAAGCCCCTTCATCGATCGCCCCGGTTGTGGTCAGACCTAATCATGTCCTGATTATAAGTTATTTTTATGGGTTGTCAATTTGTTTCTGGTTTCGGGTCAATCTCAAACCCCTCCGCCGGCTCCCTGCGCAGTTCTCTAACGGGATAAAAGAGGTTATACCTTTATCGGTGTTTCTTTGTCTAAATATTAGCTGTGATAAAAAGGAGGTTTATATGATGCACGGATACTGGGGCGGCCCAATGGGATTCGGATGGATGGGCGGCATATTTATGCTGATTTTCTGGGTAATAATCATCATCGGCATTGTCTGGTTGGTTAGATACCTTATTGGATCGCGAACCGGCTTTGCCGAACATCCCGATACGCCGATGGAGATTCTAAAAAAACGGTACGCGAAGGGCGAAATCGATAAAAAGGAATTCGAAGAAAAGAAACGGGATCTGGGCCTTTAAAAACCTAAATCATAAATCCCGTTAGAGAATTCCATCCTTATAATGGGATAAATTGTATTTTTTAACGATCTGAACGATATTAACGGTTTAACTGAAATCTTTTCTATTTGCCGAGGGCTTTCAGCCGGGCTTCCGTCCGCCGGAGATAATCTTTCGCCTTTTCGTGGGCGGGATTGTTCGCGAGGACTTTCAGAAAGATCGTTTTTGCGCCTGCATAATCGTCGGCGACAAATTTCGCGCAACCTTCCTGGAACAGCTTTTCTATCTCCTCCGGCGTCATTTTCTTTACTTCCTTCGGCTGACTTTGTTTGGCCGCCATCACGACCAGGGAATCAATTCGCCGGATACCGGCGCGGGCTTCGGTCAGGAGCGAATCATACATATAGAGATGGTAATAATAGTATAGCGCGTCCGGGTACTTTTTTGAATTCTCGTTTTCCCGGGCCAGACGGAACAGGCTGTCCGTCCAGGTTTTCCTTGCGTTGACATACATTTCCTGAATGCTGTCATAAGCCGCGATCCGCAATTGGTCGTATGATTTTAAAACAGTCAAATTCAGATCCGCCTGAACAAAGTCATAATTCCTCAGCGCGCTTTTGACGACACCCAGATAGTAATAGAAAATTGAGTCGTTTTCTTTTATCTTCACGCGGTCCGCGGTTGAGACCATATCAAACGTGAATGAGTAGTTCTGCGCGGACACATCCACGGTGCTCTTCAGTATCTCGTACCCGTTCGATTCCAGCACAAACCGGTAGGTCCCGGCGCTGAGCGGCAGATAAAAAGCGCTTTTGCGGGTCGTGAAAGACTGTTTGAGATTTTCGACCGAAACCCGGACCACCGGAACCGCCGCCTGGCTCAGGGAATCCCGGATTGTAAACTGAGTGTTTACGGTTTTGGCTTCACCATAAAGCCAATGGATGTTAACAAAGCCTAACCCGATACAGATAAAAATGATGGCTGTTCTGGAGTGTCTCATACCCAATATTATTTAAATCATTGAGTTTGTCAATATTATAATATTATTAGGATGACTTAACCGCCCCGATGCTCATTTGTCATTGCGTGGGCGAAGCCCGTGGCAATCCCATTCGGCTCTTCAGCTCGCCCCGTTAGAAATCATATTTCTAATCGGGGTCATCCCCTCCAAAAAACAATCCCTTTCCCTTCCCGGGAGAGGGTAGGGGGTCATCCCCAGGCTCAAAATTTGTCATCCCCCGGCTCGAAATTTGTCATCCCCCGGCTCGACCGGGGGATCGATGGCTCTGGATTATTTGATAACTACACCCTTAAACGGAAAATACAAAGAGACCCCGTTCCGGGGTCTCTTTGTATTTAAAAAACCGGCTTAGCGCGTGACGATCATGCGCCGGGTTAAGGACGAACCGTTAGTGGTCAAGGTCACAAAATAAACTCCCGCCGGGAGTCCGGTGGCGTCCCAGTGCCCAGCGCGCGTACCCGCGGTTTCGTAGCGATCGAACGGGGTCGCGACATACCGTCCGTCCGCGGCGTACAAGTCGCAGCGCACCTTACCCGGATCCGTGATCGCATATTCGAACGTCACCCGGTTCCGGACCGGATTGGGCGATATAATGAACAACCGCGCGGGTTCGGCAATTGCGTTCTCCTCCGAACCGACGATGGTGGCGTTCTCGAAGTAATAGATAAAACCGTCGTAATCGCTGGCCAGAATGTCCGGGTCGCCGTCGCCTTTCCAATCCACCAGGCATACGCGGGACCCGTAGTAGAGTTCGATCACCGTGCCGGTGTTAGTGCGCAGCGAGTCTTTGGTCGCAAACGACGGGCTGGCGTTCGTGCCCGTGTTCCGGTAGAAATATATCTTTCCGTTGTTCTCTCCGACCACCAGGTCCTTTTTCCCGTCGCGGTCCAGGTCGTAGACCCGCGGGTTAAGGCGGTAATGCTTGATCTGCGTGCCGCCGCAGGTGATAAGCGAGTACGTGTCGAACGTCGGGTTGGCGTTCGTCCCGGTATTTAGATACAGTCGGAGATTTCCGTGGTTCGGGGCGATCGAGTCCTCCTCGCCGATGATCAGGTCTTTTCGGCCGTCCGCGTTCCAGTCCGTGACGTCCGGGTTGCTGTTAAAGTTGACCTGGATCTTGACGCCGGAAGTGTTGCGGAGCGTGTCGAGCAGCGCGAGACTGCGGCCGTTCTCCCGGTAGATCATGGTGTAACCGTTGCGGTCTCCGACCAGGAGATCCCTCATTCCGTCCGCGTTCCAATCGCACACGGCGATTGCTGAGCCCTGGCATCACGACGCGTAGACGGAAATGTTCGAACCGTTCGCCTGCACGAAGGAAGAATCCGTGAACGAAGGGTTATTGTTGGTCCCGGTGTTCGGATAGAATCGGACGTAGCCGTACGAGAACTGGCCCGTGAGCAGGTCTTTTTTCCCGTCGCCGTTCCAGTCGTAGGCGTAGGGCGATCCGTACCACGTGACGTCAATGGGGATGTTATTCGCCTTGAGCGACTCCGCCTTGAAAAAGGTGGGAGTCTGGGCGAAAAGCATGACCGCCCAGCCGGCGATCACCAGTACTATTTTGATAATACGCATCGAACCTCCTTTTTAAAATTATCTGCTGTTTTCTCTCTCAACGCTTTATTATAAACAACGGGGTCCCTTTGTCAAGACTTTCTTCACCACCCTTTTCCTAAGCGAGCAAATGAGCGCGGGACACCAAATATGTCATCAAAAATACGTGATTTTTAGAAATATGATCTTGCTAGTGACAATCCGCGCCTTACGCCATCGCTTCCCGCATTGTTACTTCCTTCTCCCTACTACTTACTGTCTTTTGCCTTTTATCAACTCTTTACTGTCTTTCTATTGCCCCTGACCCAGCGCCTTCAGGACAAATCTCCGAAGCTCGGCGTTGTCGGTCTCAATCTTCTCGATCTTTTTCTCCTGTTCCTGGACGACTTTGGTGAGCACCGCGATCAGGTCCATCGGCGACACCGAATTCCGGCCCTTGACCGCCACCAGGTCCGGCACGTCCTCGGCGATGAAACCAAGGCATTCTTCATCCTTGTCGTTTTTATAGTTGAACGTCACCGGATCGAGATTATCCAACGCGATTTGGGCCGCCTCGGTGCTCAGGGATTGTATGTTTTCCTTATATTTCCGCGAACAGGCCGGCATCCACTGGGTTCCCGTGCAATATGCGCCGCCGCCCATGTGTAAAGGATATAAGGGATTTGTTTGGCCTATTCCCATTTTAAACACCCTGCCGGGATGATAAAAAACCGCAACCGCCGGGGAATCTATTGTTACCGCCGAACCGAAACCAAAAGAAAAATACGCAGGATTATTTATTTTTACACCTTTTCCGGCGGCAAATGAGTAATCACCCAAAATACTGTCTGTCTCACCACCAGCAATGACGGCGCCGATACCGTTGGCATAATTATTTAACCCGCCACCAATATATGAATAATAATTGCTGGCCATATTTTGACAACCGCCACCGATTGCACAATCATCGCCGTTTACCGTATTCTGCCGTCCCCCAGCAATCGTGGCACCAAGATTGAATGCCGTATTGTAAAACCCACCACTAACCGTTGCGTATGCGTTGCCGGTTGTGTTATTAGAACCTCCGCTAATTGTTGCAGCAGAACCGCCGGCTTCATTTTGACATCCCCCACCCACTATCGCATAGCTACCATAAGCGACGTTACCATATCCGCCACTTACCGTCGCGGCCTGCCCGCTCGCGTTATTTTCTGTACCGCCACCCACCGTCGCATAGTCGCTGATGGCCGTATTACCATACCCCCCGCCAACCGTCGTGCTGCCGCTGCTGGCGGTGTTGCTTTCTCCACCCGCCACGGTCGCCGAGCGGCTACCGGCTATGTTCGTGTACCCACCGCCCACCGTCGCGTACCAATCGGTGGCGGAGTTTTGCTCTCCACCGGCGATGGTGCCGGCTGAACCTTTAATCGAGTTGAGATAACCGCCGCCGATCGTGCAATACTTGTCATTCCAATCGACATAACCAGTTGTACAGGCAATTCCAAAATTTACATGCGTGCTGTCCGCATTGCCAAAGAGCACATTGCCCGCGCGGGCTAATCCCCATGGGCCGCCTGTCTGGAGCGTGGTATCCGCGCCGTCGGAAATGAGAAAAATCCAATTGTTATCCCCGGCCCCATTGTGCACATAGAACGCGGTATCCGCGTAGGTCGCGGTGTAAGCGTAAGGCGCCGCAACGATCCCCGTGCGCGGCGTAAGGGTCTGTCCCGCAATCGTCAGCTCGAACCAGCGGTTGGTGCTGGTCGTGAAAACTGAATCCGGTATCGGCGTGACGCCGCCGAGCAGAACGCTGAAAATGCCTTTGTTTACGTTGACTGACCCTTGAGTTTCGGTCCACTTCTGGTTGCCCGCCGAAACCGCGTCATATATCGCGAAGGTCATGGAAACCGACGGATTGGTGATCGGATTGCCTAAAGTATCCGCGAGATAGCCCTGGTAGTTCAGCATTCTGGGGGCCAAACGTACCTGCTCGTTTTTGTTGATAGAAGAGTTCTGGCTGATACCGGCTGCCAGAATTAGGATCGATACAAAGATTATTCGCTTCATTTCCGCTCCTTTGCTGTTTACGGATATTCCGATAATTATCCCGGACCAACAGATTGTATCATGGATCACGAATCATGTATCGGAGAATAGCTTGATGTTTTGAAAATTTGTCCCCATATTTGTTCCCATTACCAAACCTTCTTAACTCCCGAATATTCCAAATTGGTTCGTTTTTTAAATATCCATGCCTTCATCATAAAATTCATTTTAACCTCATAATCGAAATCGCCTTTTAAAAGCGCACCGATCAAAGGTAAAGCGACGTCCTGGTTTTTTACCGTGCATGGAAAGGATAGTAAAGTATCCGCTTTTTTCCCCAATAAAATTGCCCCCGGATATTCCCCTTCCCCGACTTTAAGATTTTTAACGTAAAGCTGATATTTTATATCCGTAAGAGTAAAGGAACGGAACCATTTGCATGACACCCAAACTTTGGCATCAAAATCGGTTTTATCCGGGGCGATATGGGTAAAATCAACGGTTTTAAAGTCAAGCGTGTACCTCGGCATGCAGGAGCATAATAACAGCAATAGTGGGGATATAATGATAAAAATATGGTGATTAATTTTCATTTTGCCGTCCTGTTTAAAAAATCGCCGTTATGTTTCACCATAAATCGGACTCTTTGACCACATGTCGCTGGATATATATGGTATTTATCGATCATGGTTACTTTCCACAATAGTATATTATTATTTTCCGTTCCGTCAAGCGATACGATCTTATTGTCAGCGGGAACATGATAATCCAGTCGTGAAGCATTGACTTGCTCTTTATTTCATTATATACTACCTCATGGCTGACAAAAATGAAAAGAAATTCCGGGGCTGGTGGATATCGCCGGAAGGAGAAGCCATACAGATCCCGGACCACTTCAAATACATCTTAGAGAATCCGGAAAAATTCGGATTTCAAAAAGAGAAATTAGCCCATATCCCCTGGGAACTCAAGGGTGATAACCGCGATAATTACATGGGCATCGCCTTTCAGCGCGGCTGGATCCGGGTCCGCGAGCAAAAGGGATTCACGATCTTTCAGTTCTGGGAAAAAACCGAATCCGCTGTCAATCGACTAAAAAATCATATCCCGGTATTCAACCTTTCGCCCCAGGACCAGCTCGCCGTTACGGAAAGTTTTAAGAAGGAGAAATACAGCATCACGGTGGAACGGTTTTTGGGACCGGATATGAAGCAATAAACTCCCTTATATGAACTGGCGTACCTGTACGCAAGCGTTGATGCCTCAAGCGCGAGCGCCCGAAAAGCGACCGCCTACGCGGCCGAGGCGAAGACGATCTTCAATAAAACCGGGGCGAAAATATGGTTAAAGAAGACCCGGCAATTGAATTCGGTTATTTTTCAACGTAAGCGCCCTCAACGCCCATAACGCCCCTTACGATTTTAACGATCATAACGATCTAAACGTTTTTTCCGCGCGACCGTTGACACACTCGGGCGATTGGTTATGATACTTCGTGGTCGAATCCGTAATGATCATCGAACTCGATTCCCGGACGTTGCCGGCGGTCGAACAGGTCGGCGGCAAAGCACAAAACCTCATGCGTCTTCACCAATACGGCCTCGCGGTACCGCCCGGTTTCTGCCTCACTTGCGCGGCGTACGAACGGCACGTTAACGAACGAGTAAGCGGCGGCGCGGTACACAGCGCCCTCAAGGAACTCCAAAAGGCAAAAAAGTCGGACCGGAATAAGATCCTGACCGGAATACGCCGTCAAATACTCGCGCCGGCCATCGATCCCCGCCTGGCCGAAGGACTGCTTAAATACTACGCGGCATTGAAGGCTCCGCTCCTGGCGGTCCGCTCGTCGGCGACCGCCGAAGACCAGGCGCGGCTATCCTTTGCCGGGCAATATGAAACGATCCTGGGCGTCAGTTCTTTCGAAGGCTTGCTGGCCGCGGTCAAAAAGTGCTGGGCATCGCTGTGGAGCGAAAGGGCTTACGAGTACCGGCGGTCGAACAAAATCGACCACGCGGATATCCGAATGGCAGTCATTATCCAGAAACAGGTTGCCGCCGATTTTGCCGGCGTGACCTTCACCCTGGATCCGGCAACCGGCCGTCAAGACCGGCTGGTGATCGAATATATTCGGGGTTTGGGTGATCGGCTGGTTTCCGGCCATGCCTTACCCCGGAGGGCGAACGTGGCAAAACGCGGCTGGCGAATTTCCGAAACCCCGGCGGCCGCCGCAATCGGCCTTAGCCTCGATCCCGGGACCATCAAAGAGATCGCCCGGCAGTCGGTCCGGATCGAGAAAAAATACGGCCGCGCGCAGGATATCGAATGGGCGGTCCGGGGAAAAGAGATTTTCTTCCTGCAGGCTCGCCCGATAACCGTAAGCCGCCGAACCGACCGGGTCGAAGACCGTCAAATTTGGACGAATGCCAACGCCGGCGAGGTGCTCCCCGACGTGGTCACGCCCCTGACCTAGTCCATGGTCGTGCCGCTGGTCAAAGCCATTTTCAATTCCTTTCTCAGCATCATCGGCGCGGAACTGAAAAACCTCGTTCTTTTCCAGCGCATTGCCGGTCGGGTCTATTTCAATCTCAATACCCTCGTCGGGATCCTGCGCAGTATTCCCGGTTTCCGGAAATTTGACATCACCAGCGTCCTGGGCGGCGCCCAGGGTTCCATGGGAAACCTGGACCGCCTGGCGATCGCGGACGAAGACATCCCCGTTATCCGGTTCAAAATCTCCCGCGCCTTCCTTTTCCTGCCCCTGCGCACGATGCAGCTGATCACCTTTAACCTGGGGTCCAGCATAAAAGCCCTGGCCAAAACCCAGCGTGATATCGAGCGTCTCGACCGGCTGGACCTTTCGGCCCTGCCGGAAGCCGGGCTTCTCAACCTGTGGCGCGGCGTGATGGGGAAGATCTTTTCCGACATCCAGCAATCGGCGTTCATTGCGCTGGCCATGATGTACTATACGAACCTGGATAAACTGTGCCAACGGTGGTTCGGAGGCAAGCAGGGAGAACACGCGAACCAGCTGCTCGCGGGCATCGGCGATATCGAACCGGCAAAAGCCGGCCTTGCCCTTTATGAGCTGTCCCGGATCGCCCGGCAATATCCCGCCGTATTGGAAAAGTTCGCGGGTTCGCGAAAATGGGCCGATATCCGGCCGCGGATCGCGCGCGCGAAAGGCGGCAGAATATTCCTGGAAGCGTGGCGTGACTTCATGGCCCGGCACGGCCATCACACCCGCAGCGAAATCGAGCTCATGTACCCGCGGTGGAGCGAATCCCCTGATTTCGTCCTGGGCATGGTCCGCAATTACCTCAAATCCCCGGGTCCGGACGAAAATCCGATCGAGCACTATGACCGCGTCGTCCGGCGGCGCGTGATGCTCACTGCCGAGCTGCGCGCGAAACTCAAGAACCCGGTCAAGCGGTTCATTTTCAACTATTTCCTGCAGAAGGCTCAACAGGGCAGCGTCATACGGGAGAACATGAAAAACCTGGCGATGAGGGCTTGGTTCGTCATCCGCCGCATTGCCCTGGAAATCGGTTCCCGCATGCGCCGAAAGCGCCTCATAACGGACGTCCGTGATATCTTTTTCCTCGGTATGGATGAGATCGAGCCGGTGTTCAAGCGCGCCTTTCGCTCCGACATCCGTCGGCTGATCAAAATCCGGCGTAGAGAGTTCAGCCGGGATCAGGCATTAACGCCGCCCAAGGTCATCCGGGGAGTGTACGATCCGCTGTGCCACAAACCTGATCCGGTGGCGCAGGGACAGCGGATTTTAACCGGCCTCGCGGTTAGTCCCGGCGTTGTCCGGGGAAAAGCCCGGGTCATCCTCAACACCCTTTCTAAAGAAACGGTTCTGCCCGGCGAGATTCTGGTTGCTCCGTTCACGGATCCGGGTTGGACCCCTTACTTCATGGCTGCTTCGGCGATCGTGGTCGACATGGGAGGCTTGCTGAGCCACGGCAGCATCGTGGCGCGGGAATACGGGATACCGGCCGTGGTGAACGTGGGACCGGCCACGCGGGTGATAAAAACCGGCCAGACGCTCGAGGTGGACGGCGACCGGGGAACGGTTAAGATTCTTAATTAAGAGAACTCAAACCGAATACTCTCCCTAATTCTTTTAAACAACCCGATCATAAATAGATTTTGGGGTTTTCCCCCAGCGTGCGGGCGCTATTGACGGGTACTATCGCCGGCCGTATAATATCTAAAGAAGAGGTGAATTATGCTTGGGATCCGGATCTGCGGCTGACCAGCGACAGTTCCTGCCGTCAAGCGATCCGGATAAAATATCAAAAGTATACAGTTTCCGGACCGGTTGGGGATTGCATACTTTCTCCACCTGCCTGCCCCGTTAGACGGCAAGTCTAATCGGGGTCATCCTGAACTTGTTTCAGAAGCCAAAATACTTGGTGTCATCCTGAGCGCAGCGAAGGATCTCAATCTGGAAAACCCGTTATCCTGTATCCCGGATCTTAAATCATGTATCAGAGTATCACTCAATAACTCAATTACTAAATCCGTCAGTCCATAGCCTCCGGCATCAAATTGATCTCTATCCGCCGGTTCCGGCTTCGGCCAACCGGTGTCGCATTGGTTGCCACCGGATGATATTCCGACATGCCGATGACCTGCAGCCGTATTGGTTCAACCCCGATTTTCTCCTGTAGAAAACGCACGACATTGGTTGCGCGCGCGGTCGAAAGCTCCCAGTTCGTCGGGAATTGCTTCTGCAGCAGCGGTTTTATCGACACGTTGTCGGTGTGTCCCTCGATGCGGATGATTTTATTTTTAGTGTTTTTTAAAACCTTGCCGATCCGTTCCAGTATCTTCACGCCGGCCGGTGTGATGTCGGCTTCGCCCGAAGGGAACAAAATTTTATCAACCATGCTGACCGATAGACGGTCGGCCAGCCGGGTAATTTTAACCTGCCCTTCATCGATTTCCTTTTTCATGTCGGTTACGAGCTCATCGTACGTATTTTTCAACCGCGCGATCTCTTCTTCCTTTGCTTTGGAAATATCGGCGAGCTTGGCGGAAAGCTCGCTTGCGATCACACTTTTTTCTGTTTCCAGATTGTTCGCCCTTATCGTCAGGTTGTCGATGGTGTTGGACAATTCCTCCAGGCGGTTCTGCGTTTTCTTGTTGGCGCTATATAAAAAATAAGCGGTACCGGCCAGCACGACAGCGATGGCGCAGATAATGATCAAGATGGTTTTCATTGTCCATCCTCCTTTCCTTTTCCGGACATTCCGGTTTTCATCCTTATTATTCTCCTTTGAAGAATAAGAAATTTTATATGTATGTCCTCAACTCGATTCGGGAAAATATCAACGGCCGTGGATGTAATTTTCATTTTCACTCTCCACGATAGTATATGGTAATTGTATTTTAAGTCAAGTCATATCATCTAGAAGTACCGAAAGTATACCGTTTCCAGTCCCCTCTGCCTGCCCCGTTAGACGGCAAGTCTAATCGGGGTCATCGTAAACTTGTTTCAGGATCCTGACTGAGGGGCGTCCGCCCCGATACCCCTGTGTCATTGCGCGCGAAGCCCGCGGCAATCTAATGTGTTTTCAATTGCCAATTATTAAATTATTTTAACGATTTGACCGCATTGCTGCATTGTTATCCGCAGTTGCTGTTTTTTTGCCCGATGCTAATTAAGGTTATAAAAGATGCAAAAATTGTTGTTAAGAGTTGCAAAAATGGTGATATAAATATCATGAGGACCAGCCAACCAATAAAACTAATTTTAGGATCATAAAGAATAAAAGGATGCCCAAAATTTTGAAAGTCCGACCGGGGATTAAAAAGCATCGGAATTGTTTTTCCCCAAACAACGATCATCAGCAAAAAAGTAAAGGCCGATGCCCGGAAAGATAATTTCAATATTGTTTTATTTATTGAATGAGGATCTTGTGCTGAAACGATCGTTCTCCGGGCGATAAACCAACCGAGCGGAAATCCCAATACTATGCAAAAGATCGGGACGCCCATGCCGGCTCCCACGCATATAATATCGGCAAGAATATATAAAACGACAATGATTTTTGTATTAAGCTTGATCCGCATAACGCCACCACGCCATGGTCGCGATAAGGCCGGCGATGCTGGTGAAAATAAGGATGACATAGCTCGCGGCGCCCGGATGTTCGCTGCCGCCGCCCGAAGCGCCCGTGATCAGCATGGGGACCGCCCAGGGGATATACTGGATGTAACCCGCGAAATTTGAGACCTGGATGAACACCAGGGTGAAAATGACGAAGCCTAACGGAAAGAGATAGCCCCGGCTGAAGCTCGCGAAAAAAGCCACGGGAGTGCAGACTACGATGGTCAGGAACGCGCAACCGATGAATGTGCCGAAGGTCGGGATGACGATCTTCCCGGACCAGCCGTCGAGCCCGACGATTCCGCCCACGATCAGGCCGGCGGTAAAAATTATCAGCGCGAGCAGCAGACACCAGGCGGTCATGACCAGGAACTTGGCCTGGACGATGCGCGACCGCGGGATGGGTAGGGCCAGGAGGTCCTTCACCGTGCGGTCGGAATACTCCCGGCCAAAGATCCAGCTGGTCACAAACCCGAAAATAACCAGGCCGCCCGCGGTGACGGCCATGGACAGGTAATTGAAAAAGGTCAGCCAGCTGGCCATTCCGATCATGCTCGCCTTGATCGCCAGCATCCGGGCTTTGCTGGCGAGTTCCGGGTGCTTTATGATCAGCATCATGAATCCCATCATCACGGGAATGAATATCGCGACCAGGACCGTAACCGGGAAGATCCGGGAACGGCGGACCTTCAGGGATTCGCTCCACAACGCGGCCGTCATGCCCTTCATCCTACCTTCCCGCTCATACCGATGATGCGCAGGAAATACGACTCCAGGTCTTCCTCCTCGACGATCAGCATGGTGGGAGGTAAGCCGACCTTGACCAGGTTCTTCGCGATCCCATCCGGATGGTCGATCGCGGCGGCGCTTTTTATCGCCACCCCCCCGTCATCCGTCATCTGAAATGAATACCCGTCGTTGCTCAGTTTCTTTTTTAACGCTTCCATATCGTTCGCCTTGAGCCGCAGGCGTTTGAGGCGCAAGCCCTTGAGCTGATCCGCGGTCGCTTCATTGATCAAATGGCCTTGGTGGATGATCCCGATCCGGGTTGCCAACTTTGATATTTCACCCAGAATATGGCTGGAAACGAAAACCGTAGTTCCTTTGTGCAACGCGAGGTTGAGAAGCATTTCCCGGATCTCGACGATGCCGGCCGGATCCAGCCCGTTGGAAGGCTCGTCGAGGATCAGGATTTCCGGATCATGCATCAGGGCTTTGGCGAGTCCGAGCCGCTGTGCGTTGCCGTGCGAAAGGTTTTTTGCTTTCATGTCCCGGTACGGGCCGATCTGCAGCTTGTCGATCACCGCGCTGACTGTATTCTTATCTTTAATAAAGCGCAGCCGCCGGATTATTTCCAGGTTTTCCCGAACGGTCAGGTCCGGGTAGGAATAAGGCACCTCCACCAGGTACCCGACGCGGTTCCAAAGGCCGTGGTTCCCGGGATTTACCCGTTTGCCGAAGAGGTAAGACACTCCGGAAGTGGGGCGGACCATTCCTAAAAGCATCCGAATGGTCGTGGTCTTGCCCGCGCCGTTGAGACCGAGAAACCCGTAGATTTCACCTTTTTTCACGCTCAAAGAAATGCCATCAACGGCTCGCACTCGACCATAGCTCTTGGCTAAAAGATCCGTTTTGATGATCTCGTCCATAATTCCTTGGTAATTTAGTATATGACAATTTTCCTTTCCGTCAAGCGATCAAGATAAAATTCCAAAAGGATACAGATCCCCGACCGGTTGGGAATTGGATACTATCGGTCAATGAGTTTCTAGTTTCGAGGTCTGACCCCGATATTTTTCCTGAGACTATTTTTTGATTTTGACAATGGCCGCGGCGCTTTTTTCGGGGGCGAAGTACTCTCCCGCCGCCGTGAGTTCCTCCTGGGTTACCGCGTCGATTTGCCGCATAAGCGTATCGCCGTTGATGCCGAGTTGCTTCTTTCGTCCGATGGTGAAGGCGACGCCGTACGGATCGCGCGCGAGAACTACCGTCGGATAGCTTTCCCGGCAAAACGTAAAGTTGAAATACTGCCTTGCGTTTTTCAACTCCTCCCGATCCAGCTTCACGGCCCTCATCTCGGCTACGTAACTTCTGAGCCGGGCGAGGACTGCCTCGGGGATTTCCCGATTTACGGCGGGCAGATTAAGGGTTATGGCTTCGGGTCGGTCAAATGGGGCATAGAAAACCAGGAACGTGTTCGGGGAGGGCTTCAACTTCTCGGAATTGACTTGAAGTCTGTGTACTAATACCAGATAAGCCGGAAACAAATGGTCCGAAGGAGAAGGAGCCCTGTATGATAGAGCGACGTGGGCCTCGGCTTGCGGAAAGGAGGGTGTTATCTCCTTGATCTGCAATGTTTCGTGGACCGGTGATGGCGAGACGGTTTTTGCCTCAATTGCTTTACCGCCATCCATTTTCGAGAAAAGTTCCTCGATCCGCTTCTTTGTTTTTCCCGGTTCTACCGGCCCGCTGATGACGATCAGGGCGTTCGCGGGTTTGTAAAAGGCGCTTACACACGCGCGCAAATCGTCCGCGTTTATAGACCTTATCTGCTCGATCACCCCGCCCTTGCGCCCTTTTGGCATGGGACTGAGAAGCATTCCGGCTGAAAGGTTCTGGCTGGCGAGCATCGGGATCCCGCCGTACATATTTGCCAGTTCCTTTTCGATCCGGGGGGTCTCCCGATCGAGGTCGGTTTTCTGAATATCAAGGTTTTGCATCCGGGCTGCGGCCATGCGGATCTCCTCATCCAGCCGTTTTTTGGGGAATACGGTGGCGATGACCGTGTAATCCATGCCGGTTTGGCCATTCCATCCTTTCGGATAGTCGGTTATGATGCGATCTATGGTGCGGGTCGGGAATTCTCCGGCGGCCGCCGTGACGTAAAGATGCTCAATAAGATGGGACATGCCTGATTTACCCTGGGGGTCACTGGTTTCACCGATTGAATATAATGTGACCAGGGAGATAAGTTCGGCCTTTTTTACCGGGAAAATAATGACTTTGAGCCCGTTCGAAAGCTCGTATTCAGTCACCGATGAATGCCTTACACAGGATGACATTGCGGTGAAAAATAATGCCGATAAAAAAATCTTCCGCTTCACTTTTCCTCCTTTCTTTGAATTGTAATATTAATATTGAATCTTTTTATTGTTGTTCCGATATATTCGGATCCCAGGCGGTAAAACATCGACCGGCCATGACTGTCGCCGGCCATGATCATATATTTCTGATCGTCAGAAAAAATATAAATTTCACCCGGCCGAGTTTTTTGGAGTCGCGCTTGGGATTGAGGCTCCGGACTTTGCGGATACGACTGATCCGGACGTCGAGCCGGACCACATAAACGCTGTAATGGATCGACTTTTTCCCGGGAAAGTGATCAGTGTCCGGACTTATTTCACGACCAGCACTTTATGCATTACGGATTTGCCATTCCGGCCATTTTTAAGAAAATAGACCCCGGGCAAAACCCTGCCTTCGGTCCCGGCGCGGCGTCCGGTCGCGTCATAGATCAGATAACCCCGGTTGGTGAAAAAATCGAGCGCGCCCCGGACCACGGTCGGGAACTGTTCAACGGGATCGGTTCGCAGTTCCTGTTCCTGGATCGCGCTAATGCTCAGGTCGACGTTGCCGTAGATGTCGGTGATGACCCCGTTCCGGTCTTCGTCCCAGGCCACCAGATAGTTCTGATCCGACGCGGCCGCGGCCGCGTACCATTTTTGATTCGTGGTCGCGTCCGAAATGGTGAAATTGCCGCCGATCAGGCCGCCGGACGGCGACACGAACTGCCCGCAGATCAGCTTGTTGGTCGTCTCGGCCTGGCGCCACACCACGAGGTATTTTTGCCCGTCATAAGTCACCCGCGAAAATATCTGCTGGGCGGATCCGGTCGCCACCGTCACCTGGCTGCCGACCAGCTGGCCCAGGGGAGAGACGAACTGGCCGACGACATCATAGCTGTTGTTATACCAGATGACCAGGTAGTTCACGCCGTCGAAAGCGATGTCCGGCTTGGACCCGCTGCTCGCGAGCACCGTGAACGCGTTGCCGCCGGGCTGGCCCGTGCTGTCGACAAACCGGCCAAAGACCGTGCCCGAAACGTTGTTCCACACGACCAGGCAGCGGTTACCGTCAAACTCGATCCGGGCGTTGTTCATGTCCGTAATACCCAGGGGGGACGATAGCACGATCGGCGTATCGAGGACCGCTCCGGCCGGCGAAACCCGGGAAGTGACGATGTAGAAGTTGGTCGTGTCGCCCCCGACGTTCATGTCGTCCCACACCAGAAAGTAATTCTGACCCGTATATACGACGTCGGGATACGTTTCCTTCATGGGCCGGTTGGCGATCATGATCGAACCGATGGTATCAAGGCTGGGAGTAACCCGTACTCCCACGATATCGCCCTTGCTTCAGCAGTGGTTGCGCGTGACGACGAGGAAATTGGCGCCGTCAAAGGCCGCATCGCAGTTATAGCTCGCGCTATCCGCGTACAAGATGCGGCCCGCGGGATCGAGGACGGTGCCGGTCTTGGAAACGCGGGCACCGAAGAGGCTGATCTGACCGGTAGAAGCGCGGTAGCGGTAGTCCACCCAGAAAACGTAAAACTGGTCGTTGACATAGCAAATCGCGGGATATTCCTGAAAATCACCCGCCGTGCTGATCGGAAAATCGGCGCTGATGAGTAATAATATAATTGGTATCATAGTAAAGATATAATCGAGAATTCCACGTTGTCAAGATGCGCGTTTTATATAGAAATGATCTTGTCGAGAAGCGCCGGCAAAATCAATTGACGGCCGCTTTTTTGGGGTATATTGTAATTAATAAATGAGCTTGCTTCGCTTCGCCCGCAATGACACAATAAGTCAAGAACGTGGAGAGCGTTGTTGACAGGCCGGGAAATTGCGGTATGCTTCACCATGAGCGGAATCATTTCAAAAATCCGAAACGAACTGAAACGAAACGCGGCTGCGAAAACCCAAAAAAGTTTTCAGCGGTTTTTCAAGGAGCCGGTGCGCTGTTACGGTGTGAAAACTCCGGTCGTCGGGAAAATCGCCCGCCGGTTCTGGCCGGAAGTCGAACCCCTCGGCAAGAAAAAAATCTTCGCCCTGTGCGAGGAGCTCTACCGGTCCGATTATTGCGAGGAAGCCTTCATCGTGTCGTGGTGGGCGCCGAAACTGGCTGCCGCTTACGAGCCGGCCGATTACAAGGTTTTCAAGGGGTGGATCGAGCGCTACGTCAACAACTGGGCGAAGTGCGACGGGTTTTGCACCGGGACCATGGGTTTATTTCTCGAAAAATATCCGAATTTCATCCCCGCGCTCAAAGCCTGGACCCGCTCCCGGAACCGGTGGCGGAAACGGGCCGCGGCCGTGTCCCTCATCCATCCGGCCCGGCAGGGGAAATTTTTAAAGGACGTTTTCGACGTCGCGGACCGCCTGCTGGTCGACGCGGACGATATGGTGCAGAAGGGTTACGGCTGGATGCTGAAGGAAGCCAGCCGCCTGCGCCAAACGGAAGTCCTGAGCTATGTCGTTCGGAACAAAAACCGCATGCCGCGCACCGCCCTGCGTTACGCCATCGAGCTCATGCCGAAAAGCCTTAAAAAACGGGCGATGCGGTGATCTGCCGCTTCCGGTCCCGGATCGCTCATATCCGTGAAGAAGTGAATATCTTTATCACCGGGCAAGCGGCGATTGCCAGTGCGGGAAGCGGGATTTCTAAATTTCCTTTAGCCAAATAATTTTTTTACCAGGCGGGCGATCTTGCGGCCGTAGAGCCGTCCATACTGCAGCGCCTTTTTGTTCGGCGCGCCGACCGCGGCCGGGCCGTAATGGAAGTACGCCGCGTCGCCCACGACCACCAGGCCGTGGATCATGAGCGCCTGGAGCATGGACAAAAGGGCGGTTTCCGCGCCGCAATGCATGCCGCCGGCGGTGGTGAAAGCGCCGCCGACTTTGCCCGAAAGCCGGCCGTGGAGCCGGACGCTAAGGTCCAGGAATTTTTTCATTTCGGCCGCCATCAGACCGTAGTAAGTCGGCGACCCGAGGATGATGCCGTCGTACCGGGTCAGACCGGCCAGGCGGGCGCTCTTAACGGATTTAAGGTCGCACTGCACTCCGGCCTCCCGCACGCCCTCGTAAACGGCCCGGGCGAGTTTTTTCGTGTTCCCCGTTTTTGAATAGTATAAAATTAATACTTTAATCATGTCGTCTCCTTTGAATTTTTTCTCTCACGGCACAAGAAATTTTTCCAGGAACATGATGAACGCCTGGTTGTAATAATCCCGGTTCGTCTTTTTGGCGAAACCGTGCCCCTCGTCCTTGGCTCTTAAATACCAAACCTCGACCCCGTTATCCCGGATCGCCTTGACCATCTGCTCGGCCTCGGTCACCGGGACCCGCGGGTCGTTCTGGCCCTGGACGATGAACATCGGTTTCTTGATCTTCCCCACGTTGGTGAGGGGCGAGATCCGGTTCAAGAATTCCCGCATCGCCGGGTCTCGCTCGTCGCCGTACTCGGCCCGCCTCCGGTCCCGACGGTATTCCGCGGTGCTTTCCAGGAACGTGACGAAGTTGCTGATCCCGCAGAAATCCACCCCGGCGCACAAGCGATCCGGATAATTGGTCATGACCGCAAGCGCCATGTAGCCGCCGTAGGAACCGCCGGAAACGGCCACCCGCCGGGCGTCTAGCTCCGGGTTGCCGGCGATCCAGTCCAGGAGGGCGCCGACGTCCTTGACCGCGTCTTCGCGCTTGGCGCCATTGTCCAGCTCCAAAAATTCCTTGCCGTAGCCCGAGGACCCGCGGACATTCGGAAAAATAACCGCGATACCCAGTTCGTTGAGATAAAACTCGGTGAAGGGCGCAAAGCTCGGCGTGAACTGTCCTTCCGGACCGCCGTGGCAGACGATGAGCACCGGAAAGGGCGCCGCGGCGTTTTTCGGCCGGTAATAAAAAGCCGGGATCAGGCGCCGGGTACCCTCGACGGTATCGAAGCTCGGGTAACGGATCAGCTCCGGATCGACGAAATCTTTGGTGGCCAGGCCGGCGGTTTCGCTCTCGGTCCAGCGGATTATTTCCCCGGTATCCAGGTTCCGGACATAAACGTCGCTCGACGCGCGGGATGTGTTCAAGACGATGGCAAGTTGTTTACCGTCGGGCTTGAATTTTATATCGAAAAACTGCCCCCGCGGCAGGGAAACGGGAACCAGGTTCCCCTGATCCGGAGCCAGCAGGTACAGGGCGCTCCAGCCGTCTTCGTTTGCGATCAGAGCGATCCGCTTACCGTCGGCCGCGAGATCGAAATCCTCGATGTCCCAGGGGATCTTTTTCGTCAAAATCCTGAATGCCTCGGTCTGGAGATCATAATAGAGCAGCTGCCGGAACGCGCCGAACTGATCGGAGATAAGGAAGATGCCTTTGCCGTCGCGGGACCACCGGGCTTTACCGTATGCGACTTTCTGGTTTTGGGGATTGAGTTTCGCCATGCGTTGGTCCGTGAGGTTCAGGATATGATAATAAGATTCGTTGGCCGAAACATAATTCAGAAGGAGCAGGGATTGGTCGTCCGGAGACCAATCGACGGGATCCCAGGATCCGCCCGCTTTGGCGACGACCTGGAAACTCCGGGCGCCCTCGAGCTCACCCACCCAGATATCGAAATCCCGGCCGTTGCGCATGGTGCTGGAAAAAGCGAACCGGGGAGACCGGTTCGCCCAGACGCAGGACTCGTTGCGCGCTTTGCCGTCGGTCAGCATTTCGTAACTTTCGTCCGCGTAGTTGAATTTGTATATCTGGTGCTGCTCGTCGCCGGCCGAGTCCTTGGAGAACAGGAAATAAGGAACCCGGGGGTCCGGGCAGACCTCGCCGCCGCCGATCGGCTCCCCGAAAAACGTCAGCTGCCGCCGCATGCCGCCGGGAGCATTCACGCGGTGGATCTGAGCCGCCTCGGCGAAACGGGTGAAAATGAGCATGCCCTGATCCGCCGGCAGCCACGCGCCGAATGATGCACCGCGCACGTTCTGAAAGGACCGGAGCCTCTGGACCAGGGATTCCGGGATCGCCGGGATATTTTCCACGGTCAAATTTTCTTTTTGGTAGCGTTTGACTTCCATTTTCCCTCCCAGGGACAGGGCCGCGGTCAGCCCGAGCCATAAAAAGTATTTCTTCATGTCAGCGCAGGAAAAGAACGATCGCCAGGCTGACCACCAGACAGTAAATGCCGAAATAGTGAAAGTGCTCGCGCACGAGGCGCCGGAGCAGATAAAGGGCCGCCAAGCCGGTGACAAAGCTCACGGCCAAACCGGCGAGCAGGATTCCCCAATCGCCGAACTTACCCAGGTCTTTTAATTCGATAAGGTTCGCGCCGAAGATCGCGGGCAGAGAAAGCAGGAATGAGAAGCGGAAGGCCTGCTCCGGTTCGACCCGGGCGATAAGGCCGGTCGAAATCGTCGCGCCGGACCGCGAAATTCCCGGAAAAACCGCCAGCATCTGGGCGAACCCGACCGCGACTGCCCGCGGCAGATTTATTTTCTCCATGCCCTTTTTGAAGAGCGCGGTGGCGAGCAGGGCCAGGCCGGTCAGGCCGAGGAATAACCCGATCAACCGGATGTCGGCGAAAGACTGCTCGATCGCTTTTTTGAAAAACAGGGCGAAGACGCCGGCCGGAATAGTGCCCAGCACAATATACGCCAGGTATCGGAAGGCCTCCTGCTCGCCCCGCAATAAACCCTGAATGATCATGACGATGGGTTTCCAGAAAAAAACGACGGTCGCCAGGAGCGTTCCGAAATGAAGAAAAGCGGCGACCGCGACCGGTTCCGGGGTATGAAACAGTTTTTCCAGAATCGCGAGGTGCCCGGAACTCGATACCGGCAGGAATTCCGTGAATCCCTGGATGATGCCGAGCAGCAGGACCTTGATCATCCGAGGAGGAACCCGACTAAACCGATACCCATGACGACCTTGAGCAGGGTGCTCAGGCGGAACAGGGCCGGCCGGTCCGGCTTGCTCAGCAATTTTATAATCGTGAAAATCAGCAGGGGCATGGCGCCCAGGCCCGTGACCAGCAGGTAGCGCAGGCGAAGGATTTTTAAAAGGTAAGGCAGGGGTAATAAAACGGCGAGCAGGCCGAGCAGGACCGCGCTCAAAACCAGCGCTTGGCGGCTGCCGAACCGGATCGGCAGGGAGTGAACTCCGGCCGGCCGGTCGCCCTCCAGGTCGATGACGTCCTTGACGATCTCCCGCGGTAAATGGATCAGGAACGCGAAACCGAGCGGGATCAGGCAGAAATCATTGCCCGCCACCCAGCCGCCCAACAGGAAACTCAGGCTCGCGACCAGGGCGACGATAAAATTGGCGGCGGGGGTTTTCTTGTAGTAAAGCGCGTAGAGAAAAAGCAGGGCCAGGGTAAAGAAAACCAGCAGCATCGGGTTCCGGCCCAGGGGCAGGGCGGTCAGGATTCCCGCCAGACCAAAACCGGCCGCTTCCGCGGCCGCCCAATTCCCCCGCACCCGTCCGGACGGAAGCGGGCGGCCGGGATTATTGACCCGGTCAATTTCGACGTCACGGAGGTCGTTCACGATGTTGCCGAACGCGCACGCGGCGAAGGCGGCGCCGCCGGCGAAAATCAAACCCGCCGGGAACCGCACGCCCTTGCCCACCCACGCGCCGACCAGCACCGATACGAAAGTGATCGCGCAATTTATGGGTCGGATAATTTCCAGGTAACCCATGACAAATTTTATCTAAACGCCCGCCAAAGTCAATGAGACCGGTGAGACAATAATTTACTTTTCTCCAATATTGTTGACACTTATTGGATTTTCGTTATAATTTACGATGAAAGTTTTAGCCTTGGATTACGGAAAAAAACGCGCGGGGCTCGCGATCTCGGATCCCCTGGGTATCATCGCCCAGCCCTTTCTTACCCTGGAAGTCAAAAGCCCGCTGGCGCTCATCAAACGACTTAAGTGTATCATCGACGAGAACGGCGTCGGCCTGGTCCTCGTCGGCCATCCGATTTCCCCGCGCGGCGAAGCCACGAAGATGTCGGCGGAAATCGCGCGGTTCGCCCGGCTCCTGGCCAAAGCCGCGGGGGTCGAGGTGCGGCTCTGGGACGAACGTTATACCAGCCGTTACGCCACCCGCATATTTCAGGATCACGGCCTTCGGGCCGGCAAGAAAGGTTACGACCGGATCGCAGCCTCGATCATGCTCGAAGAATATTTGAATTCCGCGGGCCGGACCACGGCGTGAAAAAACTGATCCTGCCCCTCGGCCTGCTCTTAATCCTGGCCTGGCTCCAGCCGCTGAGCCTCGGCCAGCGGGAAGTGGTAATTCCAAAAAGCGCCACCGCATCCCAGATCGCCGAAATCCTGGACCGCTCGGGCGTGCTCCGCAGCCGGATCGAATTCCTGGCCGGTCTGAAACTGAGCGGCAAAGGGAAAAATTTACGGGCCGGAACCTTTGTCCTGGAACGATATAAGAATCCCTTTTATCTCATCGGCCGGCTCACCGCGGGCGGCAAATCGGAGATCCTGGTGACCATCACCGAGGGGCGGACCATTTTCGAAACCGCCGATATTTTAAAATCCAAGGGCGTGGTCAACCGGGAAGAATTCATCCGGCTTTGCGGCGACCCTAATTTCATCGCCACCCTCGGGGTCAAAGCCGCGAACCTGGAAGGCTATCTTTTTCCGGACACCTATTCCTTCAGCAGCCAGTCGGCCGATTCTCAGGTCATCCGGATTCTGGTCGACAACTTTCGCGACCGCCTGCGGAAATACGGCCCGGCGGACGCCGATTCGCTCCGCAAAATTCTGATTCTCGCCTCGCTCGTCGAAAAGGAGGCGAAATACGACGAGGAAAGGCCGCTCATCGCCCGGGTCTTTCTGAACCGGATCCAGACCGGCCGGCCCCTCGAATCGTGCGCGACGGTCGTCTACGCGCTTAAAAACAATCCCTACGACCTGTACGATCCGGACGAAATTCAAAAAACCATCCTGACCGAAAAGGATCTGAAGATCCAGTCCCCCTACAACACCTACCTCTACGCCGGCCTCCCGCCCGGCCCGATCTGTTCTCCGGGCGAAAAATCAATTGCTGCCGCGGCCAACCCGGCGGCCACCGATTACCTGTACTTCGTCGCCAAAGGCGACGGCCACCATCAATTTTCCCGGACCTACAAGGAACACCTGGCCGCCAAGGAGCAGTACGTTGACAAAAAAAAGTGATATGCTAAGAAACGAATTTGAGGATTCCCCGAACGGGATTGCCCATATTAATAATTTTAACAATGATACCCCGAGCGGGATTGCCCATATATGATACGAAGCGAATTTGAGGATATTTTAATTACGGAGACGCCCTATTATCAGGGGCTCACTCACACCTACCGGGATCCGGTCAGTTTCAGCCGGTACCTGGGCATCCTGAAACGCATCACCCACGGCGACAGTTTCCTGGAGAGCCTGGAAAAGAACGCCGGCCGGGAACTGGTTTTCCTGGGTCGAAAAATCTTCTCGCTCCAGGAGGAGTTCGTAAACGTCTATTTGAATTTTCTCAAAGACGAAACCCAAATCAACAAATGGGAAGAATTTTTCGAACGCTACAGCAAGAACCTGTTCGCTATTTACGATAAATTTATCAAAACCCATCCGGACCGGATCCTGGTTTTCGAGATCGTTAACCGCAAGCTGCTGCGCGACCTCCTGACCAAACACACCTCGAACACCGCGTTCGAGGAGAAACCGGTTATCGCGGAGCGGTTCGGAATGGTCGTGAACCAGCTTTTCAACTATATCCGGCACTCGCTCTCCCGCCAGGTCATCATCCCCGACAAGCTGATTCTGGAATCGTACGAAAAAATCCCCCTCCTCCCCCGCTGCACCCGCAGCGAAACCATGAAGATGCTCAACCGTTACTTCATCCAGAAGGGCCTGCCCGAGCCGATCTACAACGTCATCTATAAGCTGGTCGTGACCAATTTTTACCTCGAAGAAAAGGAAATAATTCTCAAAAACATCAGCCGGCGGGAATTCCTGACCAAGGATGGGATCATCGAGATCCTCAACTCCCATTTCTTCCGGCCGGACGATTCCACCCTCGAGGAAGTCCTGCAGAACATCAAGAAAAAGTTCCAGGACTCGCTCGCCCAGACCCGCGCCCGTCGCGAACTGGTCGAACGCAAGACCGACGAGGTCAACAAGAAAATCCGCGACCTGGTCACCGGCACCAACCAGGAACTGATCGACATCACCACCAATTTTTCCACCGAGGAGGCGGTGGACAACAACATCAAAAAACTGCGCCGGAACCTCCTGACCCTGGGTTACGATCTCAAAAACCTGCGCCGGGAAGTGCAGGACAGCGCGAAACTGGAAGCGGACCTGGACAGTATCATGAAAATCAAAACCACGGACCTTACCAAATTCATAATGAAGAACGACTGGGATTCGCTCCTGGTCGTCCTCCTCAATCCGGTCCGGACTCCGGACGACGAACCGCTCCAGCTCCTCATGAAAGATGCGTTCAACGAATTGAAAAACGACAAGGCCGCCCTCGCCGCGGTCAACGACCTGCGCACGCCGGGTTTTCTTAAGGAAAAATACAATACCCCGGAGGTCATCCGCCGGTTTAAGGTTATCAACGAGGATATTGTCCTGCCTTTGATCAAGTCGCTGCTCCTGGAAGAACTCATCGAATATTACCCGAAACTGTCGGGCGCCAGTTCTTCGGAAAACATCCGCTATATCGCCGAAGAGTCGCTCCAGGGCAACGTGTCCTTGATCGAGAAGGACGTCCGGATTCCCGCTCCGGCCGAAAAGCCCCAGGGACTCAACATCGTCCGGTACAAAAACCTGTCCACGGTCCTGGTCTACGACATCCGGGGATCCACGTTCATGGGCACCAAACTCCAGGACGCCAAGCGGGAAAATGAAATCCGCAACCTCTTTCAGGAATCGATGCTGACCGTGATCGAGAAGTTCGGCGGGATCCCGATCAAGGATACGGGCGACGGCGGAATCGCGCTTTTCGCCGAGAACCGGTACGAAATCAAGAAACACCAAACCCAGGAAATCCAGGGCGGCAGCGTCCTGGGCGCGGTCCGGGCCGGCCTGGGCATGGCGCAGGAGGCGAATATTTTTGTCGAAGAGAACATCGGCAAGTACCGGGATTGGTTCTACAAGGCCGAAGATCGCAATATAAATTTCGAGGGCACCAACTACGCGACCCTGCCCCCTACCTACCAGGCGATATTCCAGATCGGCGTGGGCATCGCTTCCGGCGAATACCCCCGGGAAATTTTTCTCGACCACAACCCCTTTGGCGACCTGGACCTGACCGGCATGCTGATCCGCGAAGCGAACTTCTATTCCCGGGTCAAGGCCAAAGGCAAGTCGACGATCATCTGCGACGACGCCACGGTCTACAACCTGCTCCTCAACACCCAGAAATTCTCCTTCCTGAGCGAAGCCGGGCTGAACATCGACCCGGTCCTCCTGGACGTCGAACAGGGTCTCGAATACTGGATCAACCAGAAAGTCAGCCGGCACGGCTTCATTTTCGACCTCTTCAAAATATTCGTCACGGAGGTGGGCCAGGAAATTTACCACCCCGGAAGCATGAAAATTCTGGTGGGCATGAAGGACGCGATCACGATCGACGAAACCGGCGAGATCAAGGATGGCAAGGGCGGCCGGGGCAAGTTCCTTTTTGAGATCACTCCCGAGCGGGGCAAATGAAAAAAGTGTCGCTGATCGGGATGTTGAATTACGTCGAGGAGAACAGCAGCTATTGCAAGATGCTGGAGGGCCGCTACGTCGACCCGGCCGATTACGCGCAGAAACTGGCGCTCATCGTCCAGGCCGTCAATTTCCTCGACCTGCCCGCCGACCGGCTCGACGTTTTCGCCAACCGGAAGCACATCATCATCCATCTTGGCGGCCAGCTGACCCATTACGAGGGGTACGAATTACCCCTCTATATCGCGCACCGGAAAAACGGCCTGCCCGTGCCGGCCGGTCTCGCCGAAAAATGCCCCGCCCCGCTCCGGACCGTGGTCGACCAGGTCAAACCCTGGAAGCACCTCCACGAAACTGCCCGCGAACTGAGCAATTATTCGCTCACCACGGATCTCCTGATCGCCATCCACCGGTCGTTGATGAACGCGCGGCTGGAAGGCTTGCTGGTCAACGTCCTGGCCGATATCGAGCGCATGGGATTCAGCCGCTACATCGAGGCGAAGAAAAAGATCCCCGCCGTTTATTTCAATTTCCTTTCGCCGCCGTCCCTGCTCAAGCTGGTTAAAAAGGTCGCTTACCAGCTCCGCGAGGTCATCACCAAGCTGACCGAAGAACTGAAGGGTATCGACCTCTATTCCCTGCGTTTAAAGGAACAGATGAACAACCTGTACGTGGAAACCAACGCGGGCCTGCGCGAAATCCTGGAGAACGAAGTCGAGAAAGGGGCGGACATCGATACGATCACCAAGAGAATCTCCAACCTCTTCTCCCGGCTGCAGCGCCTCTTCATGGGCAACATCTATCACCTCAAGGATTACGAAACCCGGCGCCTGGCGATTCAGCAGTACTTCGCCGAAGAAGAAGAATTGAAATACTACACGGAAAAACGCCAGGTCGATAAACGCAAACCGGTTAGCGAACTGTTTTCGGAATACCTGTTTTTCAAAAAATTCGGGCCCCTGGCCGAACCCGAGGAAAAATTATTCACCAAGAACCTGACCCAGGAATGCGAAGAGTTGCACCGCCAGAAAAGTAAGGACCTCGCCTGCCTCCAAAAATTCGAAAGGAAGGTCATGTTCGGGATGGAAATCGATTTTGATGGGGTCCGGGCCGCATACGACGCCTATTTCAAAGATATCGTAATCCCCCAGTGTATCGGTGAAAACCTCCTCGACCTGGTCTTTTGCCTGCCTCCCAAACCTTCCGAACCGGCCAAGGTCGTCATGGACCTGGCCAATTTCCGAACCCTGGCGCTCACCGGGGACGGGATCCTGGACCTCAAGGAACCGGCCCCGGATTTGGGGAAAAACGTCTTGAGCTTCGTGGAAGCGCACCGCCGCTGCATCACGGTTCTGGTCTACGACATCCGCGGTTCTTCTTACATGGGCGTTAAATTGCAGAACGCCCTCAAAGAACAGAAGATCAAGTACAAATTCGCCAAGGAAATGTCGGTCATCGCCAAAAAGTACAACGGGTTCCTCCTGAAAGATACCGGCGACGGCGGCATTGTCTGGTTTTCCGAAAATTCCGGGACGCTCTATGACCATCTTTACGCCGAATCCACCACCGGCAAGGGCATGAACCTCCGCTATTCGATTTTTTCCGGCGCCGAATTCGAACTCATCCCGGCCCTCGATTCGGCCAAACGGGCGATCCTCTGCGCCCGGGACATGATCGTCAAAGCCGAGGAATTCATTCAGGCCAATTTCATGCACTACCGCGAGTGGTTTGCCGAGGTCACGGAACGGACCCTGGAAGTCGACGGCATCACCTACGCCCTGCTGCCGCCGGAATTCAAAAGCCTCTTCCGGATCGGCGTCGGCATCGCTTCCGGCATCCCGGACCGGGACGTCGTCTTCGCCGCGAATTCCTTCGGGGACCCGGATTTGATCGGCCCCATCCTGGCCGACGCCCATCTCTATTCCCGGGAAAGGCAACCCGGCCGGTCGGTGATTATCTGCGACCTCACCACCTTCATCAACCTCCTGCTCAATATCGAAAACTACGATTACGGGATCGCGGAACCGGACTTTTCCCGGTACCTGCGCGTCCTCGAGGAACTCCGGAAAATGAATCATCCCTACAAGCTGACCGATTATAAATTGTCGGTGATCCCCCGGGCGATCCATATCCTGGAAGAGCTGAACAAACAGAAGGCGTTCGCCGAGAACAAACTGACCGATATCTATCTCGACGACTTCAACAACCTTTATAACGAAGAGAAAAAGAAAATCAAGCTGATCTATGAGATAATCAACAGCTGATGAAAGCGATTACAAAAAGGAAATCGGAAACCGCCGAAACCAAGACCGTCGCCGAGCTTCAGCGGAAAATCCAGGAATTGAAGACCCTGAACGAAATCGTCCAGGCGATCAACTCCGCGCTGGAACCGAAGGTCATCCTCCGGATCATTATGGAAAAAACCGCCGACCTGATCAAGGCCGAAGGCTGGTCGGTTCTGATGCTTGACCGCGACAAGGAGGAATTGGTCTTCGAGGCCGCGGCCGGCGAGGCGGGCGCGAAACTGATCGGCCTGCGGCTTAAGATCGGACAGGGCGTGGCCGGCTGGGTCGCCCGGAAAGGGGAATCTCTGATCGTTCCGGACGTGACCACCGACCGGCGGTTTTATTCCGGCGTCGACAAAAAAACCAAATTCATCACCAAATCGATCCTGTGCGTGCCGATGAAACGCCGCGGCGAAATCATCGGCGTGGTCGAGGTGGTCAACAAGGTCGACGGCGAGCCCTTCACCTACGACGACCTGGAGATCTTCGAAAACCTTGTCGCCCATATCACGATCGCCCTGGAAAACGCGAACATGTACCGCAAACTGGAAGAATCGAACAAAATCGACGACCTGACCAAACTCTACAACAACCGTTACTGCAACCATTTCCTGGACGAGCTGCTTAACAAGCGCTCCGTCCCCCAAAGCCCGATTTCCCTCATCTTCCTCGATATCGATTTTTTCAAGCTGGTCGATGATAATTACGGCCACCTGGTGGGCAGCGACACGTTGAAACTGGTCGGTGCCCGCATCAAAAAGGTCATCCGGGAAAGGGATATCGCGGTTCGCTACGGCGGCGACGAGTATATCGTGATCCTGCCCGATACCGACAAGGCGACCGCGGCCCTGATCGCGGAACGCATCCGCAAGGAAATCAATGACGAACCCTTCCTGGCTTTCAGCCGCAAGAAATTCCGGATTTCGGTGACGCTGGGCGTCGCCACTTACCCCTATGACGCCAAGAACCGGGACGAGCTGATCGGCAAGGCGGATAAGGCGATGTACGTGGGCAAGATGTCGGGCCGCAACAAAGTCGTACTTGGATAAAACCCTCCGGATCCCTTCGAAAATACGCCCTTGACAAACTTTTTCTCCTATATATAATGGAATATGGTTAAAATAAGATTATCCCGCACGGGCCGAAAAAATATTCCTTTTTACCGAATTGTTGTCATCGATTCGAAAAAGGCAAGAGATGGCAAATATATCGAAAACGTGGGTACATACGATCCCTGCCGCAAGAATTTAAATCTAAATCGGGATCGCATCGAGTACTGGCTATCCAAGGGTGCGCAAACTACCGTCACGGTAGCGAAATTAATCGCAAAAGCGAGAGGAGGTTCCGATGAAAGAACTGATTGAATACATCGTCAAAGCACTGGTCGATAACCCGGATAAGGTCGCGATTACGGAAGTCTGTGGCGAAAAGAGCATAATCTATGAACTCCGAGTCGGCGAAGGCGACCTTGGAAAGGTAATCGGCAAAGAAGGAAGAACTGCGAAAGCGATGCGAACCATCATTACCGCCGCGGCCATGAAACAGGGCAAGCGCGCGGTGCTGGAGATCATGGAATAATGCGTATCTGCATCTCTTGCCTTTTTCAACTTTTTTTTATTCCCGATCTTCCGGCATAATTCGAACCTTCACGAACCATGAAGTTTGACGTCGTCACCCTTTTCCCGGAATTCTTTGACAGCCCGCTGGCCTGCGGGCTCTTGCGGATCGCGCGGCAGAAAGGCGCGATTCAGATTCGGCTGACCAATCCCCGGGATTACGCCGGCGGCGGTCCGGTCGACGATTACCAGTTCGGGGGCGGTGCCGGTATGGTTATGAAACCCGACCCGCTCTATCGGACCCTGAGCCGGATGCGCAAGGGCAACGCCCGGGTCATCATGTTCACGCCCAAGGGTCTACCCCTTAAGCAGGACCTGGTTCGGGAACTGACCCGGCACGAACGCCTCGTCCTCGTTTGCGGCCGTTACAAGGGAATTGATGAGCGCGTGACCGCCCTGTGCAAGCCCCTCGAGATATCCGTCGGCGACTACGTCCTCGCGGGCGGCGAGATCGCGGCTCTGGCCCTGATCGAATCGTTGTCCCGGTTACTCCCCAACGTCATGGGGAACCTGGATTCGGCGGAAAGCGACTCGTTGCAAACCGGTCTCTTGGAGGCGCCGATTTACACCCGGCCCGCGATCTTTAAAAAACTGGAAGTCCCCGCGGTTCTCCGAGGCGGCAACCACCGCGCGATCGCCGATTGGCGGCGCCGGGAATCCCTGGCCCTGACCCTGCGGAAAAGGCCGGATTTGATGTCCGATGCGACTTTTACAAAAAATGATCTGTCAATCCTTTTGGAGGTGCTAGATGGCAACCAAGATGCCCGCCTTTAAACCCGGCGACCTCATCCGCGTCTATTCCAAGATCGTGGAAGGCGAGAAAACCCGCATCACCCCGTTTCAGGGCGTGGTGATCCAAACCAAAGGCAGCGGAATCAGTAAGACCTTCACCGTCCGGAAAGTATCGGCCGGGGTCGGCGTGGAACGCATTTTCCCTTTCCACTCGCCCATGATCACCAAGGTCGAAATCAAGAAAAAAGGCCGGGTCCGCCGGGCCAAACTTAATTATTTGCGGCTCAAAAAGAGTAAAAAGATGAAAGTTCAGGAACCGGGCGTCGAAACGCCGGCGGCGGATGCAACCACGCCGGCCGCGGAGCCCGCCCCAACCGCGGAACGAGGAGAAACGAAAACCAAGGAGGGAGCAGTTGGAAGCGCTCCCGGACAAAAGCCTGTGGGCAAAGTATAACTTTATCGCCGGTTGCGACGAAGCGGGCCGGGGTCCCCTGGCCGGACCCGTGATCGCGGCCGCGGTCATCCTCCCCAAGAATTTCTTTCACCCCGCGATCAACGACTCAAAAAAGCTCTCTCCGGCCCAACGGGCCCGAGCGTACCCGATAATCACATCGGCGGCGCTCGCCTACGCCTTCGGGATCGCCGATCACGAAGTCATCGATGAGATCAATATTTTAAACGCCACGAAAAGGGCGATGCGCGACGCGATCCGGGGCTTGAGCATCAAACCCGAAGCGATCCTGATCGACGCGGTAAAACTTGAAGATCTGGGGGGCGAGCAGATTTCCCTGATCCACGGCGACGCCCTCTCGATCTCCATTGCCGCCGCCTCGATCCTGGCCAAAGTCCGGCGGGACGGGATCATGACCGAATACCATCGGGTGTACCCCGTATATCAATTTGACCGGCACAAGGGTTACCCGACCGCCCTGCACCGGGCCCGGATCAAGGAATTCGGACCGTGCCCGATCCACCGGATGTCCTTCAAGCTGCTCCCGTGACGGATGATCAACCGGAAAGCCATCGGCGACCGCGGCGAAACGCTGGCCCGCAAATATTTCACGGACCGGGGCTTCAACGTCGTCGCCCATAACTTCCGCAGCCGGTGGGGCGAGATCGACCTGATCCTGCGCAAGGATCGGGCGTTCCGTTTCGTGGAAGTAAAATTCCGGCGCTCCCTGGATTACGGCCTGCCCCAGGAATCGGTAGTCCGCCGGAAACAAAACAAAATCCGGAAAGCGACCCTGTACTGGCTGCGGCTCCGCCAGCTGCCCATGGACACGGATATCCATTTCGACGTGCTCGCGATCCACGAACAGCGGGGCCAGGTCCAATTTTCTTATATCGAGGACGCCTTTTAACCATGAGTCTAAAAATAAAAGTCCTGGCCGCGCTCGCGCTCATCGCGGTCGCCGCGTTCATCGCCTTTGCCCCGGCCCTCCGGGCCGGCTTTACCAACTGGGACGACGACCAGCTGGTCGTCGACAACCCAGCCATCCGCGGTTTCCGCGGAGAAAATCTGAGGGCCGTCTTCGGATACGCGTTCTGCGGCACTTATATCCCCCTGACGCTCCTTTCTTTCGCGGTCGACTATCAGCGGTCCGGGTTAAAGCCGGCGGGTTTCCATTTTACCAACATCCTTTTTCACGTCCTGAACGCTCTGCTCGTCTTCGGCCTGATTTTCATGCTGACCCGCAACCCCGGGGTCGCCCTCGGGGCCGGAATCCTCTTCGCGGTCCATCCCCTGCGCGCGGAATCGGTCGCCTGGATCACCGAGCGGAAGGACGTTCTTTTCGCGTTCTTTTACCTGCTCGCGCTGATTTCCTATATCCGCTATGCCCGGAAACCGTCCTGGATATTTTACATCCTGAGTTTTGTTTCTTTCCTCCTCGCCGGCCTGGCCAAAGGCGCCGCTTTGAGCCTGCCCCTCATCCTGTTCCTGACCGACTGGTTTTTGGGCCGCCAGAACCAGGCGCGCCGGATCTGGGAAAAAATCCCCTTCCTCGCGGCCGCGGTCGTCTTCGGCCTGCTCGCCGTCCTTGCCCAGCGCACTTTGCTGAGCGCCCAGATTCCGATCCTGAAAAGATTTTTCACCGCGAACTGGGTCGCGGCCTTTTACCTCGCGAAAACCGTCGTTCCGATCCGGCTTTCCGCCCTTTATCCATACCCGGCGAATTTCCCGGCGACCCTGCCCATGCTTTTTCTCCTCGCGCCGCTCGCGACCGCCGGCCTGGCCTTTTTTGCCGGCTATTCCCTTCCCTTCACGAAAAAATTCGTTTACGGCCTGCTTTTCTTCCTGGTCACCCTGCTGCCCGTCAGCCAGCTGATCACGGTCGCCGGCCCGGAAATCGCGGCCAACCGTTATACCTATCTGCCCCTCGCCGGCATCTTTTATATCCTCGCGGAAGGTTTTTGTTTCCTCTTTGGCCGCCGCCTTATCCCCGCCGCTTGGAAAAAACTGCTCGTCGCCGCCGCGGCGGTCGCGATCGTATGCCTGACCTTTACCGCCCGCCAGCGCGCCCAGACCTGGCGCGACAGCATTTCGCTCTGGACCGACGTGCTCCGGAACAACCCCCTTGTCCCCGAAGCCTACAACAACCGGGGCGCGGTTTACGCCGGGCTCCGGCAATACGACCGGGCGCTCGCGGATTATGACCGGGCCCTGGCCATCGATCCCGATTTCAGCCGGGCCTTGAACAACCGGGGGGCCGCTTTTCAGCGGATCGGGGACTTCGAAAAAGCCCGGGCCGATTTTGACCGAGCCGTCGGTCTCGATCCGAAAAATGCCGATGTTTATTATAACCGGGGTAATCTGTATATGGCGATGGAGGATTATAAATCAGCGATCCGCGATTACACGGCCGCGGTGGAATTGAACCCCTTACATCGGGAGGCCCGGAACAACCGGGGCAACGCGTATTGCCGGGCCGGCGATTATGACTCAGGTCTCGCCGATTACGATTTTATCCTGTCCGGCAACCCCGGTTACGCCGAAGCTTATCATAACCGGGCCGTGGCTTATTTCCTCAAAAAAGATTATGACCGCGCCTGGCAGGACGTGAAAAAATTGCGGGCTTTGGGTTATCCGGTAAAACCGGATTTCTTAAACGACCTGCGGCAGATGTCGGGTCGGGATCAATAACCCCTTCTTATCTCCTTAGCAATCCCCCTTTGTAAAAGGGGGATGGAGGGGGATTTTAATAATCATAACGGCTTTTTCATAATTAATTTACTGCGGATTAGAGCCTTTAGGCTCGTTAATATCGGTTGTTTGTGGGAGCGGCTTCCCGGCCGCGATAGTTTTCTTATTTACACCGGCGATTTAATCGTATCCAAAACCGCACGGACCGCCGTAGTTATTTCAGCAGCTGCCGTATTCTCCGTTAATAATGAAAGCACCATCTGGTTGAGGCTGACGCCTTCTTTATAGGCCAAAGCCGCTATCCTGCGATGCAGGGAAGCGGGAATGCGCACGACGAACCGACCGCTGTATTCACGCATACACTCCGGTAACGGAATTTCCATTTTATCTTCTAACGCGGTCTGTAACCATAAATGCTTCGCATCATCGATATTTCTCAGTACTTCATCCACAGTTTCACCCTGGGTCATGCATCCGGGGAGTTCTTCAATTTCCGCAAAGAATCCACCCGCTTCTTCCGGAACGATAACAAGCTTGTAAGGCAAGTGAAAATAATAATCCAAGTCTCGGATCTCACTCCCTGTTGGTTTAGCGCATTTTCTTCTCATACCATTCCTCCAAATTCAAATGGAAAATAATTTTCTTAAGGTAACACTTTTTCACTTTATTATTCTCTTTTGGCACAGTAATGGAATGGCATCCTTTTTTTCTATAAACAAAGTGGCTGCTTCCCGAAGTCCGACCACATTCATATCCGAATGCTTGTAACACCACCACCACCTCGTTGAAACGCATATCTGACGGTATTTCGAGCATTTTCTTGACGATTTTTACTAAGTTCGCCATTCATGCTCAATTATACTACAGATAGTATCATTTGTCAAGAGTAATATATCTTTAGCGAATTGCTTGTATCGGATGGTTAGTTGTTCTCAACTATCCTACCACGAATAACCGCGGTCCTCGCGTCCGGGAATCCGGAGGAGTCTCGAAAGCATATCCTTGAAATCCTCCGCCAGTGAATAAAGGGGCGTCGAAAGGTCCACGGATGCGGCCATAAACACTTTTTTCTGAAGATTCGCTCCGAGTTGAAGCGTTATGACATCCCCCAGGTCATAACCTAGGAAAAGGTAGGATTCGGAAACCTGAAAATACGGCGGGTTGTAATTGGTGTTTGTGCTGAAAGGAACGGTCGCGCCGAAAGACAATCTTTTCCACCAGAATTGCCGGTTATATCTAATCATCTGATTCTCAATGGCTTCGATGTTCTTTAGGGTCAGATCCGGCAATTGAAATCCGGTGATCGCTATCCGGTTTTTTAGCTCGTGGATATTATTGACAATTTCGTAGGAATTCGGGATTTTCGGATTTCCGAGATTGATCTTGACTGATATCCCCGCGATGAATCCCGTCGTATCCAAAATCCCGTCATAATCCAGTCCGCCCGCGACGTGAAATTCAAAATGCATACGGTTGTCCGCATCGTCTTCGATTTTGTGGGTCAGGTACAAAATATCCTGCATGATATTGTAACTGTTCATCCGATCTACGAGGGTCGCCGAACTCGAATCGTTCGCGTCGTAAAATCCGGATAATTGCGGATAGTATTTAGGATATCTCATCTGGGCTTCGGCGGATGAGACAAATAAGACCGTGGTCAATAAGCAGACCAGACAGACGGTTTGCTTGGACATGGTTCCTCCTTTTTCGTTAATTCAAAGCCGGGGCGGGACGCCCCGCAGCTAAGACAATGTCAAATCTCGATCCCCAAGGCCCGGACCAGGGTCTCCCGTAAATAGCCGTTCATTTTCCGCAGTTTGTCGCTGAGGAGCAGGGCGATATTGCGGTAAAACCGGAGGCCGATGTCCGGGTTGGTTCCAACCAGATTCTCGAAGTCATCGCGCCGGATTACGGCCACGACCGTGTTTTTCACGCACCGGGCCGTCGCCGCCCGGGGCTTGGGGTCGACGAACGACAGCTCGCCGAAGATATCCCAGGGTTTAACCAGAAGGACCGTCGAATCCGCGAGCTGGGGCGCGATCTTGATCTGGAGTTCGATCTCGCCTTTGATCAGGATATAAAGCTCGGTGGATTCGTCGCCCTCGTTGAAGATTATGTCGCCCTCGACGTACTTGTCTTCCCGGACAATACCGCCCAGCGCGGTGAGCTCCGGATTCGTGAAATTTTGAAATTCGTTGATCTGCCGGAAAATTGCGGGATCGATCATGATTCCTCCTTATCCGCGCCCGGAGTTTTCAGTTTTTTATTCCCGGGCCGGACCGTAACCCACAACGCCGCGGCGACGACCAGGAAAATGAACAGGGAAACCTCGTTGGCCAGGGAGCCCAGCCAGGACCCCTCGGCGAATCGTTCGTGGATTTTATTCAGAAACGGAATGCCGATCAAGAACGCGATCAGCACGCCGACCAGGGCATCGCCGGCGACCAGACCCGACGAAAAGAGAATGCCCTTTTCCTCCCTTGGCTTCAAATCCCCGGCGCCCGCGGTTTTGGTCATCACCAGGTAAATCATGGCGCCGGCCATGATCGGAAGAGAAAGCGATATCGGCAGATAAAGACCGATCGCGAAAGGCAGCGAGGGAATGCCCAGCAGTTCGACCGACACCCCGACCAGCAGCCCGATGATGACGAAAGTCCAGGGCAGGGTGCCGGTCAGCACGCCCTTGACGACAAAGGACATGAGGGTCGCCTGGGGCGCCGGCAGTTTGTCCGAACCGATGACCATGGTCTTGTTGAGCAGCATGATCACGCCGCCCATGAACAGGGCCGGGACCAGAACGCCCAGAAATTCCGCGATCTGCTGGTAGTAAGGAGTCGCGCCGACCAGGTATCCGGTTTTAAGATCCTGGGACGCGTCCCCGGCCATGCAGATCGCGATGCAGACCACGGTCCCGACCGACATGGCGCCGATCATTCCCGACCGGCCCCGCCAGCCGAAGGCGACGAAGATCAGGCAGGTAACGAGCAGGGTGGCGATCGTCATGCCGGAAACCGGGCTCGACGAACTGCCCACGATGCCCACGATCCGGGACGCGACCGTAACGAAGAAAAAACTGAAAATGACGATGATCAGGGTTCCGATCAGGTTGATCTTGACCTGCGGGACGAGAAACATGACCAGCGCGATCAGAACCGCGCCGGCGATGACCACCGTCATCGGGATATCCTTATCGGTCCGGAGTGCGTTTTTATCGGGCGTTAACCGGAATCCGGTCGTCAGCTCCCGAAAGCCGTGCCGGAAAACCCGGAAAACGATCGGCATGGCTTTGATCAGGCTGACCATGCCGCCGACCGCGACCGCGCCCGCCCCGATATATTTTATGTAATAGTTGCGGATATCCCCGGGGGTCAGCATGGAAATCGGATTCAGCGCGGGCGGGATCGCCACACTCACGTGCTGGCCGATATAGGCGATGAGCGGACTGATCACCAGGTAACCCAGGCAGGCGCCGGCGAGCATGTAAGAAGCGATGCGCGGGCCGATGATGAACCCCACGCCCAGCAGGGACGGCGTGACGTCGACGCCGATCTCGGTGCCCTTGACCGCCGCGATCACCCATTTGGGTGATTCCTTCCATAGCTTCAAACCGCTCATCAGAAATTTGTATAGCGCGGCGATGCCCACTCCGATGAACACGGTCGAGGCCTTGGCCCCGCCCGTGTCGCCGGCGACCAGAATTTCTCCGCAGGCGGTGCCTTCGGGATAGGGTAAATTTTTATGTTCTTCCACGATCAGGTACCGGCGCAGGGGGATCATGAAAAGAATTCCCAGAAACCCGCCGAGAACCGACAAAATAATGATCGTCCACGATGACGGGAAGAAGTTCCACATGAAAAAAGCCGGAATCGTGAAAATGATGCCGGCGGCGAGGGACTCTCCGGAGGAACCAATGGTCTGAACGATATTGTTTTCCAGGACCGTGCCGGTCCGCAGAATGCCCCTTAAAATCGCCATGGAAATAACCGCGGCCGGTATCGAGGCGGAAACGGTCATGCCCACTTTGAGTCCCAGATAGGCGTTGGCGAGCCCGAATACAACCGCCAGGAGACAGCCCAGAATCACGGCCCGGACGGTAAATTCGGCAACCTTCTCGTGCGGGCCGATATAAGGTTTAAAATCGTTCCCTGGATATTTTCGGTCTTCGCTCATGATGGCTCCGATCCTTGCTGAATTGGGGTAACCGAGGGAGGAAAAAGAGGACGAAATTCTCTACTGGGATTGATGGTAATAATCCTTAAGGGTTTATCGACCGGTGCGGATGGCTTTAGGCGAAACGGCGGCATAAACCGTAAAGGTCTTCACCAACTTCCGACTCAAGCAAATTTAAATATCTATTCCTTGCCGCTGAACGGCGGGTAGGCGTCGGTCATGTAATTCATGTACGCTCCGACCCTCATGCCCCAGCGATAATAACCGACGATGAAGTCATACATGCCTTTGGGGAATTTGCCCGTGAACAGAATCGCCCACCAGGAAATGAAGAGTAAGAAACCGGCGGCGATGCCGTAAAAACACAGGCAGAAACCATGGGGTATCCCCACGTAAATAGCGCCGAAGAACGTCTTGAGCAGCAACTTCCCACGCGATAAGCTTTCCGGATAATCGATTGTGAATTTGACTGGATTGCCTTCCATCTTACCTCCTTTTGTTGCGCCGTTTCGCCTAAAGCCTTTGAAATCAATCGCGCGCGTCTCCCTTTTTGAAGCCGCGCGCTAAGCGTTTATCACAAACGGCTTTATCTAATAGGTATATTATACACTGATTTTCCGGGTCGTCAAGGGTAAAATTAAGCCCGGTCGGCCGCGGTTTCGTATTGACTTGGAGGATCGGGAAAAGTATAATCCTGGCGATGAGTCCGAAGCGGAAAATCATCCTGTTCCTGGCCCTGATCGGAATCATTACCTTTATTACTTTCCTGCCCTGCCTTTGGAACGGGTTCACCAACTGGGACGACCAGGAACTCGTCACCGGCAACCCGCAGCTGGGCAGCCTGAGCCCCGGCAACATCGTCCGGATTTTCGTCCATCCGAATATCGGCGCCTATATCCCCCTCACGATCCTGTCCTTTACCGTCGAATACCGATTTTTCCGGTTAAACCCATTTTTCTACCATTTGCACAACGTGCTGCTTCACGTCGGGAATGTGCTTCTTGTATTCGGGCTGGTTTATCTGCTGTTCGGCAACCTGTACGCGGCCGCGGCGGCGGCCCTGCTCTTCGGCCTGCATCCCCTGCGCGTGGAATCCGTCGCCTGGGTTACGGAGCGCAAGGACCTGCTGTACGGTTTTCTGTTCCTGGCCGCGCTCATCGGTTATCTTTATTTCCGGCGGTTCAAAAAACCGTTCTTCTACGTCGCCGCTCTGATCCTTTTTGTCCTTTCAATCCTCGCCAAACCCATGGCCATAACCTTGCCGGCGGTCCTGCTTTTGTTCGATTATTTTCGGGACGGTGAGGTGAAACGAGCCGCCCTAAAAAGGGCGGCCCCGTTCCTGGCTCTGGCCATACCCCTGGGTATCGTGAACATCATCGTGGTCGGGTCCATGGATAATCCGCCGTTTAACCTGGTCCGGAATTTTCTGATCGGCGGTTATAATTATTTTTTCTATATCGCCAAAACTTTTATTCCGGTCAAACTGTCCGGCTTTTATCCCTATCCCAACCATAATCTTCAATCCATTCCCTTCGTTTTTTACTTAGGTTCGGTCCTGCTCCTGGTTTGGATCATACTTCTGATCCGGTTTGGCCGGCGCAACCGGCACTTGGTTTTCGGCAGTTTGTTTTATATGGTTACTTTACTGCCGGTCAGCCAATTCGTCCCCCTGCCCGGCGCCGCGGTTGCGGCGGATCGTTATTGCTATTTGCCGTGCCTGGGCATCATCTATCTCTTGGGCCGGGCTGGTTTATGGGTATGGCGGCATGGATTAAAAACATCCCGGTCCGGTAAAACCCTGGTCGCGGTATTTGCCGGATTGGTCATCCTGGCCATGGCGGTCGGCTCCGCGCTCCGCTGCCGGGACTGGAAGGACAGCCTGACCCTGTGGAACGACGTGCTCCATAAATTTCCGGATAATACCCTCGCGCTCAACAACCGGGGCCGGGCTTACAGCCTCCTGGACCAGCCGATCCGGGCGATCGCGGATTATGACCGGGCGATCCGGGTCGACCCCCAATACGAGCTGCCTTATCACAACCGGGGCGTGGCCTACGATAAACTTAAGGATTACGACCGGGCGATCGCGGATTATGACCGGGCGCTGGCGATCAAACCGGACCTGGCGGTCGCTTATGAAGGGCGGGGCGCCGCCTATTCTCATCAGGGGGAATACGAAAAGGCAATCGCGGATTTTGACCGCGCGCTAAAGATCGATCCCTCCCTGGATGTCGTGTATATCGACCTGGGTATCGCCTATTTCAATCTGGGCCGTTATGACCAGGCGCTAAAGGAATATAACCGGGCCCTGGAATACGATCCCTATTTCGCCGAAACCTATGTAAGCCGGGGTGATCTCTGGTTCCGCCGGGGTGATATTACCCGGGCCCTCGCGGATTACACTAAAGCCCTGTCGATCCAACCCGACTTTCCCAGCGCCTACTACAACCGGGCCGTGGCGTACAAGACCGCCGGCGCGTTCGAAAAAGCCCTGGCCGATTATGACCGGGCGATCGCTTTGAAACCGGATTTTGCCGAAGCCTATAACAACCGGGGCAACCTCCTCCTGGCCCAGGGGGAATATGAAACGGCGCTGGCCGATTATGACCGGGCGATCCGCTTCAAACCCGATTACGCGGAAGCCCTGTACAACCGGGCCGTGGCTTATTACGCGGTCGAAGAATACGCCCGGGCCTGGGCCGATTTATCCCGCGCGCGGGATTTAGGCTTTCCGGTCGATCCGAAATTTAAGGATTTACTCTCCCGGCATATTACCGGACCGTAATTTTCCCGCCATTGACACCCGATTTTATATAAATATACTCTGAAACTATGGAAACCGAAAAGCAGGGTTTCAGCGCCCCCCCCTGTTGCGTATCGTCAATTCTCGACTGCATCGGCAACACGCCGATGATGGAAATGAATATCCGCCGGGAGGATCAGGACTGGCATTTCTTCGCCAAGCTTGAGTTCATGAACCCGTCGGGCAGCGTTAAGGACCGGATCGCCAAATACATAATCGAGAAGGCGGAAAAAAACGGTCAGCTGAAGGCCGACTCGATCATCGCCGAAGCGACGAGCGGCAATACCGGGATCGGACTCGCCATGGTCTGCGCCGCCAAAGGTTACAAGCTCGTCATCTGCATGCCGGAACACATGAGCGTGGAAAGGCGGAAGATCATGCTTAACCTGGGCGCGGAAATATGCCTGACGCCGATGAGTGACGGTTTTTCCGGCTCCCGCGCCAAGACCGTGATCATGGCCCGGCGGGATCCGCGCGTATTCCTCACCCGCCAGTTCCAGAATGAGGACAACACCGAATGCCATTACCAGACGACCGGCCGGGAGATCATCGACCAGATCGGGGACCCGGTGATCGACGCCTTCGTCGCCGGCGTGGGCACCGGCGGCACGATCATGGGCGTAGGCAAAAGGCTCCGGGAGGTCAACCCTTCATGCCAAATCGTCGCCGTCGAGCCCGCGGAATCGGCGGTCATCACGACCGGGTCGGGTTTCGCCCCGCATAAGATCCAGGGCATCGGCGACGGTTTCATCCCCGAGCTGCTCGATGTCAAGCGGCTCGATTGGACCGAAGTGATCAAAAGCGACGACGCCGTGGCCATGGCCCAGGACCTGTGCCACAAGTTCGGCATGATGGTCGGTATATCATCCGGCGCGAATGTCCTGGCGGCGATCAACGTCCTTAAAAAGATCGGCCCGGATAAAACGGTCGTGACCGTGCTGGCCGACCGGTCCGAACGGTATTTTTCCACGGATCTTTACGAGTGCGGGACCAAAGGCGTCGTTCGCCAGTGTTCAAAAGGCTGCGAAGACCCCTTCTGTTAATTATTCCCTGGAATGGGTTTTCAATTGATAGATAAAAAAGGAGGGTAACAAAATGAGTAATTTTAAACTGACAAAGAGCGTGGGAATGATCTTGCTGGGCATCTGGCTCATCATGACCGGGCTGATCTCATTGTTCCATTTGAGCTTTGAGGGTCTGTACTTGATAATGGCGATCCTGGCCATTGCGTCCGGTGTAGTAATCCTGCTCGGCCGGTAAGCCCGCAGATTCGGTCCGTGCTGTTTTTATAAGCGGCCGGACTTGCCGATTGTTCTGTTTCAGCGTCCTCCGGACATTGGGAAATGTATACTTTTGTTTTTATTGCATGCGGGGGATTGACGAGACATCTGAGGTGAAAGGCCAGTACCACGCCAAGCGGGCTCTGGAGATCGCAGCCGCGGGCGGCCATAATATTCTGGTGTTATAGACAACAAATCCCGTTAGAGAATTTATTATCTAACAGGAATGCGCAACGGTATTATTGAACCTCTATCTGCTTTGTCGGGAAACAATCCCCGATTTAAATAGGCGATTTTCTCTAACGGGACAAACAGGCAATAAATGTATCAGGATTCCGTTTGAAGTAACGAATAAAGTTGGATAAAGGAAAGGAAACTGCTTAGTTGTCCGAATCGAAAGGTCGGTTGTCGATGTTCTTAATGGCTACCACAATTACAGCAATTTAGGGATTTAACACCCATCTTGTCTTTTATAATCAACCGGATTCTATTTCAAATAACCAAATTAATAACATACCCTTATCATCCCAAATACGCACCCATCCCATAGGTTCAATGATATCTGAATCAGTATTAGACCTTCGGAACCGTACAATATGGGCAAAACCATTCTTTATTTCGATAATTCTCAAACCAGTATATTGTGGATTATCCTTGGATATTATTTCATAAGAAGAATTCGCATTTGGGTTTTTATACATTTTTCTCTTACCACTGTTTGTAAATCGGTAAATATCGGCAGACAAAGGGATTTTATCCACTCTGTTTTCTGTAAACATCACAAGTGTGATGCGATATATTTTTTCTATATCATCCAGTGATAGCCATGCTGAAAGGTTTTTTGTTGCATCATAAATTATTTGGATAAACCGTGTTTCCTTGTTTATAACCGGGAACCGATAACTCTGAACTCTGTCTTTTTCTAAAGGCGAAGGCGTTGAATATCCCATATTACTGACAGGAACCGCTTCATCATTTACATCAATCTTTTTTATTTCTTTGAATTTTGCATTTGTTTTTTCATATAATGTAAAAGAATCACAACCTTCTGCTTTTGAAGTTACTGTTAGTATCCCTTTAGTTTGTTTAAGGATTACTTTTAAAGAATCACCGAATTCAATATAATATCTTTCCTCAGGCCCTTCTGCAAAAAGCATATTTACACTCATAGAAATCATTAATCCTGAAAATATGCAATAAGTGAAAATATGCCTATTCATATATCCTTACTACCATAATTTCTTCTTTCCAAATTTAATCATTAAAAGTGCCATAAGAAAACCTATTGCACTGCCAATAAATCCGGGCCACGAAGGTTCAAAATGTGTAGTCCATGGTTTTGGTGTCAAAATCCATTTTAAGCTAAAAGGAATTATCAATATACACAACAACAGAGAAAATGTTACGAAAAATTGTGCTGACGGTTGCGTATATCGAGCCATATTATTCCACCACAAAATACTTAGGATAATTATATATAGAGATAAAACGACTCCCAAGAAACCAAGTTCTCGTGTTGATGTAATTCGATAATTTATAAATATAAAAGCATATATCACTACACCTAGTATTGAATTTACTTTCTGCAAATTCAGATAATACTGGTCAGCAACTTTTTCGGGATATACAAGATATGAACGAAATGAATTAAATAGTCCTGGTTTGAAAAAAGTTAATCCGGAAATTATTAATCCAAATAATCCGGTCGCCTTTGCTATAATATTATTATGCGAGTAAAACCAGAGATAGGTTAACGCTAAAATCACCACAATGAGAACAATTTCTAATAGGGTTTTAAAAAAACTATTATTTTGTTTAATTCCAGTGTCAATCATATCCGCTCTCCTTAATAGTATATGATTATTTATAATAGTGTCAAGGAATGAAACAATCCAGTTTTATAGACAACAAATCCCGTTAGAGAATTTATTATCTAACAGGAATGCGCAACGGTATTATTGAACCTCTATCTGCTTTGTCGGGAAACAATCCCCGATTTAAATAGGCGAT
>Ga0315288_10000329_pt1 | contig 59740 bp, 66 predicted proteins | sample YL17G11_20_MG_FD_203454 | JGI IMG/M metagenome (GOLD analysis project Ga0315288, IMG submission 203454) | Sediment microbial communities from Yellowstone Lake, YNP, Wyoming, USA - YL17G11_20 | ecosystem: Environmental > Aquatic > Freshwater > Lake > Sediment | place: USA: Wyoming | collected...
CTCGAGAACACTTTTAATGGCGTCCCGAGTTGATTTTTTAAGGAACATTAGTATATGGTATGCACCTTTGAGCTGTCTTCTTGTCTCGCTTTAAAGCATCGTTTAGCTTTTTAAACCTGACGGCTTAACCGTACTTATAAAGGTTCAAAAACGCCTTCATTTCGCTATGGAAATCCCAGCCTGCCTTCCAAAGCTCTTTTTTCATCAGTTCTATGCTGCCTTTGTACAGGTATCTCTCATAAAACGCTCTCAAAAATCCGAATTGAGGTCGTGATATCCATATATCTTGCCTGTCTGTTATGAGGTATGACGTTAGCTCAAGAGTGATTTCGCCTTTCTGCATCTTTACTTTTGCACTATCTTTTTGCACTTCAACATCATTTATATCGCGCAGTCTCCATTTGAGTACGTGCTGAAATTTTGAATATTCATCAAGATCCTTATTCACTTCCCATTCTATCTCTATTTCTTTGCCTGTTGACTTCATCTTTTCCTTGTACTTTTTTTCAGAAACGCCATACTTGCGCCAGGTAAACCATTGATGGGCATGTTTGTATAATTCGCCGAGGTCGAAAACTCCATCATATATAATCTTCTCTCCTTCCAGGAGAGCTATTTTGCCGGCCATACAAAAATTTAGAATATGCACAATAAAAAGCTTTTGCGGCTGCAAAAGACTTTTAACCAGCAAACCTAAGAATACGGCATGGAGATAATTAAGCCCATAAAAACCACAAAACCAGATTTTATCGAGGCTTCTCTCATACTCATATTGGCTATTTGGATAGTAGCGACGCTTTGGTTGCTTGACAAAGCAATGAATTTTGACGTTCAGTCACTGCTAACATGGCAATCTCTCAGCACATTCTTTACGGCGTTCGCAAGCATCGCAATTTTAGTGGTTGCTATTATTGTTGCAGACATAAGAAAAGAAGTAAGAGAGACGTACAGGTAGCGGCTTCACAAACCCAGGATGTGGTCGTATTGCTTCGCAATACAACTTACGTGAGATTGCAAATCTCACTTTTCCATCAACGCTTTAGCAAAGGGTTGCGCAAATCTTTTAAGATTACTTATTACGTTTAATTAGCTTCATAGAGGTGCTAAAATGAATAACCAAGTACAACCGATATTTATTCTGCCGGAAGGCGCAATGCGCAATACTGGCAAATCAGCTCAAAAGGCAAACATCGCTGCAGCCAAAGCTGTTGCCGATACTGTCCGAACTACGTTAGGTCCAAAAGGTATGGATAAGATGCTTGTGGACTCGATGGGCGACGTTATCATCAGCAATGACGGCGTAACAATTCTTAGCGAAATGGAAATCGAGCATCCTGCCGCAAAGATGATGGTCGAAATTGCAAAGGTGCAGGAAGATGAAGTTGGAGATGGCACGACTACTGCCGTAATATTGGGCGGTGAATTGCTGAAAAACGCCGAAACGTTGATTGACAAGAACATACATCCAACTGTAATCGCAAGAGGATACAAAGATGCTGCGGAGCAGGCTCAGAAAATATTGCTCGAGCTCAGCAAAGATATTTCCATTAAAGATCGCGAGACTCTGAAAAAAATTGCGACAACTGCTATGACTGGCAAAAATGTTGAAATTGCCCGCGAAAGCCTGGCAAATATTGCAGTGGATGCGGTTCTCCGTGTTTCAGACGGCAATAAAATCGACACTGACAACATAAAAATAGAAAAGAAAGAGGGCAGCAGCATTGATGATTCTATTTTGGTAGATGGAATTGTAATTGACAAGGAAAGAGTTCATTCAGACATGCCCACTTTTGTAAAGGGTGCAAAAATAGCACTGCTTGATGTTGCGATTGAAATAAAAGAGACTGAAACCGAAGCAAAAATTCAGATCACCGACCCTCAACAATTGCACTCATTTTTGGCAACAGAAGAAAAAATGCTTCGCGATATGGCTGACAAGGTTGTCGCCTCTGGCGCCAATGTTGTAATATGCCAGAAGGGTATTGATGATTTAGCACAGCATTTCCTTGCAAAGAAAAATATCTATGCTATTCGCAGAGTGAAACAATCAGATATAAGTGCTCTAGCGAAGGCAACGGGTGCGAGAATTGTATCAAACTTCGATGATTTGAAACCAACGGACCTTGGTTTCGCGGGACTTGTTGAAGAAAGGAAGATTCACAAGGAAAGCTTCACATTTGTTGAGCAATGCAAAAATCCGAAAGCGGTTTCTATAATATTAAGAGGCGGCACAGAGCACGTAGTTGCTGAAGTTGAAAGAGCGATGACTGATGCTATTGGAGACCTGGCTGCGGCAGTCACTAGTGGAAAATGTGTTGCCGGCGGCGGAGCAATCGAGGTTGAGCTTGCAAAGAGATTGCGAAAATATTCTGAAACGTTAAGCGGCAGAGAACAGCTTGCGGTACAGGCTTTTGCCGAAAGTCTTGAAGTCATACCAAGAACCTTAGCAGAAAATGCGGGCATCGACCCTATCGATGCTTTGACTGCATTGAAATCAGAGCACGATAAAGGCAATGTTTTTGCCGGCCTGAATGTAAACACAGGCAAGGCTGAAGATATGTGGGCAAAAGGCGTAATAGAGCCTTTGAAAATAAAGACTCAGGCCATATCGTCTGCATCAGAAACCGCAATCATGTTGTTAAGGATTGACGACATAATCTCAGCAAGCAAGCTTGGAAAATCGCCTATGGGACAAATGCCTCCTGGCGCTGAAGGCATGGGCGAGTATTGATTTCTCTTCTTCCGTTATCTTTTTATTCCCCCCATATCTAGAAATAGCTAATAGTGGAGGTAATGGCAGACAATTTCATAACCATGGTAGAAACTTTTTCCATACATCACAATCCAATTCACGGTTTAAAACGTGAAATTAAATCTCTAAAAGAAGGCGGCACCAACGATGCTGAGCTTCTGCGGGCTTTAGTTGAAAGCAATATTGGTTCTCAGCACAATGTATCGCAAGTGATGTCGGGCCTGAGCGAACTTCTGACAATTTTGAAGGGCGTGGATGGAAAGGAAGACCCTGAAATTTCAAAACTAGAAGCAAAACTAAACAAAGTACTTGAACAAAATTACCAGCTCATACAGGCACTTAATGAATTAACAACGCATTTGAAAAGGAATAAACAATGAAACTTTTGCGCGGTAAAAAAGGTATAACGCCAATCATTGCAACAATCCTGCTTCTGATGATGACTGTTGCTGTAGCTGGCGCCGCGTTCTTCTGGCTGACCAGAATTCAAGGCCAGCTGCAAGGCGGCACTGAAAGCTATCAGGGCAGAATCTTCCAGACAATGGCTTCAAGCGTGGACGTTGTTGATGCTAACTATGATCCGAGCGATAAGGACTTGACTCTATTCTTTCACAACACAGGAAATACGGAAATTCCTGTTGACGATGATAATGAACCTCCTACAACCACATGGATCTTAAGAAATTCTGCACAAGTAGCGGTATGTTCAACTGACTGGAGTGGAATAGGCAGTGGAGGTAATGGCAGTGCTAAATGCACAGATGGTTGCGGCAATGATGTAAAGATGGGCGTTGGCGAAATACATAAAGCGGTTGTGGACTTATCAAGTTCTGCCTGCGACATAGCTTCGGAACCCGGTGGAACAGTTTTCAACTTCGTGATTGATTTTAGTGGCGTAACAACGACTGCTGGCAGCTTTGTAAAGACAACGTAATAAAAAAGCTAGCAGCTGTGTTAAGACAGAATAATTATATACTTGATTTTTATCCTTAATCGCATGTTTGGCCGCAGAGGTATTACACCAATTATTGCTACAATACTAGTAGTTATGATGACTGTTGCGGCTGCGGGCGCCATGTTTTTCTGGTTAACAAAAATACAGGCTACGGGCCAGGGAGCTGTTGAAGAATCTCAAACCACTTTATTGGAAAGAATGTCTGCCTGCGCAACAATTCCTACTTTCAATTACAATAACTACGACAACAAGTCAAACATGGATATTCAAAACTGCGGAAACACCATGCTGACAATTGGCGATGGCGATGATAATGCGCTGATAGCAAGCAATTCATGCTCATTCAATCTTGACTGCGATATAATCGAAGGTGACTGTCCGCTCGTAATTGGGCCTGGCGGGTTTAAGACTGCAATACTTAATCTTGAAGAGGCCAATTGCGGCTCAAACAAAACTGCGGCAGATATTTTAGCAGACCAGGAAGGGCTTCAGCATCAATTCATTCTGACGATAGGCACTTCTGGCAGCGCCACAACAACTACCGCAAGAAGTTTCGTTCCGAGACGTAATGCTCCAACACCTCCTGCACCAGGACCTGTTTGTGGCGTAACCTTAACTGCATTAATAGCATCACCGCAAGTTGGACCTAGACCTGTTTGTTTCCCATACGACTTGAATAATACGGGGGGCACAACAGAAACCTATAATGTAAGCGTAACAAGCGTAACCGGTCCTTGTGGAGCGCTATTATTTAGTGGTTCATTATCTTGTTCGGGTCCACCCCTTCCAAACTTTGTGACAGGAAGCATATCCTCCGGTGGAAGCACTACTTTCAGTCTTGAGCATGGGCTTCCTTTTGGCGGCGTTTGTACTGTAACAATCAACGCGGTTTCAACAACAAATTCAAGCTGCTCAGATACAGACATAACAATTACAAATAGCTAAATGGCAAAAAAAGGACAAACAACAATCATTGGATTTCTTTTGATTACAGCGATTGCTCTTGTTATCGTTGCGAGCACGTTCTTTTTTGCAATTCCTTTGATAGATAAAACAAAGAACCAAGATGAGGTTGCACGGATGGAGAACAGAATGATTGAAACTCACGCTGCAATAAAGAAGGTTGCAAATGAACAGACACAAATGACTGTGCCTTTCTCAATCAGAAAAGGAATTTTGACTTTGGCGGATAACAACACTTTGATTTATCAGGCAAATATGCTTTTGCCAATTTCATATAATAGATTGCTCATAGGCAATGACACTAGTGAAGTTGGAACTCTAGGCTTTGATGAGCCCGGCTTTCTGCTTGAACGGGCCTCTGTTGAAATGCGCCTGCATTACATAATTCTGAAAGACAATAGCAGCAAGTGTTATGGAATAGAATTGAAGCCTGGCGGGCAAGTAACAGCGGGAATAGGAGACCACTTTGTATTCTTCAAATGGGTGGGAGAAGATAATTCGGCGATTCCTGGCTGCACCTCTGCAGTAAGACAAATTATTGAAATGAGCATCACATGAAACGAGCACAGTACAGCGTAGTGTATATGCTAATTCTAATTGCTATAACCTTGATTATTGCAATAGGAACATTTCTGCTTTCAACATCTTTTCAGCGCACGAGCAGCAAGGAACTCGGCAATTACATGCTTAGTGATGTAAGAACGCAGATTGAGAATGGTTTGCTTGACTTGAAAACACTCTCTGAGCACAGCTATGGGCAAAATGTGAGCCTGCAGATAAAAATACCCGAACGGATAGGAGACCAGACATACATAATCAGCGGCTCCAATCAAACTTTGCGTATAAGAACTCAGGGAACACCTTCTTTGGTATCAGAATCACAAGTATTGTTCTGGAACGCTGACTTGCAGGGAGCTATCTTTTCTTCTTTAGGTAGGGTCGTTTTGCTGTATTTACCTACAGAGAACAAGGTAGTGCTTAAATAGATTCAAATATTTCAGTTTGACATGGCGTTAAGGAGGATTAGGGCGCTCATTAGAAAGGCTAAACAGCCCGAGCTGGTGATGGAGCCAGCACTCTTACCAAGTCCCGATACAAAGCCACAGCTCTCGATATCTGACGCGGATAATTATGATTTACCAAGCCAAATTCCAAGTGGAAATAAGGAAGCGATAGAAAGAATATCACTTCCAAAAGTTTTTGAGCAGCCAACAACTATTCGCGAAGATGTGAGTGCAAAATTGCGCTCTGTTTCTGAATCCTATCCCCTAATAACAACAAGTTGGAAAGGGGCAAAATATGTTCTTGCATCTGCAAAAATACAATACAACCGCACAAGCAATCAGTTAACGTATACTATTGAAGAGCCGTCGTTAGACGCTAAACTACGTAACGTTATTGACAAGACTTTAGACCTGCTTAAAGACAGGCTTGAGATCGATTTCTCGAAGCTAAAGGCGAAAAAAGAAGTCTATGTTTATGTTGACAGGAAAGTTGACGAAATATGGGATTACCTCAACATAGCTTTGGCAGATGAAGACATACTTAAAGCAAAATACTATATTTTTAGAGACACCATCGGGCTTGGAAAATTAGAGCCCTTGATGCGTGACCCAAACTTGGAAGACATAGGTTGTGACGGTATTGGAATTCCAATATTTATCTTCCACAGAAATCCTTTGTACGGCTCCATGTCAACTAATTTGTCATTTCAAGCAAAAGATGAATTAGATTCTTTTGTTATGCGACTTGCGCAAAAGGCAGGCAGAACAGTTTCTGTTGCTGCACCACTATTAGATGCTAGCCTGCCAGATGGCAGCAGACTTCAGGTCACGTTCGGAACAGACATTGCCAGAAAAGGAAGCAATTTTTCAATCAGAAAGTTCTTCAGAATACCGCTGACAGTAGTTGATTTAATGAATTACACGACCGTTGACCCGCTTACTTTAGCTTATTTGTGGTTTATGATTGAAGAACAGCAATCTATTTTGATTTCTGGTACAACTGCATCAGGCAAAACCACATTCCTTAACTCAATTGCTCAATTTATTCCGCCAACTCTGAAAATCGTTTCCATAGAAGACACATCAGAGCTTCAATTGATGCATTCTAACTGGACTCCGGCTGTCGCTAGGTCTGGCTACGGCCCAAAAAAATATGGTGAAGTCAGCATGTTCGATTTGTTAAAAGCGGCGTTAAGACAGCGCCCGGATTACATAATTGTTGGTGAAGTAAGAGGTAGAGAAGCCGATGTAATGTTTTCGGCGATGGCAACAGGTCACGCCTCTCTGAGCACTTTGCACGCAGACACCGTAGATGCTGTCATTGACAGGCTGACAACAAGACCAATTGATTTGCCGCTCGCTATTTTAGAGCAGCTTGACATCATCGTATTTTTAGAAAAAGCAAAGCAGGGAGAACGCTCTGTTAGGAAAGTTGGCCAGATAATTGAAATCGAAGGCTACGACAGGGATGCTGGCAAGCTCAAAACAAACGAGGCATTCAAATGGATACCTGCTGAGGACATTTTCGTCTCCAAAGAGAGCTACTTGCTGTCAAGAATTGCGAAAAAGCTTGGATGGGGTCCTGAAGATATCAAGCAAGAACTTTTGCGCAGGGCCGCAGTTCTAAAGTGGATGCAGGAAAAGAACATCAGCGGCTTCAAAGATGTCACTCAGATAATAAACCTCTATTACGTCGACCCTGCAAGGCTTACGAAGCTCATGGGGGGATAGTTTTGCCAGACATCTACGAATATTCTCTGCAGCTTTTTCGTCCGACTGTCAGGAAACACGAATCATTGTTTTCGAGACTTGCCGAAGATTTGAGGCGCGCGCACATGCTTTTTCCGGCAGAGCAATGGGCTGCTTTTTCGATTTTAGTCACAGTCATAACTTTCGTAGTCGCACTTGCCGTTTCTCTGGCTTTCACTTTAGTTCTGATTACACCTGCACTTTTGGCAATCGGAATTGCGGTTTTGCTGACAATCGGAGTAACTGCCGGATCTAGCTTACTGGTATTTTATTATCCTTCTCTTGTCGCGGATGAAAGGAAAAAACGAATAGAAAATGCGATTCCTTTTGCAGTGCTTTACATGGCAACAATTGCCCGCTCCGGTTTTCCCCCGCAGGACATTTTCAGACTGCTATCGGGTTTCAAAGAATATGGCGAAATCTCGAAAGAAGCTAGCAAAATCACAAATGATGTTGAAGCTATGGGGCTAGATATACTGACAGCACTTACTCGTGCAATTGCAAGGTCTGCAAGTCCTGAATGGACAGAACTTCTTGCAGGGTTGAAAACTACAATCTCGGTGGGTGGGGACCTGCCAAAATATCTCGATGAGAAAACCACGGGTTTTGTGGCAGAATACAAGCGCAGACTTAGCGACTTCGGCAACATGCTCAGCATGCTCATTGAAATTTATATAACTCTCGTAATAGTTGGTGCAGTATTTTTCATTGTCACGACATCTGTCATGATTGCTGTTGGCGGAGTTCCAGTTGATCTGATCAAAGCAATTAATTTGCTGCTGGTTGTTGTAGGTTTGCCTTTGTTGACAGCGGCATTCATATTAATTGTTAAGGGACTCTCACCTCTGGAGGATTAATGGCGTTCGAAGGGTTAGAAAAAACAGTTGGGAAGGAAATTCTGGGTGTGAAGACACACAAGATCAAAATACTTTTGTTTAGCACGCCAATTCCATTTATTGCTGCTATCGTTGCTTCTCTTCTTGGATTATCTTCGACATCAATCCTGGCTACCTTCTCTTTTGGTGTAATTGGGATTTTCACACCTTACATGGTCTTTGGCTATTTAGAATTCAAAGAAATCAGAGATGCCGAAGAAGGCTACCCTAATTTTCTGCGCGATTTAACTCAGTCCGTGAACTCAGGCATGACACTTCCGCAGGCCGTTGCAACTTCTGCCCAGACAAAATATGGTGTGCTCTCGAAATATGTTACAAAACTGAATGCTTGGCTCTCTTGGGGAACACCATTTCCTGAAGCCTGGCAGCGTTTAACTCTTGCTTTGGAAAAATCAGAGTTGATTAAGAGAATCAATGGCATTGTGTTGGAAGCATTCCACAGTGGTGGAGACATCAGCGATGTCTTGAATGCTCTCGCAGATGACGTAGCTTTGCTGAAAAGGCTCGAAGCAGACAAGAAATCTCTCATGCAGGAGCACATAGTCGTTATGTATATTGTATTTTTCATATTCATCAGCATAATTGTAATTTTGTTCAAAATCTTAATCCCGATTTTGTACATACAGCAGCTTGGCGTATTCGGAGGACTTGCATTAAGGCCTGCCGAGCAGCTAAGTGTAGATTACTTCAAGAATTTGTTCTTCCTTCTCACGATAATCCAGGCAGCCTGTATGGGCTTAATCGCAGGTCAGATTACTGAAGAAAAAATGATTGCTGGAGCAAAACACATTGCAATAATGGTTGCAATTGGCGCCTTTGCATTCTTCGCATTTATTTTCCCGTCATTCTTAACACTGCAGGTAAATGTTTTTCCGGAAAACCCGGCACTCAACCAGAAAGTTACCATTACCGGTTCTGTCTATTTTGAAGCGCAGCCCGCCGCGGGAGCTAAAATAGACATCGTAACGCCTCAGAAAGAAATCATAACTGTGTTTACAGACGGACTTGGAGAATTTGATACTTTCGTAACTGCGCCGACTCAACCCGGCACATACATTTTATCTGTTACCGCAACGTATCGTAGTGAGACGCAAATGTTTTCCAAAACCATAACTGTTGGAGCAACATGACACGCAAGCATGGCCAATCTCCTGTTGAATTCATAATCACCATTTTTGCTTTTTTCATAATCGTTGTGGCTATTTTTACTTCAAATCTGACAAACACGCAGCCTGAAGCTGAAAAGATAAAAGAGCAGGGCTCATGCCTTTCAGCGCAGGGCCTTGCAACCTCGTTGCTTAAGGAGCCAGGTGTTCCTGCAAACTGGAATCCCAGTAATCTTGAGATTTTCGGCCTGACAAATGGCACTTCAGACCAGGTTTTGTTAACAAAATGGCTCGATGCACAAAGCATGGGCTTTGCCGGATTGCACAACAAAACTTTTCCCGAATCAGATTGGCTTCTAAGCTATGGCATTTATGGATTCAAACTTTTCTCTGAAAGCTGTCCTGCTGCAAGCAATGGCGCCGTTATCTGCAGAAATCTTAATTCGCTGAACATAACTGCTAATTCTAACAACACGGCAACGATGGATTTGGAATTGTTTTTTCCGTTTGCAACTTTGTCTTATTCGGGGACTTTGGAACCGGACGATAATGTGACAGTAACGCCCGGACCGGATGGCACTTTAGTCGAAATGATTTTGAATACGAGCGCTGCCGATACCGATCAGGTTTTCATCAGCTTGTCAGCAACGCCCGATTTAGTTTTCATAAAGAAATCTGCTTACACAACTACAGGTCAGGCAAGCTTGCCTGTGTTTCTAAACGATGTGAAGGTTTCTGACAGCTTGGGCTCTGGCGGTGCGATTTCGGGTCTTAACAATTACTGTAATTATCAGCAACAAGTGCTTGTTGTAAAAACTGGCGAAAACTTGCTAGCGAGGTTTGATATAATAGCATGGTAATTCGCAACAAAAAGGGCTACTTTTATTTTATCGAAATAATCTTCATAGTTCTACTTATGACCTCATTCATTTTGTTTTTTCCAAGAGCTGAAACCAGCGACTTGCGATTAACGGAACAGAAAAATCTAGAACTTACTGGCGTCACCACCCTGAAAAACCTTGATGATTCTGGAATACTTTCGAAAAACATTGATCCTTATGTTTTTACGAATTCCAATTTTACCACGCTCAGCACTTATACACGTCAAAGCCTGTCATCTACGACTGGAGCGAAACTGCAATACGCACTAAATACCGGCTGTTATTCTGAATCTGGAATTGTTGAAAATTGTGGCTTGAACATGACTGGAAATTTCAATGCGGTCTTATCAGAATACACTTTCAGCAAAAGACCTGAGCCTGTTACAATTAAATTATTCCTCTGGAGGTTGCTATGACTAAAAAAGCGCAATTCATGCTAGTAGCAACGATACTGATCACAATATCGCTTTTCATAATTTACACTTATATCAGAAGTGCTGATACCTCTTCAATAATATTTTTCGAGCCGACAAGCAAAGAGCAATTTGTCAATCTGCACACCTCTATTGCAGGCAGAAATGCCTGGCTTGGCAACTACTGGTGGGATCTAAACTGGCAAAACCGTTCAACAATCTCTATCAGTGGCACAATAGTTAATCCTGTTAAAGTAGATCCACTGATTCCCGCGAGCTATGACTGCAATCAGGTTCGAGTTGTAGATTCTAACAATATCGAAGTGCCATCAAGCATAACAGTTGCTATCGCACCTTGCTATGCTGTCTTCAACGCCTCGGCTGGAATTTACAATGTCTATTGGAACAATCCTTCAGCGACCGCTCCTAAGACTATTGGCGCAGGAACGCTTACCGGTAATCTGATCAGAAAAGAAGGCGCACCAACACAATTATTCTGCCCGCACCTAGTAGATATGTACAAAAAAGCAGGCGTAGACATTAACTGCTCAGTGCAAAACATCTTCAGCAACAATCAAGTCAATTATTCGATAAGATTCCAATCTCTGGATATAAATTTTGACGGATTTTTGAGTTAATGAGGCTGCCCAGATTTGAACTGGGGTCGCGCAGTCCCGAACCACGAGTCCTACCAGACTAGACTACAGCCCCGAAAACACAGACTTCTTTTAATTTTTAAACTATTCTAATCAAAATCGTTTTATAGTTGCTAAATATTAGCAGAAATATGAGTGTGATTGCCGAATATCAATTTCTGAGACGTGACGAACGATTTGAAACTGTTCTCTCAAAGTATGAAAAAAATGAACTGAATGCATACTTTGAATTCGACGAATACGTCAAAAACGAAATCGAAGAAACGGTAGAAAATATCAAACAGTCCAGGCTCGCAAATGTCTATGGGCGCTTGGCAGATCTCGAAATCAAACTAAATGAAGAGAGCATATTCTTAGGCAGATTAAGAATGCACGCCAAGCGTGCAAATTTGCAGAAGGAAATGTTCTTGGCAACAGACGCTATGAAAAAAATAATCTCTGTTGTAAAGTTAGTTAGGGCTGCTGGATCTGCGCTTGGTGAAAAGAGGAGATTGCAAGAAGCTATAAGTGCGCTTGAAGAAGCAAAGAAATTTTTCTAATCAAATTTTCTTGCAAACACTAAGAATGCTGTGTGCACTAAAATATTGTGCTCGGGTCTTGCTATCCTGCCATCTATGATCCAAGGACGTTCAATTGTTTCCGAAACGTGCACTAACTTGAGTTTAGTTTTCTTGATTTCTTTTGCTAACTGTATTACTTGAGTTATCTGCGGGCAATAGGCAACGAAAAATCCTCCGGCTTTCAGAGATTTTTCAGCGGATTTTACAACTTTCCAGGGTTCCTGCAGGTCAATTGTAATCAAATCAATATTTTTCTCTGCAATTCCGCGGTAAATGTCTTTTTGCTTTAAGTGTATGTTCTTGAATTTTGTAAAATTCTCTTTAGCTAATTTAGCAAACTCCTTCCTGATTTCATAAGTATAAACTTTGCCTTCAGAACCGATGACATTTGCTATCTGCATTGCTAGCCAGCCAGAACCTGTGCCTGCATCCACTACTTTCCAGCCGTTTCCAAGCCCCGTATTTGCTGCAATCGTCCCAAAATCCTTTGGCAAAACAACTGCTGGTCCTCTCTTTGCCTTTTTTAGTAAATCTGGCAGCATAGCATCGAATTCCATACGGAACATTTAAAACTTATCGTTTTCTGGCAGAAATTATGGCTGAAGAAGTCAAAGAACAAAAACCCTCTCCATTCACAAAAATAGTGAATTTTTATGATAAACACCATCAACCTTTGATGATTGCATCGCTTGTTTTGCTTTTTTTCTTCTTGGGCGTAATGGGTTTTCACAAGATGACTACTGGAGAATTTCTCAGCAAAGATATCACACTTTCTGGCGGACTTCTCATAACAATAAATACGGACCAAACCCTAGACACCCAATCGCTGGCAACCCAAATAGAAACGAAGTTAGGTGTCAGCGCAGATGTCAAGGCGCTTGGCTCTCTTTCAGGCGGTTCTGTTGGCTATGCCATTGAACTCGAAAAATCCACCAACAGCACTAGCGCACTGGAGGCGATAAGACAGATCACCGGATTAGAACTAGCGCCCGGAAGTTATACTATCGAAGACCAGAGCGCAGGCTTTGGCAATTCGTTCTGGCAATCAGCAGTACAAGCAATTATTTTGGCGTTTGTTTTCATGTCTATTGTTGTGTTTTTGTATTTCAGAGTTCCTATACCTTCTGCAGCAATCATACTTTGCGGGTTCGCAGATACGGTAGGAACGATGGCTATAATGAACCTAATAGGTATGAAATTATCAACGGGAGGCGTTGCTGCACTTCTGATGATTATTGGTTACTCTGTTGATACGGACATTTTGCTTTCGTCAAGGTTGTTAAAACACCACGAGGGAAGCTTAGATCAACGCATACATTCTTCGATAAAAACAGGTTTAACAATGCAGTTTACCGCGATTGCTGCTTTGACAGCACTTTGGATTTTGACACCTGCAACACTTTTGAAACAAATCGCAGAGATACTGATAATCGGACTTATACTTGATATATTCTATACTTGGTTCCAGAACGTCGGAATACTACGCTGGTACATAACGAGAAAAGGCGAACATGGGTAAAGTCAAAGAACTTCTCACATCGTGGCAAGTCATCATCTTAATCTTATTCCTAATCGGTTCAGTTTTAGCCATAAACCCGCACCAAGCAAACGGCGTGCAAATAGCATCCGTTGATGCGAATAGTAGTGCGGCAACAAATGGAGTAGAAAAGGGCGCCACTATAACGGCAATTAATGATAAACAAGTCAAAACAACTGCTGACTTCGGTTCTGTTGTAAATGAACTAAAGTCCGGTGATGTAGCAAAATTACAGACGAACAAGGGTTTATTCAGCTTTGTAGTTGAAGAACAGAACAATGCCACTTACTTGGGAATCCAAGTCAAAGAACTTCCGACCTCAAATATAAAACAAGGTTTAGATTTGGTGGGCGGAGTCCGTGTTTTATTGCAGCCACAGGAGCTGCCGACACAATCTCAGTTTGATGATGTTGTTGCAATAACCCAAAACAGGCTCAATACGTTTGGTCTTGCCGACGTTAGCGTAAGGCAAGTATCAGACCTGCAAGGCAACAAATTCATTCTTGTTGAGATGGCTGGAACGACACAGCAGGAACTGGTCGATTTGATTTCTCAGCAGGGAAAATTTGAAGCAAAGATAGGCAACGATACTGTGTTTTTAGGTCCCGATATAAAATCAGTCTGCCGTTCTGCAGATTGTGCTGGAATTCAAACATGCAACCAAGCAAGCGATAGCAGTTGGTCCTGCAGATATCAATTCAGAGTTGATGTAAGCACAGAATCCGCAAAAAAGCACGCTGAAATCACAAATCAACTTACAGTAATTAATGAGGGCGGTCAATCTTATCTGAGTAAAAAACTTGATTTGTATCTTGATGACAATCTTGCAGAGTCCCTATACATATCGGCCGACCTGCAGGGCCAAGAAGCAACTTCTTTCGTAATCCAGGGCCCCGGAACAGGCTCCACTAAGGATGCAGCCATGCAAAGTGCACTGACAAGCATGAAAAAATTCCAGACCTTGCTGATAACCGGCTCTTTGCCGGTAAAATTAGACGTAGTAAGAATGGACGTAGTTTCTGCAACTCTCGGCCAGCAATTCCTGCAATCCGCAATAATGGCTTTACTTGTTGCCATTGCTGCTGTCGGAGTCATAATATTTATTCGTTATAGAAGCCTGAAGATAGCACTGCCCGTATTGATGACTGGCCTATCTGAAGTCTTGATAATTTTTGGAGTTGCTGCCCTGATTAAGCAAAACATTGATTTGGCGGCAATTGCCGGTGTCTTGGCAACGGTAGGAACGGGCGTTGATGCTCAAATTGTAATAACTGATGAGATTCTCGAAGGTAAAAAGCAAACCACAATCTACAACTGGAAAGAGAGAATAAAAAGAGCACTCTTCATCATATTCGGATCATACGCGACCATGGTTGCGGCAATGATTCCGCTTGGATTAATGGGTGCTGGTCTGCTAAAGGGCTTTGCGATTGTTACGATAATAGGAGCTACGATAGGAGTCTTTATAACTCGGCAAGCCTACGCTAGAATAATTGAGGTACTGGCGAAGTAATTCGGTTTGGCCACTGAATAAACCATGGTTTTGGAAGACATAGTCACAGTCCAATCTGCAGAGCAAAAACCTTTGAATTTGCTTCCGATTGCTTTCCTTTATGCGACGCTCTCGATATTTTTAGCACTCTGGATATTTCCATCGCACGCAGCAATTGTTTCTGTTTTCCTGATAACATTAGCTTGTGCGCCTTTGATGTTAAACATATTCTTATTTGAAAAACAGAAAGAAGAGGCGTCTTCTAATTACGTTCGGGACCTTCTGACTGCCTTGTTTCCGCAAGTATCGGGTCAGAAAGCGCAGGACAAGTTAATCTCGCTATTTGTTTTTGTGTTCCTTGGTCTGTCTCTTGCTATAACTTTCTGGTTTGTTGTTCTGCCGCAAAGCATGCTTCAGGACCTCTTTTACTTGCAGCTGAATACTATTAGAGATATTAATACGTCTTTATCTGGCGGTGCTGTTTTCAGCAGCTTTTTCTCTGCGATTCTTGCGAATAATCTGAAAGTGCTTGCGTTTTCAGTTCTTTTTTCATTCGTATATGGTGCTGGCGCCATTTTCATAATAGCCTGGAATGCTTCTGTAATTGGTGTCGCTATGGGCGACACTATCAAACGGGGTTTAGTATCAATCGGTTCTGCTGTTGGTTTCGAATCAGTTGCTGGCTATTCCTCTGCTATATCCACGGGGCTACTTCGCTACTTATTGCACGGAGTTCCGGAAATCTTGGCCTATTTTATCGGCGCGCTTGCTGGAGCGATGTTATCGATAGCGGTATTGCACCACGAATATGACTCGCCGCAGTTCCAGAAAACCATCAGGGCGACAATTGGCCTTATCGGAGTCTCTGTGATCCTACTGCTATTTGCGGGTTTGATAGAAGTTGGTATAAGCCCGCTGATTCGATGATTTTTTAAGACTATTTTAGCCTGGTTACTCAATGCTCAGCAACTATATTATTTTAGCAGGTTTAATGCTCTTGGTTAGTTTCGCCGCCTCTGTTTTCTTGACCAAAGCATGGATAAGAGCTGCTAGAAGAGCGGGTCTTGTTGGAAAAGATATGAATAAATTTGAAAAGCGGGACGTGCCAGAATCCGGAGGGCTTGCAGTAATTTTCAGTACTGTCTTTGGCACACTCATCTATATTTTCGTCAAAACATTCATCATGCATACTTCTGAACGATTTATCTTACTTCTAGCAATTATTACGACTTTGCTTTTGGCAGGTTTTTTAGGATTTATAGACGACATTTTGGGATGGAAAAAGGGATTGCCGCAATGGCTTAAGCCCATTCTCACAATTCCAATAGCAATTCCAATCGCAGTACTAAATGCTGGACACTCCGTAATGTCCATACCTTTTTTTGGTGCAATCGATTTCGGAATATTGTACCCCATACTAATTACGCCAATTGCAATAATGAGTGCCGCTAATGGTTTTAATCTGCTGGCGGGCATGAATGGCCTAGAAGCGGGCATGGGCACAATAATTCTTTCAACGCTTGGTTTGATTTTATTCAAATCTGCACCTTGGTTAAGCCTTGTTAGTTTTATTGCTGTTGCCGCTCTGCTTGGGTTTTTGTTATTTAACTGGTATCCTGCTCGAGTTTTCCCGGGAAATGGTTTAACTTATGCCATCGGCGCATTAATAGCTGCTATTGCGATACTGGGCAATGCAGAAAAACTGGCTGTTTTCCTATTTGTGCCTTATTTCATAGAATTGGCACTAAAAGCCAGATATAAATTCAAAATTGAGAGTTTTGGAATGCCTCAGCGTGACGGTACATTAAAAGTTCCAGAAAAATCAGGCAGCTTAACTCATGTTTATGCAAAGATATTCAAAACCGAAAGAGCAACAGTATTTGCATTACTCGCAACGGAACTGTGCTTGGCGACAATTGCGTTTTTCATAGTATGATATCCTTGATAATACCTGCATATAACGAAGCCAATCGAATAAAGCCAACGCTGCGCGAATACCTAACTTATTTTTCTAAACATTTTCCAGATTTTGAATTCCTCGTGGTGATAGAAGGCACAGATAACACAACTGAAATTGTAAAAGAATTTGCAAAGAAAGATAAAAGAGTAAAATACTTTTACTCAAAAGAAAAACTAGGAAAAGGTGGAGCTATAATCAAGGGTTTTTCTTTGGTAAAAGGGGCATGTGTTGGTTTCGTAGATGCGGATAACAGCACAAAACCAGAGGTATTTGGCCAGCTAATGGATGCGTTGAAAGATTGTGATGGGGCCATAGCTTCCAGGAAAGTGAAGGGTGCAAAACTAATCAAAAAGGAGCCACTGCTCCAGAGAATCGGAAGCCGTGGCTTTAATCTCCTCGTAAGATTATTATTTTCACTGCCATTCAAAGATACTCAGTGCGGCGCAAAGCTATTCAAAAAGCATGTTATTACTGCAGTTTTGCCTAAATTAGGTATAACTGAATTTGCTTTCGACGTAGATTTGCTTTTTAGGGCGCACTCGAAAGGTTTCGATATAAAAGAGCTGCCCACGGTCTGGGAATATAAAACAGGTGCACACTTCAATTTCAGCAAGTGGTTTATCAAATTGGTGCCGCAAATGTTTTTATCAATTATGAGGTTGAGGTTGCACGCACCTACGACACGGAAAACATCAAATTAATATGGAAAAAGTTTCAATTATAATACCTGTTAAAAATTTGGAAGATAATAACCTGAATACTTGCCTTAGTTCGATCGAAAAACAAACATACGGGCAAATTGAAACGATTATTGTTAGCGATGAAAACAATTTCTCTGAGTATGAGAAATTGAATAAATCATTTGATTTCAAATTTGAAAGAAGCTCTTTCCCAGGAAGAAGTTTCGCACGTAACAAAGGAATTGAATTAGCCCATGGGCAAAATATTCTCTTTTTGGATTCGGACCAAGAGCTTAGCGAGAATACCGTAGAAGAATGCACAAAAAAAATCAAAAATAATGACTTTCTAAGCATAAAGGAGCTAAATCTTCCAAAAGAATTCTGGAGCAAAGTCTTTAATTATGAGTTCCAAATTTGGTTTTGGAATACTAAGCGAGACATTCCGAGATTTTTCAGAACATCCCTCGTAAAAAGAATTGGGGGCTACGACACTTCTCTGGAGTTTGGAGAAGATTGGGATTTGGCAGAAAGGGCCAGAGAGATCTCAGCAAGAGAAGACTTTGTTTCTAATACTCTGATAACTCATCACATACGCTCAGATTTTTTAAGCGTTATTAAAAAGCACTACAAATATGGCAAGTACCTAAATGACCTAATTAAGAAGCACAAAAGTAAAACTTTGGTCATGTACTCTGGCTTAAATCTGCGGGTCTTTGCTAATATGTTAAAATACTTTTCAAAAAATCCCGTTTACACGTCCTTAGCAATCCTTACCCATTTTATAAAATATTTAGCGGTTGGGGCAGGATACATTGCCCAAAAATTTTACGAGACATGAAAATAATCTTACTTTACGATTACCTGAGCGAAATCGGTGGCGTAGAGAGAGTAATGGCCACTCATGCAAACTGGCTAAAATGTGCTGGACATGAAGTAATTTTGCTGTTTAATTATGTGAGCAAAAAAGCAAGAGAATACGCATTTCTCCGGGGCCTGGATATCAGAGAGATTGCAGCGCTAAAACAAAATGGTGAATCTGCAAAAATTTTCTCTGCTCTAGTTGGCTTGAATAATCTCAGATCATATAAACCAGATCTAGTTATTGCCTACTCTTTCCCTTCGATTTTCACTTCCAGAATCTTTGACTGCAAAAGGGCTTTTTACTATTTGCCTCTAGAATTCATTTACTTTCCCATAAAGAAAAGATGGCTTTGGGCTAACGACCTAAAAAGAAAATTTACTTTCTTCGCTAGTCTGTTCCTTGGACCTATCCTAAAAATACTTGATAAGCAGTGGATAAAGAATAAGCTAGTTATTGCTAACAGCGATTTCACTAGGAGGGAAATCAAAAAAATATATGGCGTAGATTCGGTGATAAGCTACCCTCCGCTAAACTCCATATTCAAACCTACGATTGCATTCTCAGATGTTTTACAAAAATTTAATCTAAACCACAGATTCGTTCTTACCGCAGGAAGAATAGTCCCTGATAAGAAGACCGACTGGTTAATTGAAGTATTTTCCAAACTCACAGACAAGAACCTCGATTTTGTCGTAGCTGGAGGAATAGCTGAAGATTACAAGGAAGCACTTCTAGATCTAGCAACAAAACTAGGAGTCAGAGATAGAGTCAAACTGATCGGTCTCGTAGAGCAAAAAGAACTCGTTAAGCTGTACTCTGCTTGTGAAGTTTTTCTATTTGCTTCTCCTGCAGAAGCCTTTGGTTTAGTTCCGATAGAGGCTATGGCTTGCGGAGCCCCGGTGATAGCCTGGAATGATGGCGCAGGACCTAACGAATATGTTATTCAACATAAAAATGGATATCTCGCTAATCCATACAACTTAAACGATTTTGTGGCAAAAGTTGAAATGTGTCTTGGAGAAGATTTCAAAAATAAGAATAAAGCAAAGATTGCGTTATCTGTCGATAAGTTTTCAGAACAGGCGCAATATGGATTATTTATTGCGAGCATAAATGAATTCATGCGTAAATCCTAAAGTCTATGATTTTTGGGCAATAATCACTAGATTTGACGATAACTTCGGATTTATTTTGAACATTCTATCGACACACAGCGCGAATTTTGGAAGCCCGCTATCAAAAATAGAGCCTTTTACGCTTAAAATCTTAAATCCATTCATTTCGAGCAGGTCTTTCATAGCCCCGAACGTAAAAATCCGCACATGACCAACTGGATGCGCATCTTGTTTAAATTTCTTAAGAAAGTCTGCTCCAACTAATTTAGATTGTGTTGACGACTCTAGAAACAAGGGCTGAATCCCAAAAAGTATGAGCATTCGATTATACCAAGCGCATAAGTTAGGAGTTGTTAAAATAAAATACCCGCCCAGTTTTAAAACCCTGTTTATTTCTTTTAGAAAAAAGTCCGGATCGTATAAGTGTTCGATTACTTCGCCAGCATATACTATGTCCTGTGAGTTCTTTTCAAAGTTTATACCTTTGCTCAGATCTCCCTGATGAGCCTCTAAGCCTCTTTTTTTTACTGTTTTAATCTCCGCTCTAGAGTAATCTACTCCACATAATCGGATTTTCAAATCAGAAAACTTTCGCTGTGCAAAATACATAAACCTGCCATTTCCACAACCGACATCTAAGAAAGTATCATTTCTTTTTATTATTTTAGAAATAAGTTTTAAGGCAATTTTCTCTCTATCATATAGTACGTCTTTTCTAGATTTGTCTTCGCTCCAGTACTCGTAGAAGTCTATTGGTTTGTTTGACATCAACACCTCAAATTGCATGTAGGATTAATTTGGCCATTTTACTTCGTAAACAACTAGCGCTACGTTATTCTTGTCGTAAGAATATGCTTGCACCGGAACAAAGGTGCTATTGTGTTCCCTAACATAGTTATAGATATACTCTGGATGCGGTTCAAATATCGAAATGGTCAAGTACTTAGGTTTGTATGTTTCCAAAAATGCTACGATGCTTGTCTCATTGGTTTCTGAATACATGACTGTTTCCCTATCTGAATAATACAGCGTTTGTGGCTGGGAAATGCTAGCCAAAACATCTGTTCCGGTTGAATGCTCTTTCATCCACAGGGCCGCATCTTTGACTTGCGCGTACGTGTCCTTTTTTACAGTAATTATGTTGTTGGCCTCATTTATTTGCATATATGCGCCCACTAATAATATCGAAATAATGACTATTATCGCTAGGACGCGATTAAATCGCGATAAAAATGCTCTGACTGTTTCAAGCCCTCGGGCCGCCAGTATAAATGTTGCTGGAGCTATTATATACAACCAGCGCGGCTCTAGCGCGCGGACATAAAAGATAAAAAACAGCAGAGGTATCAGTAACCATAATAAAAACAAAATACTTCGTTTAGTATCTTCTGATAGATTTGATAGCTTTATTTTGTCTATTATCAGAACAAACTGCAGTATGCTCAGCAAGCCTATTATAAAAAATACAAACAATAGTGGGTTTAAATAAGTGTTAAAGACGTTCAGCACGTCAAATGCTGGCGGTCTCTGCGTTACTGACGGAGGAGCCACTGCCCCCATAAATCCAAAAGGCGTACCAAATTGGGTGTTGCTCCAAAAAAAGTATGGGCCCAAAAACAAGAGAGAAAACAAAACCATAGCGCCATAATAAGCCAGCTTCTTTTTTTTGAATAAACTTGCATTATCAAATATTAATGCCGCCGGAAATATAATCATCGGTACTAGAAGACCGGAAGTCCTAGTCAAAAACGACAAAGCAAAAAAGAGCGCAACTAATACTGCGTATTTAAAATTCTGATTTTTGAGACCTTTGTAAAAAAAGTATATTGCACTTGCATTGAAGACTATCGCCAGCATATCTGGCTGAAATCTGTTAGTCCAAAACAACAATTCCCAAAACACCGCCATAATGAACGATGAAATTAACGCGGTCTTTTTATCGAAAAATTCCTTGGCTATCACATAGGTAACAAAAACTGCAAAAAGGGATGGGGCAACGCTGACAAAAAATTTCGTTAGAATTTCGCTGGCACCTAACTTCATAAAGATATATATTAAAAATGGAAACAACGGCATTCTGTTTGATCCAATCGCAAAAGGCGTACCCAGTGCCCAATGTTTTGCCATATCGAGGTATTCTGCTTCGTCCCACCAAACAGTCTGGTTTTTTGTTAAAAAGAAAAAATATAATCGAACTGCAAATGCAAAAATCAGAATGAATATGAACACAAGATTGTATTTATCTGAGAAAAATGCGCGCAGTCTACCTTTAGGATTGCTTGCTTTCTCTGTACTTTCTGCGGGTCGTACGTTAGGACTTAGGTTAATATCGAGCATGCGCTTTCTCTTTGACGGATAACAATATAAAATTTAGCACCTTTTGTTCGTAATCCTATTCAAAAGATATAAAACGCTTTTGTATTTTTTATTCTATGATGGATGAACTCGAGGGGAGAAAAAAAGCTGTTTTAGATAAAGTAAAAAAACTCCTTTTTGAAGAATCTGAGCAAAAGGCCAAGCCTGAGCAAGTTTCACCTGCCCCCGAAGCGAATAAGCGGGTTAGTGAATTTTTACAAAAAATTGCCTCAGGAAACGCCAACTGGATGTTTTGGCTTGGACTAATTCCTGTTTTATTAATTAGTCTGTATGTTCGAACTAGAAATCTGTCTTTGCTAGCAGGTAAATATCTAATAGAGTTGGATTCTTATTTTTTCTTCAGATATGCTAAAACTATCTACGAAACCGGCACTTTACCTGCTATCGATGTACTACGATATTCTCCGCTAGGCTACCCGACTGCATCTTTCAAGTTTTTCCCGCAGACGATGGTTTATCTTTATAAATTCGTTCACGTTTTCTTTTCTAATCTGACACAAATTGAGTGGCACATCATTTATCCGCCAGTTATTACCGCCATAAGTTTGGTATTTTTCTTTTTACTGGTCAAAGAATTATTTAACGGAAAAGTTGCGCTCATAGCTTCTGCATTTCTGGCAGTTATACCTGCATATATTCAAAGAACAAGTGCTGGCTTTGCAGATCACGAAGCTATGGCTATGTTGTGGATATTCATATCCTTATGGCTCTTTGTTTTGGCTTGGAAATCTGACAAATTCAAATCAATGGGATTAGCTGTGGCCTCTGGTTTATTTTCTGCAATTAGTTTGGCGACTTGGGGTGGCGGTCGTTACGTGGTATTTACGATAGCACTTTTTGTCTTAATTTTTACACTTTTTACGGAGAGCAGCAAAAACAAAGTCTTAAACTATTCTTGCTGGAGTGCAACTTATTTGTTGAGTCTGATGTTTTTGCTTGCGGACTTTTCGATTTCGAGGCTAAAAGCTATTGAAAACAGTTTTGTTTTATTGGTGTTACTATTTTTAATCATAGGTTATTTTCTACCTAAGCTTATTCCAAAAATATATTCTACAAAAGTACCAAAGCCCTACATATCCTTACTCATTACCACTTTAGCTTTATCACCGATCATACTGAAATTTTTTGACTTGAAATTTATACTATCTTTTATCTCTAGCAGCTCTGGCAGAACTTTCTATACGATTGCTGAAAATGCACAACCATACTTTGCTAGCGATTGGTGGGGATCATTTGGTCCTATCTTCTTATTTGGGTTTTTGGGTTCTGTATGGCTGTTTTATCATTACTTTAAACCTGCGGGCAAGAAAATTGCACTTTCTGCAGCTAGTGCCTATGTTATTTTCTTTTTGGCATTTATTTTTGGAAGATACTCTACAGATAGCAATCTAAGCGGAATAGTTAGCTTCTTCTCTACAACTTACTTGTATTGGCTTGCTGGCTTTTTACTTTTTATATTTGTATTATATTTACTTGCTTACATAAAAAATCCAGAAATATCTCATTTGTTTAAAGAAAATTGGCATATACTGATTTCGGTCGTATTTTTCCTGTTAACTGCAGTACTAGCGAGAAATTCCGTAAGACTAATTTTTGCAACATCTCCTGCTGTTGCTATTGTTGCTGGCTTCTTTGTGATTGAAGCTTACAAAGCCATAAAACAGCTAAACACTTACCCTATTTTCAAATATGCTTGCACAATTGCTATCATTGTCTTATTTGGTTTTACTTTTGTAACTGCTGCGCAGGCTTCCATACAGCAGAACAACCATATGGGTTCAATGGTACCGGGACAATGGGAAGCTTCTATGACGTTCCTGCGCGAAAAAACTCCGCAGGATTCTGTAGTTGCTCATTGGTGGGATTATGGTCATTTAACAGCAACCGTAGGCGAAAGAGCTTCCGTGACCGATGGTGGCAATTCCATGGGTTGGAATCACGCCTCCGGTAGGTATTTCTTAACAGGCAAAAATGATACCGAAACTCTAACTTACTTCAAAACGCACAATGTAACTCACTTCTTAATATCCAGTGAGGAAATACCCAAATATCCTGCTTTCTCAATAATTGGTTCAGACGAAAACATGGATAGGTATAGCTCTATCGGCGTTTTTGCATTGCAGAGCACTAAAGAAGTTCGTAATGGAACTCTATTGCTGTATGGTGGGAATTGGGGTTTAGACCAAGATTACATAATAGGGCACCTTATCTTGCCAAAAGGGCAGGCAGGCATTTTCGGATTTAGTGTTGCTTCTGATTTCGGATCTCAGACACCACAGGCTTTTATTTCTTATAAAGGTCAGCAGTATACATTTGATGTTCCTTGTTTGTGGGCGCAAGGCAAACGCTATGATTTCAAAACTAATGAAAGTTCTACGTTCGAGGGTTGCTTGGTATTAGTACCCTACATCCAAGATCAAAATAACATGAATGCTATTGGCGCAGCTTTCTGGGCATCGAAAAAAGTCTGGGACACAAACTTTGCTAGATTCTATCTGTACAACGAAACTGACCCTAATTTCAAACTTGTTTACCAAGATGATATGCCGCTAGCACTTTATCGAGGCAGCATAATCGGGCCAATAAAAATCTGGGAAGTAGAATATCCTGCGGATATAACATCTGATCCATTCTACCTACAGTCAAGTACCTACGGTTAAAAAATGGAAACTTCGCTAATAATTTGCACTATTGATAGATTAGAAAATATCAAAAGATGCCTTTCTTCGGTGGCAGGCCAATCATACCGACCGGATGAAATTATCATTGTTGATGCCTCTAAAAGTAATCTAACAAAAAACTACATTTCTGATTTGAAATCACCGGGTCTAAAGGTTGTTTATATTAAACAAAAAGGCACTGGCATAAGTAGAGCTAGGAACATCGGAATAAAAATTTCTAAGGGTAACTTTATTGTATTTTTGGACGACGATGTTGAACTCGCAAGTAATAATTTTTTGAATAGTATGATTCAAATTTTAAAAAAACATGGAGAGACAGTGGGCGGCTTAACGGCGTTGGAGATCGAAACAAGAAAGCCATCGCTAAAAACCATAGTAAGGAAATATTATGACATGTTTTTCCTCATCAATCGATTCATTCCTACAACAATGCACATATTGAGAAAAACAAAACATGGGTTTTCTTATGTTGATATGTTGGGAGGTAGCGTACTGGCTTTCAAGAAAAATATTCTTGAGAAATTCCTCTTCGACGAAAGTATAAATTTCGGAGAAGATCTAGATATTTCTCTAAGAATAGGTAAGTCATATAAATTAGCAATATGTGAAAAAGCAAAATTTTATCATCATAAGCCCGAGGTTCTGCAAGTTAAAAAGCATAAAATATTTTTTAGCGTGCGGTCCTACTTGTTTAAAAAAACAATAGATCAATCCTCTAAAAATAAATTAATCTTTTACTGGTCTAAGTTTGGACTTTTGATATCTAATTTTTTAGCATTTTTTTACCAAAAGTTTTGTACCAAACTTCACCAGCATTAATCATCTAGATACGCCGATCCTAATTTTTCAACTGCTTTATCCCAAGTAAAACTTTTGACTATTCCACTTGCTGCTGAAGAAAGTCTTGCTGCAAGCTTCGGGTTTTCAACTACTTTGATGATGGCCTTTGCTAGGGCTACTGAGTCAGCAGGTTTAACTAATAGAGAATTTACCCCATCGCTAAGTATTGTGCGGTTCGAAGGTATGGCAGTGGTTACTACGGGCCTTCCTACAGCCAAAGCCTCAAGAATTGCTATTGCCGCACCTTCAAATAATGAAGGCAGCACTATTAATTTAGCTTTTTGAAGTCTGCACACTAATTCTTTATCAGGTAAGAAGCCTAGAAATTCAGTATTTAGGTCGTACGCCTTTGCTAGCTCTTCCATTTTAGCAGCGTAATCATTTTTTTGACCTATCAAAACTAATTTTAGCTCCGGATGGCTGTTTTGAATTATTTTGAATGCCCCTAACAGATAGGGAATGCCTTTTTGCGGGTGAAACCTGCCCCAAAAAACCACATTATTTGTTACTTTTTTCGAACCGTAAAACTTTGATAAGTCCACCCCGTTTGGTATCCATACTGCATTCAGCTCGCCCTTGAAAATTTCCAGTTCGTTTGGTGCTACAAACACAACTTTATCCGCTAACTTAAGACCTGAAAAAAATATCTTCCTCAGTAACAAATTCTCATAATATTTGAAACCAAAGCATCCATGAACTGTGGCTATCAGCTTTTTGCACTTTAATCTTAGCAGAGGCGACAAAAGAAACAGATAACTTTCATGTATGTGGATAATATCCCAATTATTGCACAATAGGAAATATACGAACGTTTTCAGCATAAACATAAAATTTCTTAAAAAAATGGATTTAGGTAATTCTAATTCGATGGTTTTAACAAACTCAGAGCACGCACTGCCTTTTTGTGTTAAGACTGTGACATCGAAGTTATTTCTAAGTCTCTTGGCTATTTCAAAAATGTGCCTTTCTGAGCCGCCAGGTTCTGGCGGAGTTATGCCTACTATAAGTATTTTCATTATTTGGTTGACACCGGAACTTTCCAGATTTGCTGCAAAGATTTGTTAGTTTTTGCAAAATAAAATCCCTTTATCCAAGTGTAAAAATAAATTATTCCGGAAAATAAGAATCTTGGCCATCTGCTGAATGATATTTTTGATAGTTCTTTGGGGAACAAAAGAATCTCTTTCTGCATTTTTCTTGGGCCCTCTGGTAGCAATTGATAACCTGCCCTAACTCTTGCTTTTTGGTTGACAAAGTCTTTGATGTTCGTCGGACATTTAACCAATACTTTTGCATTAGGCTCGTAAACTAATTTGTAACCTGCATCCTTGATTATCCTGCCCATCCAGGCATCAACGGCACCTTTTGCAAAGGGCACTTGTTTTAGCACTTTTTTCCTAAATGCCAAAAGATAACCTGATAGGTGCCAAAATGTTCCTTCATCGGATTCCTTTTTCCTAATTTCCCCTATTTTTCTATAGCTCATCATAGACCAGTCATAAAACAAGTTATTTTTTGGTATTAGCGGTACTGGATTTCCAGAAACGGCACCTATTCTTTCATCTTTAAAGTGCTTAATTATATTCTTGATGGCGCCTTCTTCAACTATTACATCACCATCGGTTTGAACTATGACGTCTCCTTTGGCATTTTTTATTATAAGATTTATTGCGGAAGCCTTACCTCTTCGCTCTGGTTCTGTGATCAACTTAACTCTTTCATCTCTTCTCATGATTTTTTTAATTTCCTTCACGGTATTATCAATACAACCAGAAGCAACTACTATGACTTCATCTCTCTTTGAGATTTGATTCAGTGCAGAATTTATGCTCTTAGATATTGATTTTTCCTCATTATATGTCGGTATTCCAACGGTAATGCTCTTAATTTTCATGGGGGATGTGAAAAGAGAGTTATATTCTGCTGCTGTGTCAGAGCTATTGAAAATATCTTGCAAATCCATTAGTACTTGGTGCTTAGATAAATTTTCAACACAGTCTTTCAGAGATGCATCCCTATTTGAAAGCACTATCACGTCTTGCTTTAGTGTTGCATCCAAATTCGAAAATAATTTAGAAATATCTTTTACTTCTTCTTTCAAGTTTTCTCTGTTTATCAGGTCAAAAACTTCTTTTCTGTAACTTTTGCTAATATTCTTTAAGTTTGATTTGTCAATTATTTTGTCAAATATTTTTATGTCATAGCCTTTGTTCAGCAAGTTGTTTATAACAAAAAGAATTGGGTTACCTCTGATATCGTCTGTATTTGGCTTAAAGGTTAGACCCAAAATACCTATACTTTTTCTTTTTTTAGATTCTATTATTGCTATGGCTCTTTTAATGTGCTCAATATTGCTTTCAGCTATAGAATTTATGATTGGGGTTTTGACACCTAATTTCTTTGCGGCATTTTTTAGAGCTGCCAGGTCTTTTGGGAGGCAACTTCCTCCATAAGCAAAACCTGGCCGTAGATAGTAAGTTGATATATTTGTTATTTTGTCTTCACAAAATAAATCTGAAAGCTGTTTATTGTCTACGCCAGCCTTTTTGCAGATAGAAGCTATTTCGTTAACAAATGCAACCTTAAGCGCATGGAAAGAATTATTAGCATATTTAATCGTCTGTGCTACTTCTTCAGTCACAACAAACTTCTTTGCATCTATGCCTTCATAGCACGCTAGTACTTTTCTAGCTATGCTCTTGTTTTCTGCACCAACAATTACGAATGGCGGACTAAAAAAATCTTTTACGCTGCTACCTTCCCTTAAAAATTCTGGATTAACTGCTACATCAAAATCTATGCCACATTTTTTTTGAGATGTTTGCTCCAATGTTTTTTTGAGCAGATTCAGATATCCGGGAAATACTGTGCTTCTTATAACCACAGTGTAATGTTTTTTTACTCGTATGGCTTCTCCTATTTCTTCGCAAACCCTCTTCAAATATGTTAGATCTACGTTTCCATTTATTTTGGGGGGAGTTCCAACGCACACGAAGGCTATTTCGGTATTCAAAACAGCTTTTTTTGTATTGGTTATGGCCTTCAGCGCACCTTTTTTGACAGATTCCTCTATTAGCGGGCCTAATTCTTTCTCTTTGACAGGAGTTTCGCCTCTGTTGATTGCATCAACTTTATATTTTACTACGTCCACTCCTGTAACATCATTACCTAATTTAGCGAAGCAAGCAGATGTGACAGATCCTACATACCCCAAACCGAAAACAGCTATTTTCATAATCGCACCTGAGGACAACAGTAAAGCTTTTCTAGCTTTCTAGCTATTTTATCCCATCTGAAATCAATCACCTTTTTTTTAGAAATCCGCATTATTTTTCTAAGTTTAGAATAATTTTTGATAACTTGACTAAGTTTTTCTGCTAAATCTTTTTCATCTCCTTGTCGGAACAGGAATCCATTTTTCCCATCTTCTATCAATTCTTTGCAAGCCACAATATCAGATGCTATAACTATGCAAGAAGAAGCCATGGCCTCCACTAATGCCTGAGGCATGCCTTCTCTTTTAGATGGTAAAACAAAAATTTCTGCACCACCGTAAACATCAAGTTTCTTCTTCAAGTCAAAAACAGCGGGCTCGAATAGGATATTTTTGATTTGTAGCTTTTCTATCAGAATTTCAAGCTCTTTTTTATATTCTACCTCGGCGAGCCCCACGATTTTAAGAATTATATCTTCATTGCCTAACAGCTTAAACGCTTTGATAAGAGTTTCAATGTTTTTTACTGGAGCTATTCTTCCAAAAAAAACTATTTTCTTTACTTTCTTTCTCAAAATTCTTTTTCTACTAAAAAACTCGGAAGGAATGCCGTTCGGCAAATAAGCAATTTTATTGCTGGTGACTCCAAGCTTCTCGAGATAGGGATATTCCCACTTTGCTATTGCAATTATTTTTTGAAAATTTTTAAGAGCGGACCTGCCTAAAACTAAATCGTAGATATCGGAAAGTACGGACAGCCAAACACCTCGTACTTTTGCGTCTACGAAAGGCGCATGAGTCGTCAAAATGCAAGATATGCCCAATCGCGAGCATTCTTTAGAAATTATATTCCCTTCGGGGTGCCTGTATGTTTGACAATCGACGATGTCTGGCATCAGCTCTCTGAGTTTAGTCTTTAGTTCTCTAGACTTGTACAGAAACACGTTCTTGCTTCCAAATTTTTTAACTTTAAATCTAAAAACCTCAATGCCATCAACATTCTCGTGTTGCTCTACTTTCTTTAGGGTGCCTGCTTCAAGATCTGAAGAAAAGACATAGACTTTATGACCCTTTTTGATTAGCTCTCGGGCTAAATTATAGACTCTATTCCACACTCCTGATATGCCTGCAGAATATGTGCATGTGTAAAGTATCTTCATTCTGCCAAAAACGCGAAGTGCGCCCCTCCTAAGCCTAACAGCCACAACGGCTTGTCTAAAATTCTTAGCATTTTCCCATATTTGGGAAATTTTATGCCCGGTTCTATCTCTAATCTTTTTGTTTCTATGGCTTTAAAGCCACCAGCACTCAAATATTTTCTAAATTTCCTAATGCTGAATGATTTTTCATAACCTACGTCCCACTTCCCAATACACCTTAAGAAAAGCTTGCTTAAAACAAATGATGTGTATCTGTGTGGCACGTTGCCGATGAATGTGCCTCCATTCTTCAGAACTCTTGAATGCTCTTTTACCGCCTCGCCTGTTTCAGGAACATGTTCTATGACTCCTGCAGAAATTACAACATCAAACTGCTTATCCTTGAATGGCATACATCTCACGTCACTTTTAATGAATTTTATTTTGACCTTGTTTATGGCTGCAAATCTTCGAGCTAAACTCAGATTCTTTTCAGAGAAATCTATTCCTACAACTTCGTGACCTAGCTTTGCAGCATAGACTGAGAAGTAGCCAAACCCGCATCCCGCATCCAAAATTTTTTTCTTTTCTTTCAGAGAATGAAAGAAACTAAAGAAATAATTTTTATTTTTGGCTAACTCTTGTTTTCCGAGAAAATCAATAGTTTTAATGCAACTTTCCCATCGCTCTGCATGCTCGTCCCAAGCCTTCTTTGTTTCCATTTTACATAGCTGATAAGAATTTTTCTAGTTTTTTGATATTCTTATCGTTAAATTCATATGAATGCGATAAAAAAACCACTGTGTTGTCTTTTCTGAGAAAAGATGATAACCTTGCGAGAGCACTAAACGCTGGAAAAGGCAATTTTCTTAATGAAAATGCGGAAATTGGCAAAATAAAACTTGACACCGGTATTTCTTTTATTTTCATTTTTTGTTTTTTTATTTTTTCCATAAATTTGCATTGCTCTAAATACAGAGGAAATCTTGAAGGAAAGAATATTGCTTGTGAAAGTGGAAACTGTACTATTGAAGAATCATAAGTAAAGCCTCTCTCTTCAAGCAATCTTATTAAGTTGAAATCCGCAGAGAATTGGGGCGCTCTGAAGCCTTTTGGATCTTCTTTCAGTATTTTTTTATAAATCTCTATCGCCTTATCCAGCCTTTCCTCTTTTTCACACACACTCAAAACATCCCATCTCTCGTGCATAAAACCATGTAGGGCGATTTCGTGACCTTTTCGCTTCAATTCCCTAAAGATGCCTGGGTGCGTTTTGAGGCAATTGCTAGTAACGAAAAACGTAGCTTTTGCCATTTTTTTGTCCAAAATAGCCAGCAATTTAGGTAACCCGTTTACCAAGCCAGCATAAGTGCCGTCCGGATCTTTTTCAGCGTCTACGGTAACACAAATCTTCATAGTTTTCATCGCTACGAAATTGATAAAAGGCTTTGCATATTTTCTTTACTAAGCTATTCCTTTTCACAGAAATATATTTTCTCATTTTTATCTAAACCAAATCTAGCGGCGTCTTCCGCAGGTAATTTTGATACAAAATCAATTACAGTTAACTTAAATCCAGCTTTTTTTAACCTGTCCCCGTAATCAAGTCCGTATCTCCTCACATGATCTGGTTGCCCATAAAATTTCAAGTAATCTTTGGGTTGGATTCTTGGGTCCTCAAAAGTCTTGGTTTTATGTGGGGAATCGATAGGCACTTGCAAAATAGCAAACCCTGTCCTTTTCAAAACGCGTCTTAGTTCTTTCATAGCCATTAAATCTTCTTTTACGTGCTCTAAAACGTGGCTGCACAAAATGACGTCAAATGAATTATCCTTAAAAGTCATTTCCCTTATATCTTCTTTTCTATCTGCTAAAAAAATTTCCGGTGCTATATCTGCGCTTACTGTAGTAATGTTCTTGTAAGATTTCAAAAACTTCCTGATTGATCTTTCTGGTGAGAAATGTAAAAGATTAAGCGTTTTATTTTTTGGCAGCTTTTCCTTTAAAAATAAATAAATTAATCTGTGTCGTTCCCGCGAATCGCAATTCGGGCATATTTCACCATTTTTAAAAAACCCACCTTTCCAGTTGCAAATAGGACAATTAACGCTGCTTCCCCTGTAAATTATGGGGTTAAATAAAAAATTTTTAATTTTTCTAAGCACAGGAGTCAATGGCTTTATAGAATAAATTTTTGTAAGAAAAGATAATGTCAGATGAGTTACTTTCATGGCAGGATCTGCTAACAAAGCTTTTTAATTTTTATTTTTTATACAATTTTTTAATAAACCTCATCTTCTTCATAAGCAATCTTACAAAAGGATAAGTCCAATTTGTTGCATAAATCGATTGCTCTTTAATAAACCCGCCAAAATTCTCTTTATATTTGTTAATAGAATACATTTTATTGCCTATTTTTGCTTCAATATCATAACCCCCCATGTCGAAATACTTCTTATCCGCTTTTTTAGAGAATAATATGAGATTCCAATAAAGAAATGACATAGCTTGCGATTTGTATCCTTCTTCGTTTGCAGCCGTTAAACTCAATATCGAATAATCCCAATCTAATAAAATTATTCCGCCAGCAATTATTCTGTTATCTTTTTTAACTAAAAAAAGTTTTACTAAATTGCTATTTAATAATATCTTCAAAAATCTAAGTGTTTTTAGGCCAAATCCTTCTTTCAAAACTTTTTTCTCATAAATTTCATAAAATTCTTTTAGTTCTATTTGGCTCTTGCATTCTTCAAACTGCAGCCTGTTGCCCTGAGCAGTCTTTACGCCCCACCTTGCAGATTTCTTTTCTAAGTTCTTCCACAACTCTTCTTCTGGCTTCTGCAAATCTACAATTAGGGTGTTATTGCACACTTTTTTATAACTAGAAAAAATGTCTTCCCTCTGGTCTATTGCTGTCGGAGCGATGGTCCCATAAAAATATCTGCTTGCTTCGGTCCTAAATACTTCAAGGATTTTTTCTCCAGCGCTCTTTTCTAAGAACAAAGGCGTACCCTCTGCAAACAATATTGTTTTTATTCCAAATGGAGTTTTGATTTTGACAGGAAAACATAATATGCCTGCTTTGAGCTCGCAATTTTCTTCAATTGTTAGGAATATTGGCTCTTTCCCACTTACTTTATTGGATTCTGCCCAGTCCCAACTCTGATATACTGAGCCGTGACAACGCTCCCACAAGCTCTGCCATCTATCTTTTTCCATATTTCTTAATAAACTCCTCATAAATTTGGATATATTTTTTCACTATCAGTCTATAATCATATTTAGCAACTTCTTTTCGTGCATTTTCGCCCATTTTCTTAATATCCCATTTAAGTGATTTCTCAATTGCGTCAGCGAGATTACTGACCCTCTTTTTCTCGTCGGAGAAATTAACAAGGGTCCCAAAGCTTGGTTTTACTATGCCCTTTGGACCTTCGGTGTTTGATGCGATAATTGCACAATTATGCGCTATAGCCTCAAGAAGCGTGATCCCAAACGGCTCAAACCTGGAGGGCATAACAAAAATGGCTCCTTCTTCAAGAACCTTTTTCTTCTCCACCTCCGTTATGAATCCTAAAAATCTTACTTTTATATTTTTCAATTCCGAAGCGTCATTCTTTAGTCTCTTAACATATTCTTTCTCACCATCACCAACTATGTGACATTCCAAATTAATGCCCTTATCATCCAATATTTTAAGTGCCCCAAGCAAATAATCTAACCCTTTTTGCTCTGATAACCTCGAGAGAGTAAAATAAATCCTGTTTTTCTTTTGTTTTATATTTTTATTCTCTATGAATAGGCCATTTCCTATAATTTCACATTTCTTTCCGGATAGTTTATTATAATATTCTTTTGCTTCGTTGTTTATGCATATAAGTTTGTATGCTCTTTTAGAATTAAACTTTTCTAACCATCTATAAATTGCAATCCCTGGTCTTGAAATAGGATTTTTTCTTTTTGAATACAGTTTTTCAATTCCAGCAATGTGAACGCCGTGTTCAGTTATCACGAATGGTTCCTTCATAAGAGCAAATGGAAATGCTTCAGTCAATGCCGTTTGGCAATGAATAACATTTGGCTTTAGTTTTTTCACGAGTGCGTAGGACGAAATCATAAAACTTACCTCAAATAAAATTCTTCTAAGAAATTCCCACGGCAGCCAGTATGGTCTGCCCGAGAACTTTTTGTGTCGCATTCCAACGTTATGTATTGTTGCTCTTTCTTTTGCTAGAATTCCTCTATTCTCTTGCTCGGGCTTAGCAGATATGATGTGAACTTCATGTCCTTCTTCAACAAGCGCTCGTGACAGATCTCTTAAATGGGTTGTTCCGCCGCCTATCGTATTCGGATATGGCATGATTCTAACGAAACATATTTTCATTTTTTGCTGCGACTACAGGTCTTAGCACAAAATAAATCTTATAAAGATACGCATCACCAAAGCCTATTTGGTGTTGTTTTTAAAATGGTCAAATTCTTTATTTAGTCCGCAGCGCGCAAATAAACTATCAAGATGTTCTTCTACTTCTTTTGTGTCTTTGCCTTTGTTTTTTAGATCGTTAAGCATTTTGGCACATTGAAAGGCCTCAACAACGAGCTGCGGATTACGATCTGCGGTTAAACCGCGTTCTGATTCTGTACGCCAAATTTTAAGCTTGGTATCCATATAACCTATCACAGTCATAACTATAAGAACTCCAGCAATGCCGCTGAGCAAAAAGATATTGTGATTTGGAAATATTTTTTGAATAAAACCATAGCTCCAAACTGTTGTATTTAGAAAAATTAATGCTATCATTAAGAAATTAAATATGCTGAGATAAGACGCCGTTCGGTTATAATAAAGTTTAGCTTCTACTAAACTGTCTCTCAATTTCTTCAATTGCATAAAAAAAGGATAAAAGGAATGTTAAAAAGTCTTTCTCAGCGAATAAGAAGACGACTTATCAATTTCTGGCCAAAAATGAACAAATGAACTTAATCACAGCATTTATTAAATTTTCATTTCAGATTAAAAAATGCGATGCGGAATCATACTCGGTACTAGACCGGAGATAATTAAGTTTTCTTCCTTAATTGATGAATTGGGTGTTCAGAATATTGAAAGCTTTGTGTTGCACACAGGGCAACATTATGATTTTGCAATGGATAAAATATTCTTCAAAGAATTAGACCTATGTCCTGACATGCAAAATTTGAATGTTGGTTCTGGAACTCATGCAGAAGTTACTGCAAAAATGTTGCTTGGTATAGAAAAAACACTAATAAATAAAAACCCAGACATCGTACTTGTGCTGGGGGACACAAACTCAGTTTTAGCGGGAGCTCTTGTTAGCACAAAATTGCACATACCTTTAGGGCACGTAGAATCTGGCCTGAGAAGTTTTGACAGGAGAATGCCTGAAGAATACAATCGGATTATAGTTGATCATATTTCTGATTATCTTTTCGCTCCAACAGAACTGGCACAAAAAAATCTTCTGGAAGAAGGGATCGGTAGAAAAGAAAGTTTGTACAACAAAGGTGTTTTCAAACCACAACTTCATCTGACGGGTAACACTATAGTCGATGTTGTTAAAAGGAACCTAGACAAAGCACAGAAAACATCTCAAATACTCAATAATCTAAAATTAAACAAAAAAGAATATTTTTTAGTAACTGCGCACAGGGAAGAGAATGTGGATTATGCAGAAAAACTAAACGGCATAATTAATGGATTGAATCTAATTTCAGACAAATATAATTTACCAATAGTTTATCCCATTCATCCAAGAACAAAGAAAAGATTACTGGAATTTTCTTTATGGGATAAACTGCAAAAAATAAATAATTTAAAAATACTTGAACCATTGGGTTTTTTTGATTTGCTTAGCTTAGAATCAAATGCAAAACTTGTTTTGACAGATTCGGGAGGGGTACAAGAAGAGACTTGCTCTTTAAACGTGCCGTGCGTGGTTTTGAGAGATAAGAGCGACAGACCAGAATCACTTTATGTTGGTGCAAGCGTTTTGGCTGGGTGCGCCCCTTCAAAAATAATTGCTAGCACAGAACTTATGTTAGGCGCGAAGAAATTCTGGAAAAATCCGTTTGGAGATGGTGACGCTAGCGAAAAGATAGTAAATATAATAAAAAATAATTTAAAATGAAAAAATTTAGACTATGTCTTCTTCAGCTATGACAACGAAGTCTCCGCTTGCTATTAGCGAGCTGAATGGCACCATTATATCGCCATCTTTTGTCTTTTCAAGGTCAAGAGTCATTGCATAAGCTGTTGGCTGCTTAATTAGAAGATAGATTAGTTCGCCTGTTCTTATTTCGAACATTAAATCGCCAACAATGCCAAATTTCTTGCCAGCTTTTGAAACAACGGTTTTTCCTACGAGAGTTCTTGAGTATTTTTTGTCTTCAGCCATGAATATTCACCACCGATGTCTGATTATCAAAACAACAAGAATAAATAGTTTTCGTAAAAAGTTTATAAGTTTTGGTGTTTGAAAGCCAATTTTGACAATATTTCAAGTTAGATGCTCTCGCAAGGGAATAATGTTTTAAATTTAATTTAAATAAGACACCTAATGAATTTACGAGAAAAGCTAAGCAGAATGCTCATAGTTATGCGCTTGTTTAGAAATTGGCCTGTGTACTTTGCTGAAGGTATAATATTAACACGCACTAAACAGATTACCTACGTCCTTAAAAACGGCATAAAATTCTGCTGTAGACTTCGTACTGTTGACAGAGGCTTGATACGCGACATTTGGCGTGACAAAAGCTATACTCCTGCGGGATTTGAAATTAATTCAAAAGATATTATATTGGATGTTGGTGCACACATAGGCGTGTTTTCGGTTTTTGCCGCCCAAAATGCACGAGAAGGAGTAATTTACTCCTTCGAACCTATGCGAGAAAATTTTCTTATGCTAAAGAATAATTTGGAGCTTAATAAAATAGAAAACGTGGTTTCATTTAACAAAGCACTTTACAAAAATTCTGGATATGCCAATCTTGCCCTCTCTGAAAATAACACTGGAGGCCATTCTCTGTTATTTGGCGGCGAAAAGCAAGATACAGTTCAAACAATATCGCTAGCTGACTTCTGTAAAGCCAACAATATAAAAAATATAAATTTCTTAAAAATGGACTGTGAAGGCGCGGAATTTGATATACTCTTTAATTGCCCTAACGTAATAATTCAAAAAATTGATAAGATTAGTCTAGAGTATCACAACATAGACCTACAACAAAACGTCATTCGCCTCAAGTCTTTTCTGAAAAGCAAAGGCTTTGAAGTCAAAATTAAACCGTTCGATGCTAAAACAGGATTGTTATACGCAAAAGCTTCAAAAAGTGTCTAACTCAGGTGTTTTAGAATTGCGTCTGCTTGCTTCTTTACTGAAGCTATGTTTTGATTGCCATCAATATAGTGGTTTGAGCTTGCAATCAAGTCTCCAACCCCAAGTCTTAATTCCTCGCGGTCTCTCATCCTGAATTCAAGCTTTGATAGGGATCCAAAGCGGGCTCTTGATTGTGCTCTTTTCAGCCTTACTGCGGGCGAGGCTAAAACTGCAATAATGTGAAAATTACCTCCGTATCTTAACTGAAATGCTCTCGCCTCATCCACTGTTCTTAATGAGTCAATGATTATCAATTTCTTATTTTTTGCATTCTTTATCTGATTAATAGCCCAGTTAGCAATAGGAATATCGCCATATTCTGCCCATAAATACAGGCTCGCCATCAAACCTGCTTCTTCTGACGGCTTTACCCCTCTATTTTTTAACCAATTCCATATAAACGCGCCAAGGTGTATTCTCATGGCTCCCTGTTTTTTCGCTAGATATTCTGCAACAACAGTCTTGCCAGAAGCAGGCATACCAACTACGCCTATAACGGTCTGTTTGGTGGCCATATTTCCAGAAAGGGCTTTTGGGTTTTAAGTCTTTCTAGCCAAGAAGAGATGGAAATCCTTTGATAATCAAAACAAAGACTATTACCCATTTAAATTTGCCAATAATAGGTACGTCTAAGAGTGCGATGATTGTCGCTGCCAACAAGTCTATTACGCCGCATATTTTGACAAGCATAGATTGACTTAAATAGCAAGCCATAAAATTCTTTTTATGCGGGCGTTTATCGCGATAGAACTTCCTGATGAATTAAAGAAAAAGATTTCTGATTTTCAAAATGAATTGCAGACACAGGACTTTGTTGCTGCAAACTGGACCTCAGATTACCATCTGACTTTAAAATTTTTTGGAGAAATTGATGAGCACAAGCAAAAAGAAATTGCAAACATACTTGTTGATATTGCAAGTAAAACAAAAAGTTTCGACTTGGAACTGAAAGGTGTTGGTGCGTTTCCTTCACAAGATTATGTCCGAGTTCTCTGGATGGGAGCTGGCTACGGAGATGATGAAGCCAAGTTTTTGCAGAAAGAAATTGATGAAGCCCTTTCAGAAGATTTTGAAAAAGAATCAAATTATGCTAATCATCTGACTTTAGCCAGAATTAAAGCGGTTAAAGATAAATTTAAACTAAAAAAATTCTTTGAAAATAAGCAAAGTTTTGGCAAATTCAAAGTTTCTTCAATTAAATTTATCAAATCTGTTTTGACAAAATCCGGGCCCGTTTATGAAACTCTGAAAGAATTTTATTTACTGCAGTAAACCAAACGTTATATTTTGACATTATTTTAGATTTTTGATGAAAGACCGCAAGCTTCTAGTCATAGCACTTGCCTGGAGCCTGATTGGAATATTCCTTTTGATCCTATTCGCACTTTTTTCAGAACCTGAAAAAATCCAGCTCAAAGATCTGCAGGATAACTTAGGTAAAACTGTGGTCGCTGAAGGCGATGTGACAAAGGCCACGTATACTGCCACTGTTGCTTTCATTGACCTGTCTGATGAAACCGGAGATGCTCTGGTTGTTTTGTTTAAGCAACCAGCATACAAAGTTAGTTCTGGTGACGTGATTGCCGTAAAAGGTAAAGTCCAGTTATACCAGAATGAGATTGAGTTGGTAGCAGATGAAATTATTTGCATAGCGTGCGCTAATGGCTGACGTATTTGGAATATTGCTCGCTTTGCTGTTTGGTTGCCTTGCCGGAATTGTTACTGGCCTGACGCCAGGCATACACGTAAACACTGTTGCTGCTCTTGTTTTGGCGGGTTTGCCATTTTTATCAACACACTTTTCCTTAATTGCTTTAGGTGTTTTCCTTGTAACAATGGTCATTGTTCATACTTTCCTTGATTTTATTCCCTCAATTTTTCTTGGAGCGCCTGACGAAGGTGAAACTGCATTGTCCGTATTGCCTGGACACAAATTATTGCTAGAAGGGCAAGGATACAAAGCACTGAAACTGACTGTTGTTGGGGCAATTGGAGCTTTTCTTGTTGGTTTGGTCGCGCTGCCTTTGTTCTTTATTCTGGTAAAATATGGTTACCAATATCTTTCGTTGTTTATTGCACCCATAATTATTATTTTTTCAGCTTTTTTTATTTTGACTGAGAAAAAATTAAAACAAAAGATCTGGGCTTTGCTTGTTTTCCTTTTGTCAGGCGTTTTAGGGCTTTTAGTTTTGAATACGCTGCCCATTCAAGAACCTCTTTTTCCTCTGCTCGCAGGATTATTTGGAATTTCAACTTTAGTCATAAGTATGTTTAGCCACACAAAAATTGTTGAACAGAAAATTGACAAAACTGTTTCAATCGGTGGAAAGCAAAACCTCTGGAATTACATAAAAGCAAACATTTGCTGCGCCATAATGTCTGTGCTGCCTGCTTTGGGCGGAGCGCAGGCAACAATTCTTGCGCAGGCCCTGTCCAAAAAGAAATCGGGAGAAGATTTTCTCGTTATGGTCGGAGGCATTAACGTGGTTTCATCATTATTTGTTCTGTCAACTCTGTATCTGTTGGGAAAGGCCAGAACTGGCGTGATTGCGGTAATGAAACAATTCCTGGAACTTGATTTCAGCGGATTTTCTATTTTATTAGCCGCGAGCATCGCCGCTGTCGGCATTTCCATAATATTAACTTTGTATTTAGGAAGATTTTTTGCGAACAGGATTTCCAAAGTCAATTATAGAAAACTATCACTAGTAATAATCGCGTTCATTTGTATTTTGATAGCATTGTTTTCAGGTCCTGCAGGTCTTTTTGTTCTTTCAATATCAACAGCTATTGGTTTGATAGCGCCGAGAGTCGGCATCAAGAGAATTCATGCTATGGGTTCGTTGGCATTTCCAACGTTCATAAACTTTATATAGACGCACGTTTTTCAAAGTTGTATGACTGCTCGCCAAGAAAATGATTACAATAATTATTTGCAAAAAGTAAATCAAGCCAAAATATCGCGAAGAAATAAAGAATTAATTTTAGATTTTGACAGAAGCTGTACGGTAGAAGGCTTGTCTTTTTCGAGACGAACTAATTATTTGAGGCTTCTTTTGCATATGGTAGGCAAGCGTTGCAAGAAATGCTCTACTATCGAGCTTAAAGAGGGTTTCAAGTACAGAGCCAACAACATGAGAAAATGCAAACATAATTTTACGGGTGTTAAACCTTGGTTGGAAAAGGATCTGGACAAGACTACTAAAAAAGATATTGAAGATATTGTTTTTGAAGTTCAGAAAACTTATAATGAAACTTGGACTATCCAGGGCTACAAAATCGCACTGAAAAAATTCTACAAGTGGCATTTACCGCAGGAAGACCCAAAAGCATATCCTGAACAAGTGCGCTGGATAAATACTAAAATAAAAGTGAGCAAGAAAAAGGCGCCTGAAAACCTTCCGGCACTGGAAGATGTGCAGAAGATGGCAGATATGGCTAAAACGCTAAGGGACAAAGCGATGATTCTTGTACAATATGAAAGTGGCGCCAGACCACACGAACTGCTTTCTTTACAGTTGAAACACATTAGCCATGATGACTATGGAACTGTATTGCATATACCTGAAGGCAAAACTGGCTTCAGACCTGTTCGAATTGCGTGGTTTCACAAGGAACTAAATAATTGGTTAACTTCACATCCTTTCAAGGATGATCCCGAAGCTCCGCTTTGGGCAAGCTACCACAAAAGCGGTGAAGTTGTAAAATGTAAGGATTGCGGTTACGAATGGGTGCTTCATGTCACAGATATACGCTGTCCAAAGAAAGGCTGTCGTTCATATAACGTTCAGAATACGGGCAAAATGCGATGTGAATCAATAGCACTTATTGGTTATTACGATGTATTCAAACAGCTTGCAATAAGGGCCAAGCTCAAAGTACATGCCAATCCATATTCTATGCGGCATGCAAGAGCTTCACATATGGCACCAAAGCTTACCGAAGCGGTTATGTGTAAAATGTTTGGCTGGGTTCTCGGTTCCAATATGCCCCGTACGTATGTTCATTTATCAGGTAGAGATGTCGACAAGGCAGTTCTAAAATCATTAGGTGTTATAGTTGAAGATTCGGAGGGCAATGAAGGAATAAGATGCATTAGATGCAGGCAGATAAATTCTCCTACAAATAAATTCTGCAAAGATTGCAGGCTCCCCCTGACACCCGAAGCCGTTGCGGAAGTTGAAACTAAGAAAGAACGTGAACGAGAGGAAATGATTAGCGAGCTATTGGTCAGAGTTAAAAAAGAGATTGCTCCCGGCGGCAAAATAGAACATTACGCTGTTGTTAGTGGCAAGCCAGTAAAGGAAAAATAATGCTAGAAAGTCTTCCGGTATATGTTAAATGGGAAATATACAATCTCATATCTGCAAGCATCCTTTGGTTTGGAGGTTTATTGTTCGTATTCTATCATCCTTGGTTCAGACTTGAAAAATACAAGACAAATAGTTGATGTTATTGTTGTAGTCTATGTAAATTATATATAAACACACAAATTTTTATTTAATTTTTCCTTCGCCCACTCCATAGGAATCTTATCAGAAAAAACAGAATAATTCCAATAAAACCACTGAAGTTTGCAAGCTCGTAATCTCCTGCGCCCCTATACAAATACTTCAAACCAATTATTATGAAAACTATGAAGATGAAAATTGGGAAAAGATTAATTGCTTCATTCCTGACAACACCCTGACCTGCAATTTCAGGGTCTTCATTTTTAGCTATTTGTTCAACTGCCTTGCGTATTGCTAATGCGTTGCCATTTGAGTTCTTCAAAATCTTTTTCCTCAAAATTGCATCCAGTTTTTGGCGGTCTAGTTTATTCAAATCCAAGAATTCATCAAGGAGTTCTTCTGTTTCCTCGGGTTTTAACGAAGGCATTTCTATTTCCTTCAGTTCCCAGAAGAAACGTTTCATCTCTGGTTTGAGTGTCTTGTTTTCCAAGTAAGGCGTAGTTCCAAGTGTGAAGAAAATAACATCTTTGGTATGTTGCATCAACAGATGATACGAAGTTGCTGCATTTCCTGAGATTGTATGCAATTCATCAAGCACGAGTATCAATTTTCGGTGAGATTTTTTTAACAAATCGGAAATGGTTTGCGACAGTTCTACTATTGTGCCTCGCTTGATAGTTTTCCATTGCTTGTCTTCCTTTCCTTTTTTAAGAATTGTTTCTATTGCTTGAAGAAGAATTTGTTTTGGTGGCTTGCAAAATGGCGAGTACCACCAGATTTCAGACTTCTTTCGCTTCCTTTGGCTGGCTATTTCCTGTGCCAGAAAGGATTTTCCTATTCCGTGCCTTCCTTTGAGAAAAATATGATTACCTTTGTCAATTTCTTCCAAAATCCGTTTTTTGATGTCGTCTCTCATGTGCAACTCCGCCCCGAGCGAAGCGAGGGCTGAGCGAGGGGCGGGTATCCAACGGCGACAGCATTATTTTTTCTCCAATTTCAAATGAATAATTGAATGAAGAAAGGCTAGCCCTCTTGGAGGGCTCGCTTGATTTCTTCATTCTTGTCGCCAAAGCCTATGACTTGAAGCTTTGCGAACATCGCTGAAGCCATGCTTTTGGGCTTGTTTTCATTTTCGTCTTTTGCCATGCGATCTCACCTCCCTACGAAGCGCCCGTGCGGGATGAGCTTACGTACCTTTCCCGAAGGGCAAGAGACTTGCCATCCATCGGATGGAAAGGTCGATATGCTCAGACTGGCACAGCGGAGTGGGAGTGAGGAGCAGGCAAAGACAGATACGATACACAAGCCCAAACTATTGACGATGTGAGCAGGACTATGCTTGCTGGCTTTGGCGAATTTTATATTCAAGTTTACCATAATTAACAAATCCATTGCATTGTTTCGCAAGCAAGTCATCAAGCAAAATGTGATGCAAAGCTATCTTGTCTTTTGTAATGCTGAAAACAGGGTCAATATTGCTGTTATCAAGGCACATAAAAGTCCCTGCCAAATCGCCTGATAATGTGATGATGCTGTGGCTTTGGCCTGCTGGCTTCTCAAACTCCAAAGGCTCGTTATGGAATTCTCTCGTTTCAGATTTTATGTCTGCCTTTTCAACCTCGTCGAGCTTGGCCCACAAAACAGAACCCTTATCCAAAGCCTGATAGCCTGCCTGCTTGTTCCAGATTACGAGCTTGTTGTTGTACATCCCCAAGGGTGTGCCTGAAATGGGACCGCAATACTCACTACAAACCTTCGCGTCTACAAAGCAGATGTATTTTTCGCCAGGCCCATCACATTCCTGCGCATATTCAAAGACTGCACCATTAAATCCAGGTATCATATTATGCAGTATGGACCTGAAACCAAAAAAGCTGACTCCTGTAAGCATCAAAGCTCCGAAAGTAAATGCACCAAAGTACATCATCTCGCCTGGGCTGCCAACCTTCACTAGCAGTTTTTCATTCATAAAATAATACGACCTCGGGCTGGGCCACATTAAAGGAATTCCTGAAACATTCATGCCATCTGCAATAATGTGTGATACTACGCCTATGACAATTGCGAGCCAGTAAGACCAGTGCACAAGAAACAAAGGGGTGGTACTGGCGGCTACTACAACAACGAATGCAAGGCTGTGCGTAATTGTCCTATGCCCATACTTTCTACTGATATAATTTGAAACTGGGAAGAAAATAATGCCAAGCACAGATTTCGGATGGTCTATATCTGGAAGCAGGCTGGCAAAAGCAGCAATAGCAAGTATGACAACAGTAGGGGCAAGCCCCAAAGTACTGCTGATGATTCCAAAAAGCATGATGCCAAAAGCAATGTGTGTATACGACATCATTTCCCATTACCGCCTCTCCGCTTCCTGAAGAAAATCGCAAATGTCCAGAGTATTGTTGTAAACAGCGAGAGAAGCAGAGTCACAAACTGCAAGATAAACAAATCCCTATGCTCGCTCTTCCTCTGCTCCTCAACGACTCCGGTTTGGTTGGCTGTTATGTTTTCTAAAACAGCAGGCAGGATTTCAACTCCAATGTATCGTATGTCTGGCTCTGCTGATTTCTCGTAGCTGTAAAGCCTCACAGGAATGTAATAGTAGCCTGGCTCTGCAGTAATTTTGATGGGAAAGCTGGCAGGGCATTGCTTCCTTGTGGCGCCGATGACCTTGAACGGAACTTCCTTGTAGAAAAATTTAGTGTCTTCTTTTACATTAAGGGCTGGCAGGCTTCCTGTCTGTTTCAGGCTGTCCTCTGTGCTGTTCGCGCTTGTAATTTTATTATCTGTGGACCATTCATACGCTGATTCTGTCTTCTCTGTTTTGGTTTGCTCTGTCTGAGATTGGCCACTGGTTTCGGAAATTCCTTTTTGCGTCTCAACAGGCAGGTTTTCATATCTCAAAATTTCTATTTCATTACAGCTAAACTGGCCTAGGTGTATCTCTGCCATAGCCCCCTGCGTAAATGACAACTCGTCAGCGATGTAAGACGCGGGTGATACCGCCTGAAGCAGTGACAGAGATACTATGATGACCAAAATTAATCGTAAAACCATGTTCGTTTGTTGAAATAATTCCTAATTGTATGCCTCGTGATTCTGCGCTTTTGGATCACTTTCAAATCAGTTGGTAGGAATTTGCCAGTCATCTGGATTTTCTGCCTTGCCCGCCTGATTGTTTCCGGGCTTGTCAGCCTGCCTGTCCTGTCAGCGGGCAGAAATACGGGAAATCTGTCCAAATAATACCAGAAATACAGGATTAGCGGCCTGTCGTCATTTCTAAGTTCGGGATATCTTGCCAGCAGAAACCTCACTGCTGACTTTACTGTTCTAAATGTCCTTTTTGCTGTCATAGTGGCTCTCCTCCAAAAACGATTTTGCGAGCATGTTCGAGAAATTCCTGACCTCTTTGCGTAACGTGATAGAAATCCATCCGCTTGGCCGTATTCCTTGCCAGGTCTCTTGGCAACTTTCTTGCCACCTGCGCCCTTTTGACTGCCAGTAGTTGTTTTATGCGCTCATCAGTGATGTTTTCGCATATTTTGACAATGATACCGCAGTTTTCCAGATAGCAAATTCCGGTGAGAATAGTCTGCTTGTTGAAGCACAGCCTGCCAGCCAGTTCAGAAGCGTAACAAGGCTCTTCCGCCAAGGCTAAAAGAATCATTGAAAGGTTCGGCTTCTTGTAAAGGTTGTAACGGATTTGTGCATCCGTAGGCGTAAGCACAGAGGCATTCTGCTCCATCAGGCCTGCCTCCTACATCTACTACAACAATAACTGCTAGAATGCCCGCGTCCAGAGCTAGGCTTGTCTTTTGTAAAACTATTACTACAACGTCTAGAGGTAGTAGTACAAAACTGTCTATTTACTATACATTTTTTATTTGTATAATTGCTATTGTAATTGTTGTTGTGGTGTAAAACTATCTTTTTCTTAACCATCAACTACAACTAATATAACAACATCACAAAAACCAAATCTGCACGGAATTGCCTTAAGGAAATAAAAATATAATTACGCAGGCACAATTTCTGCCCAATCTTTGCCTATCATATGTGCTTGTTCCAATACTGTTTCTGTTGCTTTCTGTTGTTTGTCGGGCGGATACTTATATTTCTTTAATATTTTTTTAATCATAACCCTAAGTTTTGCCTGTACATTTTCTCTCAAAGTCCAATCGATAGTTACATTCCTATGCACTGTTTCAACTAGTTCTCTAGCAATTTTTTTTAAAGTCTCGTCGCCAAGAATCTTAACTGCGCTACCATTATCCGCAAGTGCATCGTAAAAAGCTATCTCATCATCAGTTAGATTAAGCTGCTCTCCGCGTTTGTTTGCTTCGCGCATATTTTTTGCGAGCTCTACCAATTCTGCCACTAGCTGTGCAGTTTCTACGCTTTTATTCACATAACTCTTAATTGTTTTATCGAGCATGTCCATAAATGACCTGCCCTGCACTAAGTTCTTTTTCATCTTTATTTTTATTTCGTCATTCAAAAGTTTCTTGAGCATTTCAAAAGCGAGATTCTTTTGTGGCAGGTCCTTTACTTCGGCTAAGAATTCATCAGACAATAATGAAATGTTGGGTTTCTTTAAACCTGCAGCTGCAAAAATGTCTATAACCCTGTCAGATATAATCGCTTTTGATATGAGCTGATTAATTGCTGAGTCTAATCCTTCGGTTAGTTCTACGGATTTGGTTGCAGTACTTTTAACTATAACTGATTTAACTGCTTGGAAAAATCCTACTTCGTCTTTTATTTCTAAAGCTTCATCGCTCGGAACAGCAAGAGCAAAGATTTTTGTGAGCTCAACAACATTTTTGATATATCTTTCTCTGCCATCTTTTTGTTTTAGTATAAATTCCATGGCGTCAGGTATCATTGTCATTCTTTCTTTTGGTTTTAACGTAAAGAATTTTTTATAATTGTAACCATGGAACATCGCAGTTAATACTTCATATTTTTCTAACATTAAATTGATAGCTTCTTCCTGAGGTATACCTGTTTCTTTTTTGTCTCCTTTGGTGTAATCTGCAAGAGCGTTCTTTAACTCCTGTGCTACACCCATGTAATCAACAACTAAACCTCCAATCTTGTCCTTGAAAACCCGGTTTACTCTTGCTATTGCCTGCATTAAACCATGTCCCCGCATTGGTTTGTCAATATACATCGTGGTTAAGCATGGAACATCAAAACCTGTAAGCCACATATCTCTAACAATAACTAATTTTATTGGATTACTTGGGTCTTTGAAATCATCACCTATTGCCTTTCTTCGTTTCTTGTTTCGTATGTGTTTCTGCCATTCTACCGGGTCGCTTGCAGAGCCAGTCATAATGACCTTAATGAATCCGGTTTTATCATCATCAGAACGCCATTCTGGGTGCAGTTTTATTATTTCATCATACAAATCAACACATATTCTTCGGCTCATGCAAACAATAATTCCTTTTCCATCAAAAACTTCACGTCTTTTTTCGAAATGGTCGACAATATCCTTAGCGATTCGTTTTATCCTTTCTTTGCTTCCAACGACTTTTTCCAGTCTAGCCCATTTACTCTTGAGTTTTTCCTTCTTCTCTAGTTCTTCGCCCTCAGTAACTTCTTCAAAGTCGGGGTCTATTCTTGGTCGCTCTTCGGGCTTAAGTTCTAACTTTGCTAATCTGCTTTCATAAAATATTTTTACAGTTACCTGATCATCTACTGCCTGTTGTATATCATAAACATCAACATATTTTCCAAAAACAGCTGGTGTGCTTCTGTCTGCTTTCTCAATTGGAGTTCCTGTAAATCCTATAAAGGAAGCATTTGGTAAAGCATCTCTCATGTGCCTTGCAAAGCCGTCAATAAAATCATATTGGCTTCTATGAGCTTCATCAGCAACAACAACAATATTTTTCCTATCTGAAAGCAAAGGATATTTCTCCCCTTTTTCTTCTGGAAAGAATTTTTGGATTGTAGTAAAAACAATACCTCCCGAAGACACTTTCAGCAGGTCTTTAAGCTGGCTTCTTGATTCTGCTTGGACAGGAGTTTGCTTTAATATACCCTGGCTCTTTCCGAAGGTTTCAAACAATTGTCCGTCTAAGTCATTTCTATCAGTTAGAAGAATAACTGTTGGATTGTCAAGGTTTGAAACAAGTTTTCCTGTGTAGAAAACCATTGTCAAACTTTTGCCTGAACCTTGAGTGTGCCAAACAATACCTGCTCTTTTGTCTCCCTTTGTAGCTCTTATTGTGGATTCTAAAGCTTCATTTGTAGCATTGTATTGGTGATATGCTGCTAATTTCTTTAGAAGCGTCTTATCTTTTTCAAAAACAATGAAGTTTCTTACTAAATCGAGCAATACTGCTTTGTCAAACATCCCTTTAATAAGAAGCTCTATGGAGCTCATTTTCTTTGAAGGCTTCTTTCCAGAAATAGTTTTCCAAGGTATGAACCTATCTTTATTAGATGTTATTGTTCCTGACCTTGTATCTAATCCATCACTAACAACTAGAATTTCATTAAATCTAAACAAAGAAGGTATCTGTTCCTTATACGTTTGTAATTGATTAAACGCAGACCAAACAGTAGCTTCTTCATCAGCAGGATTTTTTAGCTCAATAACCACTAATGGCAGGCCATTTACAAAAAGTATAATATCGGGTCTTCGGTTATTTCTTTCTTCTTCAATTGTAAACTGATTTATTGCTAAGAATTCGTTCTTCTCAGGATTCTTAAAATCAAAAAGCCAGACTTTGTCTCCAACAATTCTTCCTTCTTTTCTATATTCAACTTCAACTCCATTTACTAGCATATTATGGAAATGATGATTATTAACAACAAGCTGTGGACTTTCTGTTCTCAAAACCTTCTTTATCGCTTCTTCTTTTGCTTCTTCTGGAATATGCGAATTAATCTTAATACTATCAATAGCACTTTTCAATCTTTCAACTAAAACAACCTCAGAATAATTTTTCCTTTCAGGATTTGGTCCATCCGGCGCAATGTCTGGGCCATAAACTGTGTTGTACCCTAGCTCTTTCAACAGGTCTAATGCGACTTCTTCAACTTCTGATTCGGTTATTGCTTTTTGCATGTTTCAGTAAGGTTTCCCAGATTTTTAAGTTCGAGGTTTTAATTCTATAGCTAAAAGTATGGAATTAGTTATACTCTTAACTATTTTTTCAAAATTAGCTACTATGATCGAATTTTCTTCAATTTTATGCGCTCCAAAATTTCTAAATCCATATGTGACTAAAATATCTTTTTCTAAATTATCAACTGTAGAACTATTGATTTGAAAATTGTTATTTAGAATATTTTCTAAAGTTGTCATAAAATTATCTGTATTAAAATCAGAAGGGTTAATTTGTAATATGGCGCTATTGACTTTATATTCTTTGGCAAGATTCTTGACTGAATCTAGAAATTTATCTTGACTATTAATTTTTATTAAATATTCAAATACTCTACAAAGATCAAAAATAATCTCTAAATAAAGTAGGCTCGCAACAGTATTTCTCTCATTTGGTTTTTGTTGTTTTAATATTCTCTCCAGCCTAAATACGTTTAAGTTAAAGTGAAATTTAACATCTTTGCTTATTTGTTGGTTTTTAAGAAATTTATTTTCAAATAAAGAATAATCAAAGGTTTTACTCCTTATAGTTGAATAGTTTTCTATTAAGTTTTTGTTTAGGAATTCTTTAATCTGTAAAAGCTTATCTCTAAAGAATTGTTGTTCTTGTGATGTTTCGAAATATAAAAAATATTTTGAGGGCGTATCTGGTTCTTCAGTATTGTGAGTTATCTTATCTTCAATGTATGCCTGATTCATTAGCCAAAAACCTTTGTCTATATCTTCGTTTAAGAAACAAGTAACTGCCCAGAAATAATAAGGAGTGCCTTTGTGAATCCTTAGCTTTCTATATTTCTCCCATCTGAATGCAATGTCTAAGGCATCTCTCCAGATTTTCTCAGCTTCTGTAAATCTTCTCTGTTGTATTAGATTAAGCCAGACAGGCGTGAAGTTATTAAAGTAAAGATCATGTTTAAGAAATTTATCTTCTTTATCTTCGATTGAGTTAAAATAAGCTTCAGAGCTTGTTTCAAACGATTGCATATCAATTGCAGGGATTCCGAACATTGATTGGTAGTATGAAGCAAAGGCATTATTTGCATTCGGATGTTCTAGGTCGATGAATTTAAATTCTTTTGTTCCAAAATTTAAAGTTATCTCTCTCTTACTCATTTTACTCTAATCTCCCCGCTCATTAATTTAGGTAAAAGTAAGTCTCTGATTTTTGCTAAATTGTGAGTTTCCAAATTTAAAGCAATTATTTTTTTAAGAATTGGATTCATTAAACAATCCATCTTATCTAATGCTCTCTTATCTGGGACTAAAACTTCAGACTCTGAAAGATCGTGCTTTTGAATGTGTCCCATAGTTGTAGCCTTTCCTTCAGCAATACGCCTAAAGTTAGGGAGATGGTGTTTTGTCCAATAATAATAAAACCATTTTGGATATTCTTTAGAAGCGACTTTAAACAGATGTTGGTTCAAAGCCCCTTTTCCATTCGTCCAAATTACAACCTCGAGGCTGCCTGACCATGAGAATAAAATATCTCCATCTTCAACGATATATTCTTTCGGTAAATTCAAGCTTACTTTATCTGTCTGCTCTGTTATTCCGCTTCTTAATTCTCTTATTTTTATGGCTGGCAAGTATGCTTCTCCCTCTTTAGCGGTATATTTCTGTAACGCTAAGCCATTAAGAAATCCCGCTATTTCATCTAAATGCTTTGTTTCCCATCCTTCCGGAATTTCTTCTAAATCAATAAACCAATGCTTAAAGAGCGCCTGACCGATTGCCTCTACAGTTTTGTTCACCTGCTGGTTTAGTTCGATTTTAGAGTCTAAGTCTGAGAGGATTTTAGCTATGGCGCGTTGCTCCTCTTCATCAGATGGAAATGGCACAGGGCAGTTGCTGATTTCAGTCAAGCTTAGATTTGCTTGAACTGCATGCACCACCTTTGACAGTAAATAATTTTTGAGTTCGGGATTGACCAATGCATAACGCAAATAGAGTAAGTTAATCTTATTAATGTCTGGGCGTAATATTGCAATAGCTTGATTTGTATTCGCAGGAAGAATATCTTCATTAACTATTGAAACTCTACCTATCGTACCAGCAATGGAATACAGTAAATCATTCTTTTGTAATCTAGAACGGGCTAACATCTCATCTGTTTTTACATCTATGTGCATCAATTTTTCTTTATGGATGGTCCCATCTTCTTTTAGTGATTCAACTTTAATAAAGTTTATACCTTTTTCAACAAATTTCCCTCCAACAGTTGTAGGTGTTGTCCCTTTAGTTATTTTAACGGTTAGGTCTGACAATTTTTTAACTTCCCAATCTTCAGGTATCATTCCCATTTCAGTTTGCTTGAATTTAGTTTTGGTTATAGTTTTCATACTTTAAACCCAACACCCACTAAATTCTTTTTAATTTCTTCATCAAGCTTTTTACCTTCCTTCATCTGCTTTGACAATTCAGAAGTCAATCTCTTCATCTTCTCCTCGAATGCTTCTGTATCTTCTTCCTCCTCTTCTGCGCCGACATAACGACCTGGAGTTAAGATATAATCGCGCTTTTTGACTTCATCAAGGGGTGCTGATTTGCAGAAACCTGCTATATCAACATATTTTCCGCCTTCGCCTCTCCAAGCATGATAAGTTGAAACAATCTTTTTGAGATCTTCCTCAGTTAGTTCTTTGTGCCTTCTGTCAATCATAACACCCATTTTTCTGGCATCAATGAACAGAATCTTTCCTCGCCTGTCCTTGAATTTGTGATCTCTTCTGTCTCTGGAAACAAACCACAAACAAGCCGGAATCATCGTATTATAGAATAACTGCCCCGGCAAAGCAACAATGCAGTCAACCAAATCTGCTTCGATTATATTTTTACGAATTTCTCCTTCATTTGAAGTATTAGAGCTCAAAGAACCATTAGCTAATACAAAACCAGCAATTCCGGCGGGAGCTAGATGATAAATAAAGTTCTGAACCCACGCAAAATTAGCATTACCAACAGGCGGAACTCCATATTTCCATCTTGCATCTTCTCGCAAAAGTTCGCCTTTCCAGTCGCTAGAATTAAAGGGTGGATTCGCTAAAATAAAGTCTGCTCTTAAGTCCTTATGTAAATCATTATGGAAACTGTCTCCCCATTGAATATTTGAGTCTATGCCGCGAATAGCTAAATTCATCTTACAAAGTCGCCAAGTAGTCTGATTTGATTCCTGGCCATAAATTGAAATGTCACCAACTCTACCGCCATGCGCTTGAATGAATTTCTCGCTTTGGACAAACATTCCGCCCGAACCGCAGCAAGGGTCAAATACTCTACCTTTGTATGGCTCAATCATTTCAGTAAGAAGCCGAACAATGCTTTTTGGTGTGTAGAACTGTCCACCTTTCTTTCCTTCTGCATCTGCAAATTGACCCAAGAAGTATTCGTATACTTTACCAAGAATATCTTTACTCCTGTTTTCCTTATCGCCTAAGCCTATTGTTCCGATTAAGTCAATTAATTCACCTAATCTCTGTTTGTCCAGATTAGATCTAGCATAATCTTTTGGTAAAATTCCTTTCAAAGAGCGGTTCTCCTTTTCTATTAAATCCATCGCATCATCAATAATTTTACCAATCTCGGGCTTCTTTGCATTAATTTGAAGATTATCCCACCTTGCTTTTTTTGGAACCCAGAAAACATTTTCTGCTTTATATTCGTCGGAATCTTCGGGGTCGCTATTTGGGTCTTTTTTTAATTTTTCGTGAAGCTCAGTAAAGGCATCAGAAATATATTTTAAAAATATCAGTCCTAAGACAACATGCTTATACTCTGCAGCATCCATGTTATCTCTAAGCTTATCCGCTGCCTGCCAGAGTTTTTGCTCAAAGCCAAGATTGGCTCCGTTATTGGCTTTTACCATATTGATTTTTAAGAATCTTCTTCTTTTAAGTCTTATTAGACAATAGCTTATTGGCCAATTCGTCAACAGATTCGGGCGTAAATTCAAGCCTGATTACTCGTCCTTGCGATGAATCACTTAAGAAAATATTTGTATGCGCAAAGGTTTTACGGATGTTTTCCTTGTCTACTAGATAATATTTTATGAATTGCTTTGACAGAGAAAATTCACCCAAAAGCCTATTTTTGTGTTTTATTAAAAAGTTTTTAGAGTAGTCTATAGTGCATTTTGAAAGCTTCTGTAATTTTCCTATGTCCTTTTTGGTGAGAATGTTAATTACAAATTTTCCGCTCAACATTCCAAAATAGGAATTTATCGACTCTAAATGCTTTGTCAACTTTTTATATTTTTCAGCAAAATTCTTCTTCTTAGCAGATTCATTAATTAAAGGCAACAGTTCCAATTTCTTAAAATACTTGTAATCTGCTTTCGTCAATTTTTTGTAAGCTATAGTATTTATCAAACCAGAAAATTTCTTATATATCTTCAAAATAGTTGAATTGTTCTCGTAAGTTATGGGGTTTATCCCTTGGGCAAACATATATTCTTCGGCATTTTTGCTAAATCCATTTAAAGAAAAGAAAGCGGGGCAATGCGTATGTCTTGCTTGACCTACTCTTGAATATCTATCGACACCACCGCTGGTTGTGTCTATTTTGTAAACCTCAGATATGTCTTTACAAACTCCGCAAAAATCTCTAACTGGCCCTAAGCCAACTTGACCTTTGTAAGCTTTAACTTCGCCTAACAAATTTACAGGATAAATAAAAGGTATAGAGAAATAAAATTCACCCCATACATCAATCTGGTGGGTTGCTCCTCTGCCATGGAACTTCTTTCGCCTTGTTAATTCTTCAGAATCAAATTCTCGAAATCCCGCTTTCTTGACAAGCTCTTTCACCAACGCTTCAAATAACCTAGCTTTCAAACCTTCTTTTCTCATCGCAATATTGACAGCTACAAACTCTTAAAAAGTGATTTATGTGCTCAGTTCAAAATACCCCTTCCCTTTCGGTGCCTCGTTTATTGTTGCAAGCTTCTGGTATACCGGCTCGTAGATTTTCACAATCTTGAACAGGCCTTCTGTCCTGTTGTCCTTTATTGTCTGTTCAAGCACCAAAGCATGGCCCCAATAAAGCCATTTTCCGTTTAGTTCCTCAACAAGAAAAACTCTTGTTGGAGGTCTGTTGTATAGGCGTTCTTCAGTATTCCAGAACTGAAATGCCTTCTTTTCCACTTTTGCAAGGGTTTCTTCCGGGTGCGCTAAATGCTCTTCAAGCACAAGCTCCTTCGGAAAACCTCTTTCTTTCGATATTTTCAACGTGTCGTTTGTCTCAATTTTGCTTCCCATTTGGCATATCCTCCAGCAGATTCGCTGGGAAAAAATCACATTTGTATTCCTTCAATATCTGGAACGCCCACATCTTCTTTATCATGTTTTTGTAGCGTTCCTTCAAGTCACTGATAATTTCGTGGTAATGCTCTATGTTCTTTGAGTGCAGTTCCAGAGTCATATTGTAATTGCCCACGCCCTTGATTATGTAAAAAACCCAGGGCAATGATTTGATGTATTTCAAAAACTCTGCTTCGTCCTTGTCATTTGCGTATCTTAATTTGAAGAAAAGATAATGCCAATTATAGCCGAGTTTTGAAATGTCCATTAGTGTTGTAAATGAGACTATGTAGCCCATTTCCAGCATCGTTTTTATCCGGTATGCCACAGTTTTCGGGTCGAGCTTTGTCTTTCTTGCAATATCGATAATCCTTGCTCTCGCATCATTTGATATGCAACGGAGGATTTTCATATCATTCTGGTCGAGGCGCATCCTGTCTGTTTTCCTGCCCAGATATGATGTCTTGTAGTCCAATTTCAAATCCTGGAAAAGAAATTTGTAAGGATATGTGTGTGCTTCAACAACTGTGAATGTTGCATGGTCCATCAGCCTGTCGCCGCAGATGTGAAATATGTTTGTAAGTATTTTGTGAAAGGCTCTTGCATCCTTGGCTAATACACAGACTATGTAATCCCACTTGCCAAGGCCTTCAACTATCCACGTTGTTGACTTCTCTGCAGACAGCTTGCTCCTGAATTTTGCGTCCTTTTCCTTTGACTTGCTGTCAAGCTCAAGGTAAATGTTATAGAAAGTGTAGCCGAACATTTCAGGGTCAACAACAGTTATGAATTTTGATACGATCCCATCTTTCACGAGCCTTTTGATCCGGTAATTGATGGTCTGCTTTGACATCCTTGTGAGCTTCCCAATCTTAGCATCGGTCAGCCTGCAGTCTTTGTTCAAAAGATAGAGAATTTGCCTATCCTTATTGTCCAAATCTGACACCATTACGGGGTTTCATTATACGAAAGTCTTTTAGGCATTTCTCCTTCCGACAAAAATTTGGGTTAGGAAATTTTATCTACTCCATACACCTACTAACCTTGCAGGACATATGGCCAGTATGCAAGGAGGTAGGGAGTAGTGAAAAATCCTGAAAGACAAGTCCTGCCGATTCAGCACAGTGCTGGGATGGAAATCCCGGGTACAGCTAAAACGGGTTACCTACTATTTTTCTTTGAACAAGAATGTTGTCAGAGGGCTTAATATTTCAAAGGGCGATGTTCTTTTCTCTTACCTTGGTGAGGATGCGTCGGGCAGGCCCATAGTAATAACCTTCCTTGACAAGAAAGACGTGCACAAAAAGCAAGAGAAAAAGTTATAGTTTTATGTTTCTGCAATATTTTGATGGTTGATGAGAAAAAGGCTGTAAAAATTGGCTATACAAACTACAAAGGCGAAACAGCTGAAAGGACAATCATTCCGCTAGAGCTTTGGTTTGGCTCAACAGAATATCACGAGGAAGAGCAATGGTTGTTGAAAGCTTTTGACTTGGAAAAGAAAGCTGAAAGGAATTTTGCTGTTAAGGATATCAAGAGCTGGAGACCATAGCTTCCCTTTTTTTGTACCAGTCTTTTCCTAGTTGGCTAACCTTAACAAGGGAATTAAGCTTCTTTGGATTGCCCGATGCCAATTTTCCCCAGTAATTAATCTTATCAGATAATATATCAACAAATCCATCTAATTTTTGTTGTAGTTGGATTTCTGCCCGTCGTGCTATTTCAACGAATATAAGAGAATTATATTGCAAATGATGTTCTTCAAAAGATGTTAACGGACAATTTTTTAGATAAAAATCCAAGGAATAATCGCTTCTACCTGTTCTCACTCCGAACATTACTTCAGACATAAACTTATTCTTATCTCTAACCATCGCAATTGGCCCATGGCAAAGACCAAGGCAGAATTTGGCATAACCCTCTTTTTCGCGAACTATTATGGAGTCGGGATTCGCAAGCCTTTCCAAATCGTCTTCCAGACTTAAATCTCCTGGCCAAAATATGCCATCTTGAAATTTATATCCTATTGTAAATCCTCTTTCTCGAAGTTCATTTTCTACAAGCGCAAATATTTCTTGATCAACATAAGGATAATGCGCTATGATTCTACCGAGTGCTTCTTCTAGCGTTAGTGCTGCTTTGGAGCTAATTTTCATCGCATTTTTATTGAAAAAATAACCTACTGGAAAATTCCATGCACTATACTTCTTATTTTTAGCTTTATCCAGCAAGTCTAGACCTTGTTGATATTTTTGCTTATCTGACATTAAAGCTTTGGACAGAATCCATAAATTAAGATCTTGACTTGTTAATGTTTTGTCAATAATTTTATCTTCTGTATTTTGTGCTCCGTTGGCCATTACCTTAGTATGTAAATGAAATCATAAAAGTCTTTCCCAAAGCGGGGCACCCGCATAAGCTCCCCCACAAACACCCTCCTTAAGAGCTTGGCTTTATCCCTCATCTGTTACTTATGTTACAAATCTTTGTAAATTTGCATGAAACTTCCAAATCTTAAATCATTGAAGTTCAGCACGATGTTTGGCTGGCGCTCACGCCTGCAACAGCGCAAGGGAACATATTACATTGCCTTGGACAAGAAAATTATTCGTGGTCTGGCTTTGAACAGAGGGGATTCTTTACTTGCATATTTAGGCGAGGATGAAAAAGAACGCCCTTTGGTAATTATATTCTTGGATAAGAAGGATAGAAATGGAGGCGACGAACGAAACGAAAGAGTTATATAGTTTACTCAGTATACTGAGTATATGGCAAAAGAAACCGCAATAAAACTTTCAAAAGATTTCAAGAGATGGCTTGATTCGGTTGGTAGAAAAGGAGAAACATATGAGGACGTAATTAAAGCTATAATATTCAACCTTCCTCCGGAGAAATTCGAAGAACAGTTAAAAAAACACGCATATTCTTATCATAGTTTAGCAAAGAACTTGGGTTTAAAGATAAAGGAATCTAATTGCTAGGCAGTTGCATCGCGCTCAAAAGAATTTCCGCCCGGCTAATCCACCCATATATTTGCCTTGCTTTTTCCTCAAGGATAAAACAGCCAGATTTTACTTTTGTAGTTCTTCCTTTTGGAAATTCTAATGGAGAAACTCAGGATTACAAATACAGAATTATCTCTGATCGTTGGCTGGCAGTCCAAGGTCCAGTACAACAAGGGTACGTTCTTTGTTTCGGTTAACAAAAACATTGCAAGAGGATTGGGGCTTTCTAAAGGGGACATCCTGAAATCATATTTGGCTAAGGATTCGGATGACAAGCTGGTGATAGTTTCTGTTCTTGAGAAGGAAAACAAAAATGCTTGAGATAAAGGAGCTTTCAAGCAGACCTGAACCGGAAGAGATTATTCAAGAATACGAGGAACGAGGCAAGCGAATCACTACTATGGATTTTGTTCCGTTAAAAGGCGGCAATTGGATGGTTTTTATTTTTATAAGTGAGCAAACTCGCTAAACTTATATGTACAAACCGCATAGCAAAGCTTAAATATAAGTTCATTCATCTAATCATTTGAACAGTCATTTAAATGATTGGTCAAATGGCGATTGAAATGATAACTCTCCCACAAGATATGTTGGAAACGGAACAATTTGAAGTTATGCCTGCGGCAGAAAAGGACAGCTATTTGGACAAAATGCTAAAGCGAGTTGTTGATCTTAATCCAAACGGTGTTACTGTGCCAATGATTGCGAAGACATTGAGAATGAATGCGGCAACAATTTGGCGTCACTTAGAAAAGCTTACTGCTACACGAGAGGCTTACAAACTTGATTTTGGCAAGACAACCATATATTATCCAAATGGCAAAATGATACATCACTTCAAAAAAGAAGATCTTATGATTGGTGATAAAACATATTCGTTTTATCAAGTCATTAATAATTTTGGAAAATTTCTTTATCTTCAAGAAAAGAAACAGGATAGGCTTGGTACTTTAGAAGTTGTTGGTGGTTTGTTGATTCCTGTTGAAAAATTGGAAGCTTTTATCAATGCATTGGTGGAATCGCACAAAGAGATTGAACTAACTGAAAAAGAGGGGCGAGAATAAATGTTTCAACTATTAGAAGTCATAGAAAAAAAACGCAGCGACAAAGCTAGAAAAAGTTTGATAAAAATAGGTGATAAATCTATTACAACTCCTACTTATGGTACGTACATACAAAAGAAGTTCGAACTAGATTTGCTGTGTAGGACAAATCTGGAGACGCTCGGACACGTGGGCATAATAGCTTCTAAAATCTACAGTACGCCAAACATCATTAGAGAGCACGAGAGTCGTTTGAGTATAACAACTCTTTCGGGAGAACTAGTTGAGAAGAGCTATAAAGAACTTAAAAATGGTAAACTTTGGGTCATAGACCCTTGTACGGATGAACTATACTATAAAAATGAAAATATTAAAGAGGCTTTTTCCAAATGCATAGAACTATCGTCTGACGTCAGAGAATTTCTAACAAGAATGACGCCAGATAATTACAACTTACAATGGGATAACCTAAATAATAATACTGCATTTTTCATGAAATTTGTTGGGGATTTTGTAAAATGCCAGGGCCAATTGAAATCTGACATAATCTGTCCGCCAGTACCTTTGATAACTGCGGACAGTCCAGATCACCTGATTGAACTATGGCACAAGATAGTGCGAACTACTGGTGTTTTGGCTAAAACACTTCTTGAAAAAAACAGCGCAATAGTGCTTAATCTTCACTACAATCTCTTTAGAAGGCCGGCTAAACTAAATTCTCTCTTCAAAAAATTATCTGAGATGGTTTCAGATTCTACAATCTCCGAAATTAAAGCAATAATAATCAAATTACAAGGTGAAGAATTAGAATCGGATACTGGCGAAACAAGAGCCAGATTTAGACAATTTATGATTGCTATGGGCAAATACGCAATTCTCACCAAAAGAGCAATTTTTATGCTCGACACTTCTTCGGTTGGCCTCATTTGTATATCGTTAGGTTTGGATGGATTTATTGAGCCGCTTAATGGTGTTGTTGGTTCTAGAATAGCTATGTCAAAAGACAAACATGGTAGATACTATCACCCTGATGGTTTAAAATTCACAAGATTTAACGACCTTAAAGCAATTTATGCAAACAACAATCAAAAATTACCTTGCCATTGTTCATCCTGCTTACAAATCAATAGTAGAGACTTGGAGAATGATGTGTCTCTTGACGAATGGAACAATGCTAGACGAAGCCATTTGTTAGAGTGTAGAAATGCTGAAATTGAAGAATATCATGAAACAATAGAGGACAATACTATATCCAATGCTATAGTGGATAAGGTGCAAAGATCAGATATCAAGAATTTACTAGATGTTCTTCCAAAATAAACTTAAGATTTGAGATTCCAAATGAATCCGCTAAACCTGCACGTTCATGCAATGGGTTGTTTAGTTATACCAGTAGTACTTTACTTCATTTAGGGGCTCTTTAGTGTGATTTTAAGAATTTAGAAAATTTGGGTATGACCAACGTTCATCTACTTTGGTTTGGGAAAGGCGTTTACTTTTCAAAACATTTATAAATATTGATAACCACCAATATGTTAATTTGGATGAAACGCTAAAAATATTAAAATCTTTGTCGGACGAAACGCGATTGAA
>Ga0315288_10000331_pt1 | contig 59480 bp, 54 predicted proteins | sample YL17G11_20_MG_FD_203454 | JGI IMG/M metagenome (GOLD analysis project Ga0315288, IMG submission 203454) | Sediment microbial communities from Yellowstone Lake, YNP, Wyoming, USA - YL17G11_20 | ecosystem: Environmental > Aquatic > Freshwater > Lake > Sediment | place: USA: Wyoming | collected...
ATCCGGCTTCCCAACTTACCTTAGTTACTAGAGCGGGAGCGGCCGCAATGCTTGCATACAACATGCATTTACCTGTTGATCCCCCTTCAGTTTATCTGCAGTTTGATTTCCCGGAAAATGCTGACGCGGGTTTTGATTTCGGTTTCGAAGTGTATCGAAAATATGAATTTGATACTGATTGGACCAGGATGTATGTTGCTGATCCACCGGAGCAAGGAATGGAGGAGGCCAGCGATTTTGGGATGTTTTATGATAAAACAATTGCTGACACACCAAACTGGGGAGGTCACTTTTTCTATTATCGGGTGGTACTTTTTAATCGGAACGGCGATCGATCTAGCCCCGCGGATATAAGTGTCTATTTTTGAGAATAAAGCATAATTTTGTTTTCCGAAAGGAGAAAAAATGTTTAAATCGACTTTTAAAAAGACAGGATTTGTTTTTATCGGGTTGGCTTTAGTCATCGGACTGGGTTATTTAGGCTGGCAGCGTAAACAGCCGATAAAAGCTGTTTTGGGAACAGTAACTAGCTGCACCTTTACCGACGTTCCAACCACCCATCCCGACCAACTTAATATTTTAGCGACCTGCCTTGCCGATGTGATGTCGGCTTACACTACTGGCATTTTTAACCCCGATCATACTGTTAGCAATTCAGATTTGGCCATTTATCTCACCAAAGCGATGAACGGTTCAATCCCTAAATCTACCTTTGATACCAAACCTCATTTTTGCGAAGTTACCGATTATAAGACCTCATTATTCTCTGCCCTCGATTATTTATACGGTAAAAATGTTGTTCTTTGTCCCACTCCGAGGTTATGCCGCAATTCATTGCTTCGTCCAATTTATTGGACAAATCCAAACGGTAAACCAATTTGGCTTAGTGCCTGTTCCTTTGACAAGACGGCTGCGGCACACCGGGAAGACGCGGCAACTTGGATAGCCCGGGCTCTTGCCGGAGGTGACGCCAACGTACCGGCTGCCTCAGGAACACCCGTTTTTTCGGATATTAGCAGCCGCTCTTCTTACAAATACATCCAGTATCTGGGCAGAATGGGTGTTGCCGTTGGTTATCCCGACGGCACTTTCCACCCGACAGAACACATCACCCGAGCCCATCTGGCCTCTTTTTTGGCTAAAGGATTTGATTTAATCAGCAAGAAATTGGTCTCCAATGTTTCCGGAACGGTTACCACCACCTCTGGCGTATTGGCAAATGGCTATATCGTGATTGATGACGGTGAGGATATCGTTCAAACCGATGCATATGGTAAGTACACTGCCCCTGGTCTTGATGCCACCACCCATGAACTGGCCTTTTACGATTCCGCCGGCAATCTCTACGAAAACCCTGATCCGGGAGTACATCTTATTTCACCTAATTATGGCCCAAATACAATTAACTTTTCAGGATTAGTGAGAAAATGAACAAAATCTTTAAATTAATTTTGATTTTTGTCGTGGCAGTAGGGTTTTTAGTTCCCCAAAATGTCAAAGCAACTTCAGTACGTCCCGAAAACTGGGTGACATATCGGACAGAGCTTGAGACCTGGCTTCGGAATTATCGGGCTTCTTCAACCCCGGGTGGTCCTCCAAATACCTGCACCACGCGAACTACCACCAATCCTAATGGCACTTCCGATTGTTTGAGCGCAAGAAAGCCGGCTGATATCATTAACCAGCTGGATAGAGACCATTATTGGTCTCTGGCTGAATCCGCCTATGGAGGCAGTTCCAAAACTCCCGGCAGCCCTTTGGCACGCCGCAAATATCTTTTAGCCACTAAAGACCAACCGTACGTGATGCGAAAAGTGGTGATGTATTTTGAAGAGCATCCCACTGTAAATAATCCGGGAGCACCAAATGTCTGGCTTTACGGTCAGTCGGTGACGGCCGATCAAGCGATGGCCTTGGTCAATGATTCTTTCGCCGGTTATGCCATCATGGCTCAAGATATTATTGGAGTAACCCTTGGCGGTTACCGACCTGGTGATAATGATATCCGCGCTTTGGCTTTTAATCCGGGCCCGAATGTTGGAACGAGTATTGTACCAGTTTACAATTTTACGCTTAGACCCAAATCAACGATTACGGCTGCCACTTTGGACAGAATTTACAAAGCCGCTCGGTTGGCCCCTTATATTAACTACAGACCAGCACCTAATTGGACGACAGCGGAAATCAACGCGATGGCACCGGCAGTGGTTAAGGATTTAAATGCGATCGATGATGCGAGAAAGCATAAAACATCCCCAGTTTATGCAAAAATTACCCAGGATTCTATGCAGATGGCATTCGCCTCAATGGGGCTTGAATCAAAACTCGGCGGGATGGCGGTGTCAAGGGGAGTAGTATCAGAGTTTGCCGCTTTCGCAGAGGAAACATATCAGGTCGGGCGCTATCAAGTGAAGACGACAGCTCCGGTGATGGAAAGCATATTTTCACGATCGGGGGCAGATACGGCAGTACTTTTAACGGGGGAGAGCCCAATACACACCCAAATGCGAAATATAGCTAGCGCAATGGATTTAGTATATAAGACAGTTGGTCCGGTATTTCCCGAGGGTCCCGGACTTTGGACCTCGGACCAGATTCTTGCGGATTCATTTTCGCGGACCACCTTTATTGTTCGACAAGGTATTATCGATTCACTACCAGGTAATACTATTAAGGGCGCGCCGGGGGCTTTTAATGCACCTAATATTTATTTTAGCGACCTTAATACTAATAATATTACTGTTTATGTCCACGAATACCTACATAAATTGAGGTGGTTGGCTGCCTCTCGAAAAGGTATCCCCGAAGCATATAGTTGGGCTTTGGAAGATTATAACCAATGGATGACTGATAGAATTACCGGCAGAAACTTTCCGGTCTATTCAGCAAGAAACATAGAAACAATGGCCGGACAAATTGCTAAAAAAAATGGCATTTCATTGGTGGAAGCCGATAATAGGCTAGTGCAAATTTATTTTAATAACCAACCGCAAGCAATAGATCAACTTCTTGGTCGTCCTGGGTTTTGGGATACCTATGTAAATATGAGAAATCAATGGCAAGTTTATGTTCAACAATGGAGAGCTTCATCTATGGCGAACGAAGCAGCGGCGAATCAAGCTCTGATTAACCAGAAAGCTGCTATCTCAAGATTTGTAAATCAATAAAATGACCAAAGAAACAATAATCAAAAGGAGTAAGATTGGAAAATCAACAAAGTACCGTCAACCCGAATCAGGCGGGGCGAAATAATTTTAAAGGATTAATAGTTGCTATGGCGGGAGTAATATTTTTTCTTGTCGCTTTTTTTCACACTTGGTCTCAAGCCGTGATGCGCAACCCGTTAATAGTGTCGGCAAAACCGATCAATATTGTCGAACTTGTAATCAGTTTAGTTTTATTAATATTAGGAACATTAATAATTAAAAATCAGCTTAGCTCTTCAGGACAGATCAAGTGGTCTTTTAATTTTAGAACTGTGCTGTCTGTTATTATATTTTTGATCATCATTTATATTTTAGTTACAGGCATCCAAAATGAACCAAAAACAGTTCAAATAATCGGCCTCTTGATTGTTTCGGTTTTATCAATTTGGTTTTCTGGATACGTTAATTACTCCCGACTTCTGTGGTTTATGTGGTTTTTGTATGGCATTACTTTTCCAATATTTATATATGGTTTTACTTGGACAACTTTTGATGAGTTGACTCTTTATCTTCCAGTAATGCTGGGGGTTGTGGGCATAGTTTTCACAATAATTAAATTGATAGAAATGTTTTCGCGCCCTCCGGAAGAAAAATCAAGCCACAAGAAATTATTAACATATGGATGCATTTTTTCCATAGTTTTTGTGATTATTACCATTGTCCTTTTTGCCTTTCTTTTGGCAAATGTTCATTAAGCTATAAAAGAGACTATTAAGGGCGGCGTTATGACCAAACGAAAATTAGTACAATTCGGGATAGTCGGAATAGTGATATTGGGCGTTGTTGTCTTCGGATTTTTTGCCTATCACAAAGGCGGGTTTTTAAGTAAAGCCGATACTCTTGGCATTCAATCCCAAAATCTCACCGCCACCATTCCTTTTGTCGCAAACGACGTCTCTCGTGATTACTGGGCTTATAATTATATTGATGCAGTGACCAAAAGGGGTTCAGGTAAGCTAACAGCTGAAAATCCAAACCTGGTGATTATGGAAAACTATATCGCGGGGCAAGATGGCATTCACCAAGGCGGTGATAAATTTTACCCCGATGAGTTGATGGACAGGCGCTGGGGCGTTTTTTACCTCTCGCGGGCATTAAATATTCAGCCATGTTTTGGCTGCACAGTTAGTTTCGCCGATGTAAGCCCAAGTGATTGGTTTGGCCTTATATGGAAGCAATGTGGCGTGGTGGCTATCTTGACGGTTATGATTCAACTCACTTTGGTCCGAACGAACTTGCGTCGGTGGCAATGTTTAATAAAGCGCTAACCCGGGCTGGCTACCCCTTTACCGCTCCACCGGAATCCACATACTGGGATTTTGACGCAAGCTCGCAGATTACAAAATTAACGCGTGCTGGCGCAGCAGCCATGCTTGCTTATACTCTCCGTTTGCCAATGAGTCCTCCGTCGGTTTATCTTCAATTTGATTTTCCTCAAAGTGCTAACGCCGGATTTGACTTTGGCTACGAAGTTCAGCGTAAATTTGAATTTGAAAGTAGCTGGAAAAAAATCTGGGTTCAGGATCCGCCAGAAGAAGGCATGGAAGAGGCAAGCGACTTTGGGATGTTTTATGACAGCAGCATTTCTGACACCTCTGGTTGGCGAGGAAGATGGTTTGATTACCGGGTATATCTTTTTAATCGTGCTGGCGATCACTCGAATTATGCAGAAACAAGAGTTTATTTTTGACAAATGTTTAGAGGCAAAACTTACACTTACCAAGTGATTTTTTTTAACCGCGCGGGCGATAAATCGACTGCGGCAACGGTGAGCATTGCGTTACCTTGATTTCCGCACTCGATTGCGCTTGACTCTTTTTATAGGCCAAATCGTAAAGAGTACTCAAAATCTGAGCGAGTTGTGGCCCCTTTTTTATTGCATTGATTTTAATATTTGCTACAATGAATACGAGGATCCAAATGGCGTTAGAAAAAAAAGATTTTGACCAAATTGAACAAATCGTTGAGAAGTCGGCTGAAAAAACTAAAACTGAGCTGCGAACTGTTATTAAAGAAGAAATTGAAGGGCTGGCGATTATAGTTAATAATGGTTTTAATGCGACCCAAAAATTTAATAATCAACGATTTGATAAATTAGAAAAAAGGTTTGATGTGGTCGAGAGGGGTCAGGAAGATATCAAATTAAGATTAGATAATGTGGCTTATAGATTCGAATTAATTGAGCTTCAAAGTAGAGTCAAGCGTTTGGAAAAGAAGGTTGGGATTACGTAAAGGAACCAAATGGCCAAGGCCAAAATTGTTTTGATAGAAGATGATGTTACTTTGGCGAAAATGTATGAAAGAAAATTTGTTTCAGATGGTTATGAAGTCGTGCTGGCCTATGATGGATTAGAGGGTTTAGCCAAAGCGACCACAGAAAAAGCCAATTTGATTATCTTGGACATTATGCTACCGAAATTGGACGGTTTGGCGCTGTTTAAAAAATTGCGCAGCCAGCCGCAGACTTTTAATACGCCGGTAATTTTGCTGACTAATTTCGGTCAGGAAGATGCTGTTTTTGAGTGCTTTAAACTTGGTGCCATTGATTATTTAGTTAAAACCGAAGTTACCCCGCAGCAAGTGGTGGAAAAAGTTGAAAGTTTTTTAAAAGAACGAAAAAGCGAAGTAAATAAATAAATTATTCGTCTTATCTCTGAAGGAGAGGGAAATGCAACGCATTCAAAGTAAAAAATTTTGGCTTATCATCGGCATTATCGTCGGCATTGCTGTTATTGGTATGGTCGTCATGGTAATTACTGGTCAATGGGAGAAAATCACGGCTGATGCAGCGGAAAAATGGTCTTTGGAACCAGACAGCGGCATCACCGTCAATATTTCTGATGGCGTTGAAGAAGCAAAGGCCGGCGATCTTTTAAATTACAAGATTGACTTTAGTTATCAAGGTCAAGCAGTGACGACGCAAGAAGAACTAGACAAGGCAATTGACCAGTTAATTACAAAGTATAACCTTAGAGCCAACCATAATAATGTCCGCCTTTCGATCATTGGCTATTTAGCAACTGGAAAAGTGATGGTGACGGATTCTGTTTTATCAGACCAGAACTTGAGAATCTATAGTTTGCCCAGACAAGTCGGCACGCTTTCTTGGCTCTTGCGTTACCCGAACTTTGAAATGGTTATTAATCAGCTTAAAGTAAATTCGACTGCCTCTTTAAATATCCCCGCAGTTGTGCCGAAATACGTGCCGTTTTATGGTGGAGTAATAAAGGGCGGAGTTTATGTTTATATTTCATCTTCTAATAATTTAAGACCGATTTTAGTTGCCAAAGCAGTTGATGAAGATAAATTTATCCCTTCAACCACGACAACTCCAACTCCGACGGTTACGCCAAGTGGTTCAACTTCGTCGAACCCCACGCCGACGCCATCGACGAGCCCTAAGGCGACAATTACATCTTTACAAATTTCGCCGCAATCGCTCGGCTTTGTTCTCGGCGGCCAACAGATTAGTTTCACGGCGATTGCGACTTACTCAGACGGTACTAAAAAGGAAGTTACGCGTAGTAAGGACATAAAATGGCAAGCAGTTACTAACTCTCCAGGCGATTTGATTAAAGAAATCGGAACAATTACATCATATGGTGTTTTTAGAGCAGCTAATTACTCTGGCGGGGGTATAATGCGGGTCGAGTCCCAGCCAGCAAGAGGAAAAATTACGGTCGAATTCGATAACAAAAAAGCTGAGACATCCGAATTTAGTGTTATTCCTATTGTCAGGGGTTTATAAATTAAACAATAATCACAAAGAGGAAGGAGGTGAATTGAAGAAAATTAAAGGTTTACCCCGAGCGAAGTCGAGGGGTTTTACCCTCATTGAATTGTTGATTGTTATTGCCATCATCGCGATTTTGGCAATTATCGTGGTTTTGACCATTAATCCAGCTCGAATTATGGAAAAATCACGCGATTCACAGCGGATGTCTGATTTGACATCATTAGCAACGGCCATCAATTTGTATCTGGCTGATAGCCACGATTTTGCCGCTTTGATAACTGGGAATGACTATCTTTCAACCGATGGTACCGATCAAACCCGCCGCCTGAATGACGGTACAGGTTGGGTCCCGCTTGACTTTACCGTTGTGAGCTCTGGCGCGCCGATTTCTGCCTTGCCAGTTGACCCGCAAAATAAGACGCTTAACGGGAAAAATTATTGGTATATCTTTGGGGCAGATGTTGATGCGAAAACCTACGAGCTTGATTGTATTTTTGAGAGTTCCGACAATACATCCAAACACGGGGCTGATGGTGGTGATAATGCAGATCGGTATGAGGTTGGCACAGATTTGACAATTTTGGGTGCATAAAAAACAAGTTATGTATTGATAGAGAGCGGAGGGGCAATGACTTTAGCAAGGTGGCTAATTCTTGTAATACCCCTTGTATTTGACGTTGTAGTTCTGTTTCTTCTCTTCAAGAGATTGGTTATAAATCAAAATTTATCAATAAAAATTGCCAAATGCGCGACAATTTTAGTTATCGCGATGTTTTTTGTGCAACTTGTCGCTCAATTAATCCTTGCTTATTTTCAAATCAAACAATCGACTTTAGGAGTCTATTTACTTGAAGATCAAGGGTATCTTGTCCGTTCGGCGCTAACAATTGCTTATCCTTACGCCGAAGCACTCTTGGTGGCGCTAGTTTTTCTTTTAGTGGGTTTCCTTGCGTTTCGATATTATCAGAGGCCAATTATCGAAAAAATAGATCTTTACATTATTTTTATGAGTATTTTAGTTGTCGGCTATCCCAATGTTTTTGTGTTGCTCATCAGCGCTTTTGTCTTAATGGTCTTGGTCCAGCTCGGGCAGATGGCTTTTTTTAGAAAAAATGAACGTTTGTCCTTTACACCTTATCTGATCTTTTTGGCAATTATTATCCTGATTTTAAACAATTTCAATTTTTATAATGATTTGTTGCTTAAATTAAAATTGCTGTAACAATTATGCTTCACATCACTCAGGAAGAATTAAAAAAGGCCCTGCTTTCATCCGGTTTTATTGATGACAAGCAGTTTAATTTTGCTCTCAAAGAGGCCGAAAGCACTGATCGCGATCTGGCTAATGTCTTAATCGAGCACGGTGATATTTCTGAAGAATATTTAGCCGAGATTTTGGCTGATTATTTTGGCTTGGAATTTATCTCACTTAAAAAAATTAAAATCGATGAAGAAGTCGCCAAAATGATTCCCGAGTCGGTGGCAAAAGTAAAAAAAATAATTTTGTTCGAGAAAAATCAAGATGCAGTCAAATTGGCGATGGAAGATCCGGGTGATATTGAAGCGATAAGTTTTGCGGAAAAACAAACCGGAATGAAAGTCGTGGCCTATATCGCCACAATCTCCGATATTCGCGAGGCATTAGGGGTTTACAAAAAATCAATTGCCACCGACTTTGCCAAAATTATCAGCGAAAATGTTCGAAAATCCGCTGCCGGCGGGCTTGATGAAGTTCAAATGGCTCAGGATTTACCAGTCATTAATATCTTAGATACGATCATTGAGTATGCTATTGCCGAGCGCGCCTCGGATATTCACTTTGAGCGTTTACCTAAGGATTTTGTGGTCCGCTTTCGCGTTGACGGGGTGTTGAAGGATGTTATAACGCTTCCGATCAACATCCATCCAGCCGTCGTGGCGAGGATTAAAATTTTATCCAGCTTAAGAATTGATGAGCATCGATTGCCTCAGGATGGTCGTTTTCGCTTTGAATCTGAAAATCATAACACCGCCATGCGTGTTTCGATTATTCCCGCCTTCTACGGCGAGAAAGTCGTTGTTCGTCTTTTAGATGAAACCGAAAGATTTTTAACGCTTGAGGAGCTTGGTTTTAGCAAGGATGACCTCAAAATTATCCAGGAAGCAATTAAAGAGCCCCATGGGATGATTCTTTCAACTGGACCTACCGGTTCAGGGAAAACCACCACCCTCTATACAATTTTGCATCTTCTCAACCGGCCAGAGGTTAACATCTCGACGGTCGAAGATCCAATCGAATACGATGTTAAAAGAGTTAACCAGATCCAAGTTAATCCGAAAATCGGCCTGACGTTTGCTGATGGCCTAAGAAGCTTACTCCGGCAGGATCCCGATATTTTGATGGTGGGAGAAATTCGCGATAAAGAAACGGCAGAAATGGCCGTCCACTCGGCGCTGACTGGGCATTTGCTCTTATCGACTTTGCATACCAACGATGCGTCTACCGCTATTCCCAGGCTATTAGACATTGGTGTTGAACCATTTTTGCTGGCATCCACCTTAAATCTTGTCATTGCGCAACGATTGGTCAGAAAAATATGCACTAATTGTGTTACTTCCTTAAAGCAATCCGAAGCGGATAGAAAAAGATTAGAAGAGGAAATTAAAGGGATCGCCAAAGGGATGATTTCCATACCCACTCAATTTTATACTGGCAAGGGCTGCTTAACCTGTGGCGGGTCAGGATATAAAGGAAGAATTGGGATTTTCGAGATATTAAAAGTTAGTGCCGAAATTCAAAATCTGATTACCAGCCGTGCTTCAGCCGAAAAAATTAAAACCCAGGCATTAAAAGAAAAAATGCACACTTTGCTTGGAGATGGTTTCCGGAAAGTGGAATCAGGGCTGACGACGATTGAAGAAGTGTTACGAGTGACACGGGAATAGACGGCAGTTACAATTAATTAGAAATTAAGCGACGGAAGGAGCTTGCGTGCCTTTTTATAGTTATGTTGCCGCTGACAGTACCGGCAATCTCAAAAAGGGTGACATGGAAGCCCTAGATCGCGCGACGGTGATTGATTATTTAAAATCAGAAAATTTATTAGTGGTCAAGGTTTTCGAAACGAAATCTCGTTTTCGCCAAAAAGTTTTTTTTGGTAAAAAATTATCTTACGTCGATAAAATTAACTTTGCCGAAAATTTAGCGACAATGATTAAAGCCGGAGTAAATTTAAGTGAAGCTTTAAATGTGCTTTCCGAAGAGTCAGAAAATCCCCGATTTAAGACAATTATGGCGGATCTCAAGTTTGCCGTTGAGAATGGAAAACCCCTAAGCAGCGGACTTGAGCACTACAAAGACGATTTTAATGACATTTTTATCAATATGATCGAGGCCGGTGAGGCCTCCGGTAAGGTTGAAGAATCTTTACAGCGGCTTTCGATCCAGCTTAAAAAAGATTTTTCCCTCATCTCGAAGATTAAAGGGGCCTTAATCTACCCCTTTGTCTTAATTGGCGGGGTCGTTGGCGTGTTAATTTTAATTATCACTTTTGTTGTTCCCAAGTTGGCGGCGATCTTTGCCGGTTCAAGCTACAAAATTCCCTTTACCACAAGAGCCCTTTTTGCCCTCTCGTCCGTTGCCTCACGCAGTCCGATTTTAACGATTGTGATACTTTTGATGTTGATTATCGGTAGTTTTATAATTTTGCGTATTGGTTCGGTTAAAAAATTCTTTGCTAATTTGCTCTACCGCCTGCCGTTTGCCTCAAAACTTTATCGACAAATCGAGATGGTCAGGTTCTGCCGTACGGCCGGCGGATTACTTAAGAGCGGCATTCCGATTGCTAAAGCTTTAGAAATTACTTCTTCAGCCGTGAGCTTAACGGTTTATCAAAAATTGATTTCAGAGGCAAAAGAAAAAATTATTAAAGGTGTTTCTTTAGCGAATGCCTTTCGTGGCAAAGAAAAATATTTTTCCGCTTTACTGCTTTCAGTAATTAATGTTGGCGAGAAAACTGGTAATTTAGCCGAACTTTTGCTAAGTTTGGCTGATTTTTATGAAGAACAGACTGATAATACCTTAAAGACTTTGACAAGTTTAGTTGAACCGATCCTATTAGTGATCGTCGGGTTATTGATCGGCGGAATGGCCATCTCGGTGGTGGTGCCGATTTATCAACTTATCGGCACGATTTGAGATATCAAGGAGGGTGAGTGCAAAAGGCCGTAACTTTAATTGAGCTACTAATTGTGATCAGCGTCATGATGGTTCTGACTGGACTGGCGATTTTTAATCTGCGCTCGATTGAGGGCACCGCCAATATTGAAGAGGTAAAAATAACGGTCGTTGCCGCTTTACGGGAGGCTCAGACCAATTCGCGGGCGGTATTAGATGATCAAAGATGGGGTGTCCATTTCGAAACACATAAAATCACCATTTTTGCCGATAGCGGCAGTGGTTTTGATCAATCAGATAGTAAAAATAAAGTCCGATTGTTCGACAGCAACATTACTTGTGAAGTCTCATTTGCCGGCGCCGGCAATGATATTTTGTTTGACAAGAGAACCGGCCGGGTAGATATGACGGGGACAGTGACGTTTATCGACGGCAAGATTAATAAAATAATCACCATTAATAACGAAGGAAGCATTAGTTATCAATGAGAAAACGTCATGCTCAACTATTAGTTGAAACGATTATTGGCTTGGGTGTTTTAGCCGTTATTTTAGCCGCCATCACCCCACTTTTTTTAGTGGGGACTAAAGGACCGGCTGAAACCTGGAAAAAAGAAACAGCGGAAAATTTAGCCAGAGAAACTCTCGCGGCCACCACGGCCTTAAAAGAAGAAAATTGGAATAATATCTATCGCGCCAATAAAGGAGATAGCAATCCCTATCATACGGTTGCAAACGCTGGTAGTTGGGAGCTAGGAGCCGGAAGTGAAACTATCGATTTGAATGGTACCAATTTTACTCGAGAAATTGTCATCAGCAATGTTTCAAGGACCGGGACTAATGGGGCGGGCGAAATCGAGGGAAATTTTAATCCAGCACGCGAAGATCCCAGTACACAAAAGGTAAAGATCGAGGTTTCTTGGGACAACCGGCCGCCAATTAAGCTCGAACAATATTTGAGCCGATTTCAAAACGACATTTGGGAACAAACCGATTGGGCAGGCAATCCGGGTCAAATTGATTGGGCTAGCGGATCAAATCGCTTTTTTTCATCGAGTCAGATTGACAACGCGACCGCCGGAGTAGTGAAACTGGCTCAAACCGGATCGGCTCCCTACGGCAATAGTTTTATTGTTGATACCCCGACAATTCTTTATCGACTAAACAGTGCCACTCGCATGCTGTCAATGCGATTTACGGCGCAAAAATCAGGTAGCGTTAATCAAGTTAGAGTTTATATTTCCCGCGCCAATAATTCGGGGAATATTAACTATCGATACGGTCTCCGAGCTGATTCCGGCAATCAGCCCTCGGGAACATGGCTTGCATATGGTGCCGCCAGTACCAGCTCAACTGGCTGGCTAACGGTCAATTTAAGCGGTTCGGCTTCGATCGTTGCTGGAGAGATTTATCATCTTGTGGTTCAATATGACTCTGGCCAACAACCAAGCAACAACCGGTATATTGAAATTCGCGCCAGTTCACCATTAAATAATCTCTATCCGTTAGATGGTAAAGCCGATCCAAACGCCAACTCGTTAACTTACTCCGGTTCTTGGCAAGAGGCTAAATATCAGCCGATTTATCTCTTAAGATTTTCTGATAATACATATGAAGGTAATCCCTACGATAATTCTGCGCTCAGTCGTGTTTACCAGAATAATATCGAGGGTGAAAAATTCACGCTTGCTGGCGAAGAAGAGTTAACCGGGGTAAGCTTATATGTTGGTAAAAGTCGGGCGAACTTTAACCCGGCGGATTCATTAAAAGTTAAACTAACTGATCTAAACGATAATTTAGTCCTCGCTGATGAGCAATTTGTCGCTCCCACTGACGTCACCACGACTCTTAGTTGGAAGATTCATAATTTTGCCAGTCCAATTATTCTTGCGGCTAATAGCACTTTTCGGCTCGAATTTTATTCTACCGGCTCTAATAACCGCGACTATTATAACGTCTTGGATATTTCTACTCCTAACAATCCCGAATATATCGGTTTGACTTGGGTAGGGACTGATGCCATTGCCACTAGATCAACCGGCGGCAACCCATTTACGGACCTCACCTTTGTTGATTTGGTCTATCAGCTTTTACTTTCCGGTTCTGCCTATGCCCAGCAGGGAGAATTAATATCTTCAAGTTTTAATTTAAGCAATCTTTCCGGCGGCGGTTTTAACAAGATTACTTGGCAAGGGAGCACACCACCGAATACGACAATTAAATTCAAGCTAGCAGCCAATAGTGATAATACGACCTGGAGTTTTGTTGGGCCAGCTGGCACAGAAGCAACAAATGATAACTATACGTTGGTCGCGGGTGAAAATATTTGGACAGGATTTGGAATTGGGCAGAATTATTATTTAAGATACAAAGTCATTTTAGAAGGTAATGGCGCAGCCACCCCGACGCTGGATTGGGTGAGAATTAACTGGGCAAAATAATGCGGATTTAAATGAAAATATATTTAAAAACCAAAAAAACTGGCCTGACCGTGATGGAATTAATGGTTTATTTGGCCATCACAATGATTATTTCGGTTTTGATAATTGAATTAACATCAAGAATGTTACAGGTAAAGGTTCAAAGTGTAGGCAGTTCCGAGGTCACCGCCAATGCAATCTTTTTATTGGATCGTTTAAATTATGGAATAACCAATGCGAACTCGGCGACTGGCGAATATCCGGCCAATTCGTTAACTTTAACAGTCAACGGCCAACCAGTTACTTTTGAGTTAAATAATGGCCAAATTTTCTATCAATCAGTTGCTTTAACAAACAATTTAGTCGAGATAAACCCAACTGCAGAGGGCACTTATATTTTCAACCAGTTGATCAATGATAGCACCCAATCGATTCAGGTGAAATTTAAAGTGAAGTACAAAGATTCCAATTTTAGCCGCGATTATCAAACAACTTTTTTAATCAATGGCAAATAATGCAACAATGCAAAAAAGATGAATAAATATCGATTAAAATTAAAAAAAGGTCAGACAATGCTCTTGGCAATTATGATTGTGGGTGCCACTTCAATTGCCATCGGGGTGTCTGTGGCGACAATGACATCTTTGAGAGCAACCGAATCGATTATCAATAAAGATGCTCTATTTGGTAAAACCCTGGCCGAGTCCTGTCTAGAAGATAATTTAATGAAGATGTCTCGAGGAGATTTGACTCCTTCGAGCTTTACGACTACGGAGGGGAGCTGTACAATTGAGATAAGCGGAAACTCGCCCTATGTTTTAAACGCAATTGGTACGGTCGGCAGGACCGTTCGTAAAATAAGGGCAACCGTAACTATTGATAATGAAGTATTAACCATCCAAGAATTAAAAGAAATATACGAATAACGAAATTAGCAAATAACAATTAGCATTTAGATATTTGTTTCAGGAGGGGCAGTGCAGACATCGGCGCTTGAGATAACTGAGTATTATCTTCGGGCGATTCGTTTGGGTAAAGATGGAAATATCTTGAAGCCAACCAGCATCGCCGAACAAGTCCTACCTTTAGGGACAATTCTTAATGGCCTCATCAAAAATGAAAAGGTCTTTTTAGAAAATTTGAATTTGCTCTTAAAGAAATTTCATTCGGCTGGTTCACATTGGGTTGTTAGCTTGCCCGAAGCGGCAATTTTTACGATGCATCGGCTTTTTCCCAATATCCCCACCGAAAATCTTAAAGAGACAATTGAAATGAATTATTTAAATTTTCTACCGGGCAGATCTGAGGATATTTTCTGGGGTTGGCAGGAAGTCGGCTTGATCGAAAATAAAAACAAAGAGGTTATGCTTTCGTCGATTAAAAAAGAGAATTTGTCGGTTTATTTAAATTGTTTTGCTAAGGTTGGTATCACCCCGATTGCGATTGAGCCGAAGTCTTGTTCAATCGCCAGAGTTTTTGGCCAGACGCAAAACACTTTGGTTATCAATCTTGAAAAAAATACTGAGAATGATCCTTGGATTTTTACCGCCGTTATTTTGAGTGATGGTTTCCCTCGATTTGCCCGCGAGATTTCTTTGGGTGACCACCCGATGGAAGAATTGCTCAAAGCCACCAGGAGTGTAATTAATTATTATTTAACCGAAAAAAGAAAAGCTTCGATCAATAGTCTTAGTGGCATTCTTTTAGATGGTAATGCGGCCAATCCCGCAACTTCGGAAAATCTTAAAACTTCTTTTGGCGTTGAGGTTAAAAACGCCCGCGATCTTTTTAAGTTATTTCAAAATAGTCCGTTTAGTTTGGCCCTTCTGGGGGCGGGCTTACGGGCAGCTGCTGGCCAAAGGGAGGACCACAGCTTATCTTTATTGCCGGTCGGCACTCAAGAAGCATATCAGGAAAAAAATACCCTCAAATTATTGCGGGGGATTACTAATATCGTCGCCATTACGGCCATTCTGTTTTTAGCCATATTTCTCGGGGCGATCGGCCTTTTTTATTGGTTGTCTTCTCAAGCAGACGTTCAACTTGCCAGTTTAGTAAAAATTAATCAATCTCAATCAGATGTCAAAATCACCGAAATTCGAGGTGTCCTTAAAGAAGTGAATCCCAAAATAGAGATTGAAGCAAAATTAGAGGACCAAAAGAAAGTTTACTCAGCAATTTTAAAACAAATATTTGCTGCTTTGCCTGAAGGAGTAAGTTTATCACAACTGGCTCTTGCCAAAGAAGATCAACCGCTCACCATGGTGGGAATTTCGCAAACCCGGGAATCCTTGGTCAATTTTCGAGAAAATCTTGCCAAACTTTCCTTTGTTGATTCAATCCAGCTACCATCGTCGAATATTAATCAGGAAAATCTGACCAATTTTACAATCAATCTAACATTAAAAAAAGACGCCTTGAAAGTAAAAACACCATAAATTAAAATGCCAAAAAATCTTAATCAAAATTTGACAGTCAATATGGGGGCTCCAGGCATTAAATTATATATAGAGGAGCCTGAGGTGGTGATTCAAAGAGAAATTCGCCGAGCAGTTTGGATTGTCGCCGCAGTTTTGGTTATTGCCGCTATCTTGATTATGGTGGCTGTCTTTAAAATTAAACAAATGACCCCGCGCCTTACTGGTAAACAAAACACAATTTACTCGACTTTGCAGTCAAATGTGATTGATTCCGAACTCTTGAATAACTGGGAAGAAATTCAACCAATTTTAGTCAGAATTAATCAAGCTTTGCCGGATCCAACAAACCTTTTAGATTATCAAGCAGCCCTTGAAAAAGCCGGGCAAGATGCTGGTGTCCAAATTGCCGTCAATTTTAACACAACAGCTTCCACTACAAGTAAAGTCTCTACGACAAGCGTAATTGAGCATCAGGTTCAGACCACAGGCGACCTAGAAAATATTATTCAATTTTTAGCCAATGTTGAGGAAATGCCTTATTATGTTGAATTAACAAAGTTTACCATTACACCGGCAAGCTCCGCAAAAAAAGAAGCATCAGTAAATTTGAGCTTAAAATTATATGCGGCGGCTAAAGGGAAAACTCAAAATCTTCCTTCTGCTTCTCCGTCAGCTAATAATCTGGAGATAAAATAAATGGAACAAAAAACCATTTTTCGATTAATTATCTTAGTCTTAGTTGTTATTTTCGGTGTTGGGATCTTTTTTTCGATCAAATTTTTAAAAAACCAAATAGATCTAGCCACTAACCCTACAACTTCCGCTAAACAAACTACTCAGGGCAGCTTGAATGCAGGTTACGAAAAAATTCTTCCCCGATTCAAATGATGTTTTTTCTTTCAATCCTATTAATTTGACTATTTTTAGGACTCTGTTTTAATTAAACCGTGGCAAATTTTACCCGCAAAAATTTGTATTCGGAAAAAAGTTTAGGCGATAAATTAGTCCTCTTTCGGAAGAAAAAACATCTAAGTTTGGAGCAAGCGGAAGAGGAAACAAAAGTTCGTCTAAAATATCTTCTGGCGCTTGAGAAAGGCAATTACGAAACTTTGCCAGCCGATGTTTATGCCCTAGGATTTTTAGCCAAATACGCTGATTTTTTAGAAGCACCGAAGGAAGAATTGCTCGGCGATTTTAAACGGGAGAGAGGGATTAGCCGGCAAGCTAATCCAATTTCCGTTCAAACCGGTCCAAAGCGGGAAAAATTTCTGATTACTCCCAAAGTAATCATGATTTTAGTCGGAATTTTAGCCGGAATTGGTTTAGTTGTCTATATTTTTTATTCGATTAAAAATTTTACCAATCCGCCGAATTTAGAGATTAGTTCGCCGGTAGCGGAAACGGTTATTCGTCAAAGCGAAGTTGAGGTGATTGGTAAAACTGACGAGGGCTGCAGCTTGCAAATTAACGGGCAAACGATATTCTTGGATGAGAATGGCAATTTTAAAGAAAAGGTTAGTTTGCAGCCCGGTATTAATAATATTGAAATTCGCTCGCAAAGTAGAATTCAGAAGGAGACAGTGAAGAATATTAAAATATTGGCAGAATTTTAGTTTATTGGGGGCAAAGGAGAAATATGGCACAGGAAGAAAAGTCTCATCACAAGGAAGTGAGTAAAGCTAAATCAGAAGCTTTAGAAATGGCATTAGGGCAAATAGAACATCAGTTCGGTAGTGGCGCAATTATGCGCTTTGGCGATAAACAAAGTTTGCAAGTCGAATCAATTCCGACCGGTTCAATTAGTCTTGATTTGGCCCTGGGCGTAGGGGGTTATCCGCGCGGGAGGATTATTGAAATTTATGGCCCAGAATCGAGCGGGAAAACAACCCTCGCGTTACATGCGATTGCCGCTGCTCAAAAAAATGGCGGCGTCGGGGCTTTTATTGATGCCGAACATGCTTTTGATCCAGAATATGCCCAAAGAATCGGGGTTAATGCCGAAGAATTATTGATTTCCCAACCGGACACGGGCGAGCAGGCATTAGAAATTACCGAAACTTTAGTCAGATCGAACGCGGTTGATGTGATTGTAATTGATTCTGTAGCCGCTTTGGTGCCAAGAGCCGAAATTGAAGGCGAAATGGGCGATGCGATGGTTGGGGTACAGGCCAGGCTAATGTCGCAAGCATTAAGAAAGCTGACTGGAGCGATCTCGCGCTCTAAAGCGGTGGTTATATTTATTAATCAATTGAGGATGAAAATAGGGGTCATGTTTGGTAATCCGGAGACAACCGCTGGCGGGATGGCGTTAAAATTTTATTCTTCAATTCGGCTTGATATCCGTCGGGCTGAACAAATTAAGGAGGGTGAGACGCCTATCGGCAATCGTTTGCGGGTTAAAGTAGTAAAAAATAAGGTAGCGCCACCATTTCGGACCGCGGAATTCGACCTAATGTTTGACCAAGGTATTTCTCACGAGGGAGATATTCTCGATCTCGGGGCAAATGCTGGGATAGTCGCTAAGACAGGATCATGGTATCAATGGGGCTCGGAGAAATTGGGTCAAGGTCGCGAGGCCTCAAAAGAATTTTTGCGTGAGCATCCTAAAATCGCTAAAGAGATTGAAGAAGAAATTAGGAAAAAGTGGAAGACCTAGGAAGAAAACTCGATTAAAATTTGACTTTTAAAAACAATCTTTCTATGATGGAATAGAGAGATTATTGCTCGGAAAATTTTTATGATATAGGAGGGAAAATGGGGACCAAAACCTGGATTTATATCACTATTTTAATTGTTGTTCTCCTCGGCGCGGGCATCTTTTTTTGGTGGATTTATAATAAAGGGCAGATAACGCCAACTGCTGGACCAACGCCAACACCAACCCCAACAACCTTTTCCGATGTGCCTTCGACTAGTCAGTTTTTTAAAGAAATCGAGGCCGTCAATAAAGCCGGTTATATGGTTGGCTATAAAGAGTTTAAACCAGAGGAGCAGGCAACTCGGGCAACCGCCGCAATCATTGTCGCTCAAACTTATGGTAAGGTCGCCTCGCCTGCGCCTCAGACCTCTTCGTTCTCAGATGTTTCCACCACTGACCCGGCTTTTGCCGCCATTGAAGGTTTGAAAGCCGCTGGTTGGGTTGAAGGTTACCCCGATGGCACATTTCAGCCGACAATACCCCTGACGCGGGGTGACGCCATCACTTTTGCGGCGATTGCCAAAGCTGGTGGTAAAAGTAATGTCCCTGAGGCAACCAATGTTATGCCTTTTTCCGATGTGAAAGCTGACGATCCGGCATTAAAATATATTATTTATGCCAAAGAGCAAGGAATTACGACTGGTTTCCCTGATGGCACTTTCAAATCAGGTGATCCCGCCACAAGAGCGACAATGGCAAGTTTTGTCGCCAAAGCCCATGGTGATTCATATGACAATCCTTCGCCTTCCTTCATGGATGTAGCGCGTGATTACTGGGCTTACAAAGAAATTGAAGGGCTATACAAAATTGGCGGGCTTAGCGGTTATCCGCCGACCTTCAAACCAACGGTGGTTGCTGATAGGGCGACATTAGCGGTGGTTATTGCTCGGGCGACCAGTAATATCTTCGATAATCCCACACCGACATTTAAAGACGCCGGCTATGACAAAAATTTCTGGGCTTACCAAGAAATCGAGGGTGTCAACAAAGCCGGCTTTATGACCGGCTACGGCGACGGCACATTCAAGCCGAACCAGGCGATAACGAGGACAGATGCGGCAATTGTCTTAGCACGGGCTAAAGGCCTGACATTAGATCCTGCTCCCGCCACGCCCACCTTCTCAGACGTTAGCGCGACCGACAACGGTTATAAAGAGATTGAAGCGATTTACAAAGCTGGCTACACCAAAGGATGCGAATCAACCAAAGACGCAAGCGGCAACGATGTTTTGAAATTTTGTCCGACTACGGAAGTTACCCGTGAAGTTTTAGCTGCTTTTACTTATAACGCCTTCATTGCCAGCGGCATTACTTCCCCTTCGCCTAATCCTTCGCCGTCGGTTGCTTCACCTACCCCGACAGCAACAATTTCACCGACGCCAACAGCGACGCCGACTGAAACAACAACCACAACGACTGGAACAACCGGCACAACAGGGTCAACTGGGACAACTTCGACAGCGCAAACCGGGCCAGAAATACCGCTTGTTTCAGGCGGATTATTAAGCATCTTATTACTTGGAAGATACCTGATTAGTCGAAGAATAAGATAATTTTCAATTTTTAAATTTTCAATTTACAATCAATTTTTCAATGATTCATTGATTCATTACAAATTCAATGAAAATTGTAAATTGGTCATTGAAAATTTTTTCATATTATGAAGTATTTCGATACAATTTATCTGGTTAATAAGAAAAAGATCCCGGCAAAAAAAGTGGGGAAAAAGCCGCCATTTTTCTTTTTCTTTAAATCTTTGCAGGTAGTGCTTTCAATTTGGATTTTTACGGTTTTAGTCATCACCATTCAGCCCTGGGCTGATTACTGGGTAAAGTCGTCAATTAATTCTAAAGGGAAACAAACCCTCGGGACACAATTATTGACGATGCCCTCACCCAAAACATCAGCTGATGCAAAGTACGGCAACGCCATTTTTTCGTTGAAAAATAGTCAGGTTGAGATCAAGGCGCCCATCGTCGAAGGCATTGACGAAGCGGCTTTAAAACAGGGAATTGGTCATCATCCTGATTCTGTCTGGCCCTCGACAGAAGGTAATATGGTCCTTGCCGGCCATAATATTGATCTTGATGCGGAAAACGAATATGGCAAGGTATTTATCAGTTTGCGACTGGTAAATATTGGCGATGAAGTCACCATTAGTGATCGAGGGAAGACCTATCATTACCGAGTTTTTAAAAAGGAAACGGTTTCGCCAAACGATACCTCGCTTTTTGGCCAAACCGACGACTGGATACTCACCTTTTACACTTGCGATCCCCCGTATACCGATTGGAAAAGGTTGGTCTTGCAGGCGAAACTTGTAAAAATAGAATAATATGTAAGCACTATGCCTAAAGACGCCTTAACTATCGCTTTGCGCTTTCTAAAATTCCGTCCCCGAAGCGTTTTTGAAATAAGAAAAAAATTAGAAGCCAAAAGAATCGATGAGAAGGAAATCGAAAAAGTCATATCTGTTCTCAAAAAGAATAAATTGTTAGATGACAGAGAATTTGCTAAAATGTGGGTAAGGGACCGGAATTTGCTTAAACTATCCGGCGCGTTTCTTTTAAAAATGGAATTGAGAAAACTGGGAGTATCAGCTGAAGATATTGAAGAAGCGTTGAAAGATCAGGATGAAGAAAGTTTAGCCAGACAGGCGCTGGAAAGTAAATCTCGTCTGAAAGATGCCGGATATGAAAAGAAAGTTGGTTTTTTGCGAAGAAGAGGGTTCAAGACTAGCGTGATATATAAGGTTCTTAGGGAGGGGCAGTGACCAAAAATATTGTTTGGTTTAAGGAAGTCGGTAAAGGAGACGTTGGTTTAGTTGGCGGTAAAGGGGCCAATTTAGGCGAACTCACCCGGGCAGGATTGCCCGTGCCGCCAGGTTTTATTGTTACTGCCAATGCCTATTTTAATTTTTTAAAAGAAACACAGCTAGATCTTAAAATTAGACAGTTACTTAAAAAAGTCGATGTTGAGAATGGTAAATTGCTCCATAAAGTTGCCATTGATATTCAAAAGGAAATTTTAGCCAAAGTAATGCCGCGGCCGTTGGCCAAAGAGATCTCCGCGGCCTACCAAAAGCTCTACACACGTGCCTCATCGAATATCTTTGTGGCCGTGAGGTCATCAGCCACTGCTGAGGATCTCCCGAATGCGAGCTTTGCTGGAGCGCAGAAAACGTTTCTCAATGTCGCGGGCTCGGAAGAAGTAGTTAAAGCCGTCAGACGCGCTTGGGCCTCTTTGTTCGAGGCCCGGGCGATTTATTATCGAACTATCAATAAATTTGAACATGAAAAAGTGGGCATTGCCGTGCCGGTGCAAAAAATGATCCAGTCAGAGAAGTCCGGAATAATGTTCACGATTGATCCGGTGACCAACGATGAAAAACACCTAGTAATTGAAGCGGGTTTCGGTTTGGGCGAGGCGATTGTCTCGGGCTCGGTGACCCCCGATCGTTACGTTGTCCGAAAAAGCGATTTATCGGCCGGCAGGCCAGGCATGCAGATCGAAAAAAAGGAGATCAACGAACAACTTTGGCAGATTACGAAATCAGGCAACATCAACAAACATGTCAGTTTAGCTAAATCAGAACAGAAAAAACAGAAGTTAACTGATGAGGAGATTGTTCAGTTGGCTGAGTTTGGTGTGAAAATCGAGGAACATTATCATTTTCCTCAAGATGTAGAATGGGCGATTGAGGGACAAAATATTTATTTTGTCCAATCACGGCCGATAACAACCCTGGCGAAGCCAGGGAAATCCGAAACTCGAAGCACGAAATCCGAAACAGAACCAGGGCAGGAGGAATCCAAGGCAGAAGTATTATTGAAGGGCATCGCCTCTTCGTTGGGTATGGCTTCAGGTCCAGTCAAAATAATTCATTCGCCAGACCAAATTGATGAGGTTAAAGAAAAGGATGTTTTGGTGACGGAAATGACGAGCCCCGATTATGTTCCAGCGATGAAACGGGCAGCGGCGATTGTTACCGATACCGGGGGTCAAACCTCTCACGCGGCGATCGTCAGTCGTGAATTGGGCATCCCTTGCGTAGTCGGCACCGGCACTGCCACCCATGTTCTAACTAGCGGCCAAGTTATTTCGGTTGATGGCGCCAAAGGGGTGGTGTATAAAGGCAAAGTTAGCCGCGCCGAAGCGCCAGCCGGCACGGGACCGGCAATAAGCGGAAATCTAACTCAAGAAGAAATTCCGGTGACGGCAACCAAGGTCTATGTTAATTTGGGTGAACCCTCTGAAGCTGAAAAAGTCGCCCAATTACCCTGCGATGGCGTCGGACTGATGCGAGCGGAATTTATGATCGCTGAAATTGGCGAGCATCCACGGGCGCTGGAAAAAGCCGGCAAATCTCAATTATATATTGATAAGCTGGTAGAAGGGCTGCTCAAAACTTGTCAGGCCTTTTTCCCCAGACCGGTCGTTTATCGGGCAACTGACTTTAAAACTAATGAATATAAAAACCTTAAAGGGGGCAAAAAATATGAACCGGATGAAAATAATCCAATGATCGGTTACCGGGGAGCAAGCCGCTACATCAAAGAGCCGGATTTGTTCAAGCTGGAGCTTGAAGCGATCAAGCAGGTTCGCAAAACCACCAAAAATCTTTGGCTGATGATTCCGTTTGTGAGAACTGTGGCTGAAATCGAAAAGGTCAAAGCTATTGTCGAGGAAAGTGGCTTAAAACGCGGGCCGGACTTTAAGTTCTGGATGATGGTGGAGGTACCTTCAAATGTTCTTTTAATCAATAAATTTTTAGATGTGGGGATTGATGGCGTTTCGATTGGTTCGAACGATTTAACCCAGTTAACCTTGGGCATTGATCGCGATAACGCCACTATGGCTGAAGAGTTTGATGAGCGCGATGAAGCGGTCAGTATGTCGCTGGCTCATGTAATTAAGGCCTGCCGGGCCCGCCATGTCACCTGTTCAATCTGCGGTCAGGCCCCGACAACCTATCCGGAAGTGACAGAACTGATGGTGAGGGAAGGGGCAACATCGGTTTCGGTCTCTCCAGATTCGGTGATAAAAACCCGCCGAATAGTGGCCTCGGTGGAAAAAAAGATTATGCTCTCGAAAATAATTGACGAAGTCTAAATATATAGTTCTATATGGTTCGCTAACCTTGACAGGGCTAAATTTTTATGCTATGGTCTAAATACATCCTAATACGCTGGAGGCAGCAGATATGGCTAGAAGTGGACGCGATGGGCAGAGGGCGACAACGTCGGTTGAACAGCATCTTGGGCCGGAGTTGGCCCAGGAAGTCGCAGGTCGGAGAGGATGTCCGATGAACGACATCGGCTGTTCGACGGCAGGTCCGCTCATCATCCTCGAAGTGCCGGGGCTTCCCCGGGCTAGAGGGACCACCCGCAAGAAGGTGGTCGAGGATCTCCACCGACGAGTAGACAACATGCAAGACGCCTCCGCCAGCACGGGATGACGTTTCGGACGTTGAACTCATGGGACTGGGCCTCCACCATCATGGTGGGGGCCCAATCTGTATTTTAAGGGAAAATTATGATAAATTTACATTGTGGGGTGGGATGGCTGAGTGGCTGAAAGCGCACGCTTGGAGAGCGTGTGTCGTCGCAAGACGATCCTGGGTTCGAATCCCAGTCCCACCGTTTACCCCGAGCTTGCTTACATCGAATATTCTTGAGATGTCGAGGGGCCAAAAATGATGTCAAAAAGTTGTCTTGACATCATTTTTTATTAGGCGGAAAGTAGAGTTGAGCCCAAAATCCGCTGGAGGTAATCACTGTGCAGTGCTGGTATTGTGAGCGGATTTTCGAAGGTGAGGGTAACCACCCGGGCGAGCTGCACGATGAGGGTTGTCCAGCTTCTGGACAAGATTCAAGGGGGAGTGTCTATCCCAACGGCACGGGTAAGCACTACGACCATAGTGTCGGTCGGCTATGGGGCCTCTGGGGTTGGGCAGTAGTCGAAGGTGCCTCGGCGTCATTCCTCCTTGGTTATCGCCAGGGAGAAGAATTACGCCAGCTGCGACTTGCGATGTTGCATTCGTGAGGGGAAAATCTCGGGGGCGTCCGGACGTATGGACGCCCCTATTCTATATAAATTATGAATTGCAAGATCTTAGTATAAGGTTTAAACTTTAGATGAGATGAAAATATATTTAATTCGTCATGGGCAAACAACAGGGGACATCGCGGGTCTTTACGGCGGGACTTATGACGATCATTTGTCGAAAAAGGGTGTTGAACAGGTAAAAGAAATGGCGAAGAAATTGGTCGATAAAAATATCGAAATTATCTATTCCAGCCCCTATCATCGAGCCCGGGAAACCGCAGAAATTATTGCCAGAAACATCGCTGCCCCAATCGAGATCAAAACAGATCTTCGCGAGCGCAACGCCTATGGTTTTATGGATGGCCAATCAAAAAAGGAAATGGCCGAAAAATATCCGGAAGAAGTGGCAAAAGCCGAAGATTATCGGCAAATGGTGCGAGGCGGGGAGGAATATGAAGGTTTCAAGAAGCGGATTTTAGCGGTATTTGATGAAATTGCACGGGAGAAATATGATACGGTCGCGGTTTTGAGCCACGGCGGCCCAATCCGCTGCTTCTATCGTGAGGTTTTAAATCCGGGAAAAGAATTTATCCCTGGAGATTGCGAAGTTTTAGAAATAGAGAAAAATGGGGGATATAGATTGAAGGGAAAATTATGACTCATAAAGATTTTGCGATTGCTATCGCCAAAGAAGCAGGCGAAATTATCAGAAAGAATTTTACTTTGGAGATGAAGAAGGAATGGAAATCGGATCAAACACCGGTTACCGAAACGGATTATCGTATTAATACTATTCTTATCGAGCGCGTGCAAAAAGAATACCCAAATTACGGAGTATTAGGCGAGGAGGAAAACTTTAATGAAACAGCGGAAAATCTTTGGGTTTGCGACCCTTTAGACGGAACGATTCCTTTCTCTCACGGCATTCCAATCTGTACCTTTTCATTGGCTTTAGTTAAAAATGGCGAGCCTGTTTTAGGCTTGATTTACGAACCATTTATGGATAATTTGTATTTTGCCGAGAAAGGCAAGGGAGCACATTTAAATGGCAAGAAGATATTTGTTTCTAATGCAATTGATGTGGAAGCAGGCCTAATCAGTTTTGATGTTTGGAGTAGAGCACCATATTATATGCGGGGTTTGCGTGACAGCGTTGACGAAGATGGGGCAATTACGGTTACCTATGCATCACTGGCTTACTGCAATGCATTAGTGGCCACGGGCGAGTTTGTCGCATCGGTATTTGCTGGGTCTGGCGCTCATGATGTCGCTTCGAGCAAAGTGATAATTGAAGAAGCCGGCGGGAAGGTTACCGATTTGTTCGGCAACGAACAACGTTATGACGGTCCGATCAAAGGCGCGATCATCTCCAACGGTAAAGTCCATGATTATTTGGTTAAAAAAGTGAAGGAATGTCTAGAATCTAAATAAGTTGCTGAACGCCTCATAGCTATGAGGCGTTTAAATAATTGGACTAATCCTCTTGCAAGGGTATTTTTTTTGTGCTTAAATGATCTAGGCCGCTCCAATCTGGAGATAAGGGAGGAAACGGTGGATTTTAAACGCAGTCAACGCGTTGTCTCCGGACCCGGTGGACTATTCCGAGTAACCCTTAGGTACAAGCCCCAGAAGGCGAGAAAGGGTGGCTTCCCGGATACCAAGTGGGAAGTGCGGACGTTGCATGCTCTCTCACGCTTTCTGAGATTCGTGCTTGCCAACGAGGCCCGTTATCGGACCTATGTCGAACTGCCCGAGGCGCTGAGGGATTTCGTGGGAGAGGTAGAGTCCCTCGAGAGGGATGTCCAATCTCCGGCGAGATCATCCGTCAGCGCGACGAGGGGAAAGGAGATAGGGTAATGCCAGGTGCACCGTGGTCGTACTACGTTCTGGGGCTCGTAGTAGTCGTCGTCGTGGCCCGAGCCGCTTGGCAGTACTTCGTCAGGCAGCAGGGGACGAAGAAGAAGGCGAGTCCAAAGGTCCCCGTGGCCAGCGACGAGCAAATCGTCGCAAGGCTTAACGGCAACGCCCGTCAGCTTCTGCAACGGCTGGCTGTTGTCAACGGTAAGCCGAGGGAGCTTGCGACACTGGAGACGGTTCTTACTGGCCAGCAAGACCAAAAGCAGGCCACACAGCAGGGACTCGAGCTTCTGGTGAGCACTGGCTGCGCCGTAAAGGTCGGCGTAAGCCAGTACCGCATCACTCAGACCGGCTTACGTATCCAGCTAGTCCTCCATCCGAAGAAGAAGGGGGCACGGTAGATGCTAAGGGTGATTCACCGCAGCGACCACCTCATCGAGAAGAACGCGGCCGATGGTCACGCTGACCACGCCGCGATCCTCCAGTTTCTTGAGGAGCGGCTGATCAACAGAACCTTCGAGGATCGGGACGCGCTGGTAAGCGTGATGAACGAGTGGCCGGCCTTTGCCGCAGGCGATAGCCGGCTTAAGGAGCACGGATCTTCAACTATGCGGAGGATGGTCTTTAGCGATCACAACACGATCGCTCTGTCTCCGGGATCGCACTGGCCGATGGATATCGCTATCATCGAAGAGGTCTGAAGAAGTAATCAGACCTCGACACATCAGGAAGGCCCGCGCGCGAGCGCGGGCCTTGACAAATCACCAACTTTTTGTATACTCATCTTCCAGGGCTGGAAGCAAGTACTTGCCCTGAACTATGCGCGAGCTTAAGTTCAGGGTTAACCCTAAAGAATTGATTTTTTAAATGGCTAAACCACTCTTTATCGTTGTTTCTGGGCCACCAGGCGTAGGCAAGACGTTTTTAAGCTGCGAGATTGCCCGACGCTTAAAACTTTACTGTATTCACCGCGATGACATCAAAGAACTTCTCTATGATGCTTTTGGCTTCGGTGATTTTGGTTGGTCGAAAAAATTGGGAGCAGTTAGCTTTGCCCTCCTCAATTTTTTAATTGAAGATCTCATGGATAACGGAATCTCTTTTATGACCGAAAGTAACTTTCGCGCCGATTACCAAAATATTAAAATCAAAGAGTTTAAGAAAAAATATGGCTACAATATGATTCAAATTTACTGTATGGCCAGCGACAGGGTTCTGTTCGACCGCTACCAAGATCGCTACGACCATGGCCAGCGCCACGTGGCTCACTTTTATCATTACGATAGTTTGGAAGATTTTCGCGAGAATATTATCAAAGGCCAACAATATCGTTTGAGGATTCCCGGCAAGACAATCGTCGTTAATATGAACAGTTATTCCAAAATTAATTATGATAAAATCGAAGCAAAGCTTAAGCAGATAATCAGCTCGTTTGATAACAAACCGTCTCATCCTAAGCGACGATTGGTCAAAAAGAACAAACGATAATTGTGCTGTAAAGCTAAAAGCGTTACAATAAAATTAAGGAGGGTTAAATGAATCAAGCGCAAGGTTCTCAACCAAAAGGATCAAACTCGGGTCTTATCATTGTCATTATTATCGTTGTCATGGTCGTTGTTTTAGGGGTCGGTGGCTATTTCGCCTGGAAATCATTTGGCAGTAAGCTTTTTGGCGGAGCGACTTCGCCTTCGGCTAGCCCATCGGCGGCGGTTAGCGTATCGCCATCAGTTGGAATATCACCGTCAGCGACTCCGAGCCCAGCACCATCACTTTCTACCAGTAAGGCCATCTCTGGCGATTATGTGATCAGTGATTCAGACACCAGGATAATCAAAGAAGCAGAAATAAGAGATTTCACCCCTTGGCAACTAAAAGTCGCCCGCAACGAAATTTACGCTCGCTATGGCCGGCCATTTGTCCACAAAGATCTTCAGTGTTATTTTGCCACCAAGAGCTGGTATCAAAAAGACGAAAGTTTTACAGAATCTGAATTGTCTGCTACCGAGAACAAAAATGTTGCTACAATCCAGGCCTACGAACAAAAGATAAATAGCCCTTTACAAAGCAGCGATTCGGGCTGTTAAGTTACAAAGGAGAAAAATGGCGAAACCGACAACTTATGCGACGCCAATTTGCTTAGTTTTGACTTTGCTAACAATAATCAGCATTGTTATCGGTTATTTAAATCATAACGCCTTGTTAATCACGATCTTTCTTTTGCCGACGGTTGCCTATGAGGCCTATCGGACAGAAGGCGAGACAACCCGCTGGGCTTCTTGGGTTTTACTGTTATTAATTATCGCCGAACTCGTAATGATTATTTTTAAGATTAATTATGATTTGGCTAGCTTTTCTTATCAAAGCTACGCTTACGTCAGTGGCTATATTGTGCCGCTGGGGGATGTAAAAATCATTGCCCCGGGGATAATGGCCGTTTTATCATTAATTTTGTTTTTCCGCACCATTGGCAAATATACCAAATGGCTTTCTGTTTTAATCTTTTTGAGCTCTTTTGCGATCGTCTACGTTTTAGACCCGAATATTTTTAAATCCCTTTTAAGCTCAAACATCCTCCAAGGACTATTTAATTTTTAGCCACTTTATGAACTTCAAATCAAGAAAATTTTTATTTTATCCAAGTATTTTATTAGTCTTAGGAATAGCACTATATTTTTCCAATAATGCCATCTCTGCCAATGCAATTTATAACTTTCCTGAAGAATTTACAGCCCAGCATTACTGGATATCTGGTGATCCAAGCTTTTCTAATGGAAACGCTTCAGTATTAATCAATTATGGGACTCCTAATCAAAATGATAAATGCCTGCTCACTATTATCGGTAATGCCTCTAATTATGTAAATTTTGATTCCTATAACGAAGATATAGCCATAACTGCCTATAACGGTGAACCGCGGCCAGCTTTTGATACCATCTACCAACAAAAACTTAGTTCCAGTGAAGAAATGATTATTCTGAGTCAGAAAGATCAAGTTAATATTTATGCTACCTACACTAATAAATATTCTCCTCCCTCTTCTGGCGCATACGATGGAGTTAAATCAGAAATAAGTTATATGGTTTCATGTAGGATTCTTGATGATTATTCATATGCTGATTTCCAAGAAGAAATGGTGGAAATTATAACTAGAAATATGATTGTCAATCCTGCTATCTTATCTGCTGCCTTAAAAGATCAGCTTAAGCCACCCGTTATCCAATCGTCTCAACCAATTTCCGAATCCGAAACCGCTTCATTGCCAAGCCCTTCGGCTCGGATTACTCCGAGTGTAGCCCGTTCAACAATTCCAACCCTTTCTCCCAATTTATCTCCCGCAGGTTCTGTGCAGGATAAAAATTGGGATGATAATTTTACAGCAAGTTTGATCAAAGGAGAAAAAGGAAGAAACAATGCTTTAAAAATAATTGGCATAGTTTTGGTAAGTTTAAGTGTGATGGTTATTATTGCCAGACAAATTTATATTTTTTGGTTAAAAAGAAGAAATCAGATAGATGATATTTAAAATATAAATAATTGTATTTAGAACTCTTATTGTTTAATTGTTGCAACAATTAAGGCATGCTATAGTCAGGTTATGGACGAAGTCGAGGAAATAAAAAGGCGAATAGATATTGTGGATTTGATATCCTCATATCTCACGCTCAAAAAAGCCGGCAGTAATTACAAGGCGATTTGTCCTTTTCATCAGGAAAAAACGCCTTCTTTTATGGTTTCGGCGGAAAAGCAGATTTTTAAGTGTTTTGGCTGTGGCGAGGGCGGGGATATCTTCACTTTTGTCGAAAAAATGGAAAATTTAGAATTTCCCGAAGCGCTTAGGATGCTGGCTGATCGTGCCGGAGTTCAACTCAAACGACGCCAATTTAAGCCAGAAGAGGGGAAAGATCGTAAAACCAAACTCTATCAAATAAATGACTTATCGGCGCGAGTATTTCATAAGATATTAATTTCTCATCCGGCCGGTAAAATCGCCCTTGAATATCTTAAAAAGAGGGAAATATCGAACCAAACCATTAAAGAATTTATGATCGGTTATGCGCCATCGTCCCGCTCAATGAAAGAATTTTTACTCAAAAAAGGTTTTACAGCAGCGGAACTGGCGGAGGCCGGCTCGCCGGATAGATTTTTTCGCCGGATTATTTTTCCGATTCGAAATCGAATGGATCATACCATCGCTTTTACTGGTAGAGTTTTAGACCAGAAGCAAGAACCAAAATATCTTAATACACCAGACACGATCATCTTCCACAAAGGCAGTGTCTTATATAATCTTGATCAAGCGCGCGGCGCCATCAAACAGCAAAATGCGGTGATTGTGGTTGAGGGGCAGATGGATGTGATTGCATCCTTCCAAGCCGGTGTGCAGAATGTGATTGCATCCTCTGGCACAGCTCTAACTGCCGAGCATTTGCAGATTCTTTATCGGTACACCCCCAACATCATTTTTGGTTTTGACTCTGACTCCGCAGGCCTTATGACGGCAAAGAAGGCATATCAAATGGCTATTAGCGAGGGCTTTAATGTTAAAATGATTGAGCTTGGCGAGTTTAAGGACCCAGGAGAAATGATTACCAAAAACCTGCCTGCCGGCGAGGCAGGTCCCAAATTATGGCAAGAGGCAGTGACCAAGGCAGTTCCGGTTATCGATTGGTATTTTGATTTAGCCTTTGGCAAGCAGCCGGATGCTTCCGGCTTAACATCGCAGAAGAAAAAAGAAATTGCCAGAGAAATCCTGCCCATCATTAAAATTATCCCCGACCAAATCGAGCAAGCTCATTATATTAACTTGCTGGCCAAGCGTTTGGGTGTCAACGAAAACATCGTTTTTGAGGCCTTATCGAGAATTGGGCAAAAGAAAGCCGAACCACAGGCGGCAGTCAAAACCAAACAGCTTTCATCCGAACAACTTCTAGTTGCTATCTTACTTTATAAGCCGGCAAAAATAGCCCAAATTAAAGATAAAATTCAAGAAAATGATTTCAAGGGTCCCAATTTAAAAGAGATTTACAGGACGCTTTTAAAGGAGTATAATGGGAATAGAAAGATTACAAAATCCTTGTTTGACGATAATCGTGAAACAAAAAATACTGTTTCAAGTTTGATTTTTGCGGCCGAAAACCTCTATCGCGACGGACAAGATAAAATTGATGAGGATTTAGAAGGACTTTTGATTCATATTTCTTCAAATAAAAAGGAAGCCCTCAAGGCCTATTATGCTGAAGAGATAAAAAAAGCCGAAAAATCACGCGATATTCATAAGCTAAAAAAATTAATTGAAGAGTTCCAAAATGCCATATCTTAAAAAGTTAAAAGTTAAAAGTGAAAAGTTAAAAGTTGGAGAGATTACGAGAAGATCGAAATTGCCACTGACGATCCATCAGACAAAGATGGCGAGGTTAAAGCCTCGCAAAGGTGTGCAAGAAGTTGTCGTAAAATTCCCGCCAAATTTAGAAAAACTACTGGATAAAGGCCGTCAGCATGGCTTTGTCACTTTTCAGGAAATCATCCAGGCAGAACCAGAACCAGAGCGAAAAATTTCCTTACTCGACGCCCTTTATGACGAATTTTATATCCAGGGAATCGATGTCCGCGAAGGCAAAAAACTTTTGGAAATGGTTGAACAGCCCACCCAAAAAGCCTCCGAGATTAAAGATATTTCTGATGATTCGGTGAGAATGTATCTCAGAGAAATTGGTCGGATCACTTTGCTTACAACTGAAGATGAGATTAGATTGGCCAAAAGAATTGAAGCTGGCGATGAGACCTCAAAAAGAAAATTAGCCGAGGCCAATTTGCGGTTGGTAGTTTCAATTGCCAAAAAATATATTGGCCGGGGATTATCCTTGTTGGATCTGATCCAAGAGGGGAACACTGGCTTGCTGAGGGCAGTAGAGAAGTTTGACTATCGAAAAGGTTATAAATTTTCGACTTATGCCACCTGGTGGATCCGTCAAGCAATTACGAGGGCGATCGCTGATCAGGCGCGGACGATCCGTATTCCGGTTCATATGGTAGAAACGATTAACAAAATGATCCGGACCCAGCGGCAATTAGTCCAGGATTTGGGCCGCGAACCCTTGCCTGAGGAAATCGCCGCTGAGATGGATATTCCGGTCGAAAAAGTCGAACATATCTTAAAAATTTCCCAGGAAACGGTATCGCTTGAGACGCCGGTTGGCGAGGAAGAAGATTCGCGCTTAGGCGATTTTATTGAAGATAAAGAGTCCTTATCGCCGGAAGAAAATGCGATTTACCAGTTAATGAAAGGCCATGTCGGCGATTCTTTGATTGTCCTTTTTCCCCGTGAACAAAAAATCTTGAAGATGCGTTTTGGTTTGGAGGACGGCCGGACCCATACGCTTGAAGAGGTTGGTAAAGAATTTGGCGTCACTCGCGAAAGAATTCGCCAGATTGAAGCCAAGGCATTACAAAAACTTCGTAAGCACGAAAAAGCCGAGAACCTAAAAGATTATTTGAAATAATTTTATTTCTCTGCCCAGTCAAATAAAAAGCTAAAGGCCTGCTTTGCAAAAGGCAAGATGTCGGCAGGTTTTTTAATAAATTTCTTTAAACGGCCCCAAATATAGGATGGTCTAAGATAAAATTGTAAATAAGCTCTTTTTCGCCAGTAAGCTAAGCGGGCAACTGGTAGCTTTGGTGTCGAGATAATGTTTTTACCCAGCTCATAATCCTCCCAACTTTGAGTTGTAATCCAGCCCTTTTTGCTCGCCTCATCATAAAATTTTGTGCCAGGGAAGGGAATAGCCGAATAAAATTGAATGTAGTCAGGGTCAATCTCTTTGACAAATTTAATTGTTTGCTGGATTGTTTTTTCCGTTTCACCCGGCAAGCCAAAGATAATATGAGCGGCGCTTTCAATGCCGGAAGCGCGTACCCATTTGAAGGTTTGGCGGATTTGTTTTAAGGTGATATTTTTGTTGATACGATTAAGAATTTTTTGCACTCCGGACTCAACGCCAAAGGAAAGAATCTGGCAGCCCGTTTCGCGCATCTTTTTAAGCATCTCGGGATCCACGCGGTCGACTCTGGCATTGGCCATCCAGCGAAACTTGAGACCGCGTTTTTTAATACCTTCACAGATCTTTAAGACATATCTTCTATCGAAAGTGAAAGTATCCGCCCAGAAGGTAATGTCTTTAATCTTGTGAACATTGAGTATCTCTTCGACCTCATCGAGGACATTTTCTGGAGAACGCATTCTGATTTTCGAGCCATAATAAATATTAGCGGTGCAAAAACTGCAATTATTAGGGCAGCCGCGGGCAGTAATGACTAAGGTATAAGGCCGATTATAGATAGGCATTTTATAGCGCTCATTCTTGAGGAGGTCTCTGGCGGGGAAGGGCAGAAGATCGAGATTATTAATAAATTCTCTGGCTGGATTATTGACAAAGGTCGGATTGCCGCGATAGGAGAGTCCTTGGACGTATCGCAGGCGATCCCTCCCTTTAAGTTGATTAGCCAAATCCAAAGCCGTCATCTCTGGTTCGCCACGGATGATAGAATCGAGAGCAGTTTCAATGAGCGTTTCCTCAGGTAAAGTGCTGACGTGGACGCCGATGCCGGCAAGATGGGTTTTGGGCAAAGCTTTTTTGAGCTCCAAGGTAAAATTTTTGTCAGCCGAGAAAGTGGCGGTGGAGAAATTAATAATAATTAGTTGAGGTAAAAACTTTTCGATTTTCTGAATGGTATTCGCGGAATCGAGATTTTCCGCCATACAATCGATTAATATTACCTCAAACCCCCGGGCTCTCAGCAAGCCGGCGATTGAGGGCAAAGAAATCGGCACCATGAGATATTGGAACGAAGACGCCCGCTGTTCGCAACGACCTTCACGGATATATTTTTCGTGATTGGGCGCCGGCGGATTGATGATAGCGATTTTCAAATTCCTCTCCTTTCAGGTGGTTTAGATATATTTATATTGTCATTAAATTTTAATTTTTTCAACCTCTTCCGTTTTCTGGCTAAAAACCCATTTTTTTGTTATAAAAAAATTAAATATTGCCGAAACGGCTGTTGCAAAAATTTTAGCTAAGATATACCAAAGACCAAATACTTCTACCAAAAAAAACAAAATTATTAAATTAATTCCATTTCCAAACGCATGAGTTAAAACATATTTAAAAAATTGACCCAGATATTTTTTCCTTCCGTCTCTAAAAGTCCAGTATTTATTGATGCTAAAACTGATCCAAAGCACAATTGCAATGGAGCAAACAGCAGCGATAAGATAAAAAAGATGCAGATATTCAACCAAACTATAAAGAAATAAAAAATCTAAACCAGTTCCTAAGAAGCCAACTAAGATATATTTTAAAAATTGTTTTGATAGAAAATGGTTAGACATCGCTCAGCTCCCTTTTTGGTAATTTCTGGCAAATTGCTATAAAAGCTCCAGTTTTAGATAAATCTCCGGAATAATAAATATCAGATGGCTTTATCTCTTTAGGATGATATAGGCCTTTTTTATAAAGGTAAAAATAGACTTTTAAATACCCGTGGTAAATTAGCTTTTTTATTATCGAAGGTAGATTGGCGTATAGGACTCTGACGAATCTTTTTGGACTCCATTTGGGATATAACAATCTTTCGGAATCTTTAAAATATTGACCTAATATTTTTTGAATTTTAAAGCCTATCAATATTTTTTTGAAATCATTGAGAAACCACTCGTGATAGTGAAAAGGGTGAAAGGGTTTTTTGGTATCAGGGGAATAGATTGCTTTATTGGGGGTGGAGATAATCAGCAGACCACCTGGTTTTAAGACTCGATGAAGTTCGCTGACTGCTTTCTCGTAATTCTTGATATGTTCAATAACCTCAAACGCGCAGATTAGATCGAAAGAATTATCGTCAAAGTCTAAATGAGTAATATCCCCTTGTTTGAAGAAAAGGCCGGGATTAAAGTGATGGGTTTGGCAATATTCAATTGAATTTGCAATGGCATCAACACCGTAGACCTTTTTAGCACCGGCGCGAATAAGTTTGTAAGATCCATAGCCAGCGCCACAGCCGATATCTAAAATGACCTTATCTTGGGCATATTGAGTTGCTAATTTGTAGCGTGATGATGAGGCTTGTGCCTCATGCAGAAATTCTGTCTTAGTAGATATTAGAGCACTTTCTAAATAATAACAGTCCTTTTTTTTTCTTGAGAACATTATGAATCCTTTCTTGGTTTAATGATCCACCTGATTATTAGTGGCAGAAGAAGAAAGATAATAACACAAAAGAGATTTAACCAGCTACTATATTTTTGAATCGGTGAATTTTCAAGTTTATAATTCATTTCTACTTGATGAGCCCCTTTAGGCAGATCGAGAGCCATCAGATTTTCAACCCGATAAATTTTGATTTCTCGACCATCTAAATAGGCCTTCCAATATGGTGAATAAGTAAAGGAAATTAAAACAGGAGTTGATTCTTTGGCCGTGTAAGAGAATTTTTTAGATTCCGGTTCCAATATCTGATTAGAAAAGGTAATTGTTGGGGAATTTTGTTTAGGACTAGCATCGGTATTATCTATAAGTTCTTTAATAAATTCAATTTCTTGGTCGTTATGGGTAAGAAAGGCATGATAGTAAAAATTACCTCCTATAAACCAGACCTTACTACTTGCCCCTTCGGGGCCCTCGATTTCTTTATAGCCGACAATGTCAGTTTCTTCGCCAGCTTCATTCATTTTCAGAACAGATCCATCCAAGCCCATATAACTCATAAATCCCCATTCTTTAAATGGTTTTTCTTCATAGTTCCCAAAACCAGTTAAATCTTGAATTTCCATTGGTATTTCAATTTTTGTCGGAACATTATTCGCGCTGTCATTATTTTTTTCTAAAGAAAGGTCATTGGTCATTTTTCTGGGGATTCCCGTTACTCCTAAAAAATAGGGAAGATCTTCTAACTTGCCTTTTTCAATTCCTTGAAAATCAATAATTACTTTCCCGCCGCCTTTAGCATATTCTTTAATTAAAGCTTCTGCTTTTTTCTTGTCATGATAGCCAAAACCATAAAGGACCAAACTATCAAAATGTTTTAAAAAATCAAGATCATAGTCATCGATGAAAGTTGAATTGCCTTGAATGGCCATTAAATTTTTGTCTGATAGAACCGCGGCGGCGGTATTGGCATAATTGCCAACAACTAAGGTTTTTTCTTTGATCGGAATAATGTATTCCGATGGTTCATCTTTATAATATAGGATATAATCTTTGCCTTGATAAACTATCTTAAAGTTGTCTTCTTCCAGTTTTTTAAGGAAATCTAGGGCATAGCCAATTCTTTTTTGTCTGAGCGGCGAGAAGGCCTTGGGATCTTTATAGTAAAGTTCTTTATCTGCCTGGAATTCAGCGCGCATCAAAACATAGCGAACATTTTGATATTTGATAGCATTGATGGCTTGGTTGCCAAAGTCATATTCAATATCATCAAAAATCCAAGCGATGTTGGGACCTGTTCTAGCCAGAGCAAAATACAAACCATCATTAGAGGAAAAACCGGTTGCCTCGGCTAATTCGGGCCAAAGCAAAGTGATTCCAAAGGTGGCGTGTACAGGCATAACCCGTCCATCATTCAGGGTGAATTTATTTAATAATTCTTGTTCGAAAGCCGCCTGTTGTGGATTTGAAAGTTGAGTAAAATGATAGATCTTGTCAGATTGATAAAGTCCCAGAATCAAAATTACCAGTGCCGCCGCAATCTTTACACTAATGATTTTGAAACCGGCGGTTTTTTTAAAATCAATGGCGCTTGCCGTCAAATAAATAAAACCAAAAGTCGCCACATAAATCCACAAAGAAGGACGGATAAAGGAAATAACGATAGGGATGGGAGCATTAACTCCTAAGCTAAGATAAAATGCAAGCAAAGAGAGTATAAAAAGAGCTGTTTTTTGAGCCTGACGATTTTGGATAACAGCATAAAAACTAACTAAAATATAAATAACCGGTATGATGTTTTTTAAAAGATAATAAATTGAAAAAAATGAAGTTTGTCTAAGTGTTTCTCCGCTCATCGCGGACACTTTGCCGTATTCTAAGACAAAAGGAAGAAGGTAAAATGAAACTAAAGCAAGCGCGAATATTTGAGCAACTAATAACATTAGAATATGAATGCTGGATATTTTTGAAGAGATGATGCCATAAAGAAAGCCGTAGAGTACCACTGCTGCCATAATTACTAAACCTACCATCGGATGGGCTAAGAGCGAGAGACCAAGTAAAAATGATAAAATCAACAGGCGAGAATACCTTCCTTTTTCTAAAAGTTGATTTGTGCAGTAAAAGGCGAGCGGTAAAAAAACTAAAGCCAAGGCTTTTGTTCGAGCTTCAGTGAATACTACTGGAGCGAGGGCCCACATTATAGAACCCAGAAGTGTTGTAAAAAGATTGAATTTTTTTCTTAAAACAAAAAACATTGCTAACGCGCTTAGCAGGGCGATGACGAAAAAGACAAGCGTGCCGGTATAATCAATATTATTAGTTAGCCAATAAGTTAAGATAATGAAAGGGTGAATTAAAGGAGGAGCGTATTTTATTTCAAAGTTGTTATACCAATGAGAATCAATTAAAGCTATTTTATGATATTGTTGCCAATAATCAGCGATGATTTTTGCCGTATGAGTAAAAGAAAGAGTGTCAATGCCAATTGGCGGACCAGATGTAAAAAGAACATTTCGGAAAATAAAAGTCAGAAAAACGATTAAAATTACCAGGGCAATGATGGTCGCTAATATCGCTTCGATTCTTTTGGGTGGTTTTTCCATCTATCCTCTTTCCTTAGTTTTCTGCTCATCAAAAATTCCATCAAATCTTTTTGTTCCATTTCTACCATTTAAATCCTGACCATTAGGACTAATGCCTAAACCAAAACCGTCCAATTCGGCGATTTTCTCCTCATAATAAGGCGCTGGTTCAACTTTGCGGCCGCTAATAAATCCCCAAACTTTCAAGCCAAAATTGGTTGTTTTTTGATAACCGCCCTTGAGCGAAGAGCGATATTCTTTAACCGATCTGACCGGATTAATCGGCGTTGACCAGGCCTGCGGTTCTTTGAGGACCTCCAAATACGCAGCGAAACGAAAGTAGAAAGTGATCAGCCGGAAAATTGGGGTGACTAAACAATATTGGAAACTATCCTTGATTTTTGCTTTTGTCTCCGCATCGGCTACTCGGAAACAGTAAAAGGCGTTGAGAAGATCAATCAAAACATAAAAAACATACATAAGCAGGATTGCCTCTAAAATTAAAGTCATCGAGTAACCAAAGAGAAAAAAGAGCGGCAAAAGAAAAATCCAGATAATCCGGGGAAAACCAAAGGTATGGTCAATCATCAAAAGCGCACTGAGCCAGATATTGCGCCAAAAACCCTTGCTCAGGTTAGCATACCAATCTAAATGCAAACCGATCACCTCAATTTGCCCACGGTGCCAGCGTACCCGCTGGGCATAGAATTTTTCAAACGAGATCACTGGCTTGAGGTACGCTTTGGCATCTTCTACAAACCCTAAACGAACATTCTGACCCTGCAGATCCAAAGTCAGGTCCGTATCTTCAGCGACGGTGCGGGAGTTATAAAGTTTTGATTGCATCAAGATCTCACGGCGAAAAGCGGAAAACGCCCCGGAAAAAGTGTACATCGAGACGGTAATATCCTGAAACTGTCGGCCCAAGCGAAAAGAGGTTAAATATTCCATAAACTGCGATTTGCCCAAGAATTTTTCTTTACGCGATAAAAGCCGGGGCACATAATGACCATCGTCATCTAAAATGTATTGACCATCGGTTTGCCGTTCGTAAAGCAGGGTCCAATCGACCTCCACGTTACCGGTGGCGGCGCCGTATTCTGGATATTCGATAAACTTCGCCACCATATTATAGATAGCGTCAGGCACCAAAAATGAACGGCTATCAATGTTGATGATAATTTCGCCGCGTGATAGATTAATTCCGGCATTTAAGGCATTGGCTTTGCCTTTTTCATAACGGATAATCAATTTTAACAGGCCGCCAAACCCATTGGTCTCATAAGTTCGGCCGTTGACCTTGAGCTTGACATTATTTTGAGATTTCTGGCTTTGCCAAATCTCTTTCATATGGTTTTTGACAATTTCACTTGTCGTATCGGTCGAGCCGTTATCAACGACAATAATTTCTATTTTCTCTTGCGGATAAGTTTGGATTTTTAAGTAATTAAGACATTCGTTAATGTTATCCTGCTCATTATAAGTCGGGATGATAATCGAAACTCTAGGAAGAAGCTTCGGATCAAGACCGTGGTGGTGTTTTTTGGGCGCCTTAAAAATTATATAGAGCATATAGATGAAGGTTAGCGCCCCGTCGAAAAGGACCGGAATGATAATCCAAACCCCCCAGAAAACCGCCACCATAAACAAATTATTATTCATTTATTCCTCCAATTTAAGTCGGAAGTTTGATACTTTCATACTAATATTTTTGACTCTAATCTCCAAAATATCATCTTCAGAAATTTCGATCGGTTTCTCAAAAACCCGATAATCAATAATGAGCTCGTTCTTGGTAATTATCGCCCGATTTTGGAAGACGCCATTAAGATAAATCTCTAATTGAACTGGCTCGCGCGCTTCTTGAATCTCAAGGTTGACTTGTTTAGGATCAACAAAACTTCGTTTCCAAATATATTCTTGACCGGGCTCTAAATCTTTAATGTCAATTTTGTCTAAAGGATTGACCTCAATATTTTGACCAAGAACTGCTTTATTTTCCTCGATTCCCGTTTCCTCTTGATAGATGATCGGCCGATTAACCTTGGCAAATTGGGTGAAGGCCTTGCGCCATTCATTAGAGAGGACGAAACTACTGCTTGTAAGTCCGATAAAGATAAGAATCACCGCTGCTTGGGCATAGGTGTGGCGCCACATCAGGGAATGGCCAGATCTTGCGGTTTGAGCTAATGACCGGTGGTTACTAATGCTATCACCAACTGATTTGACCGTTGGTTTAGTCATAAGATACCAATATAATAATAGCTCACAGATGAAGAAGAAGACCCTGGCCACACCCGCATGAGCCAAGAAAATGTAGTCGGGTCCAAACTTATAAGCCATCAACACAATGATCATCAAGCGCAAAATGTTGATGACATAAGTTACAACCAGACCGAAGATAACCCGTAAAATTCGCTGACGCAGGCTAAAAAGCGGGTAAAAGATTAAAAGGCTGAAAATAATACTCGATTCCAAAATCGCCGAGCACTCAATTCCGAGCTTCAAAATTGAACTGCCGCCATCGGTTAATAAGAGCTGAAACCGGCCGTTAGACATCAGTTCCATCGGAATGTGGAAAATGTTCTTGCTGATGAGATTCACATGGAAGCTGGCGAGATTAACCAAGAGCTGGTCAATGCCGAAATGCTCGGCCAAAAAGACCAGTTGGATTGTCAAGCCAAAAGCCGCCACTAGGTAATAGAAAAGCCACTGGCGATGTCGGCGAAACACCAGCACCAGTGTCAGCCAGATCGGGAAGATGATAATTGTGGCTAAAAGTCGTGAATCCATATTATTTTATGTTTAACTTTCTTTTCATTTTTTCTTGTTATTCATTTTAAATTTAATGGCGCCGGATTTTATTCCCAGGAAAACCGCGCAGCCGACTAAAGCAAGGAAAAGAATTTCGGTTAAGGTCGGCACGGAGGTAAAGGTGACGGTGGTAGTGGCATAGAGAATGGTATCGCCGGTGTTGTGCCATTTTGCCCAAATAGTATAGGTGGTGTTGGAGGGAAAATTGTTGTTGGCACAGCTTTGAATGTCTTCAGCGTTACTATTCGCCGCCACATCTAAACCGGTTTTTTCCCAAGTAAAATTGGCTTCACTATTCCAAACGGCTGAACCCGCACAGGCGGCGGTAATATAGGTTTCGACGCCAGCATCCGGGACACCGTCCGAATCGTTATCAATGAAAATGATGTATTTAATGTGGGTGCCGGTGAGCCCTGCGCTAGTATTGTTATAGGCGGTGCCGGTGACGGTGATAGTTTGACCTAACGTTGGATAAGAACCCGAATCGGTGATCACCGTCAGGTAAGAAGTATTTCGCCAATAGGTAAACGAAAAGCCTTGCTGTGGATGGCTTGGTTTAGTGCCTAAAGAGACAGCGGTCGTCATGTTGCTCCAAGATAAAGCTCCTGCGGCGTCCATGCTTAATCTATAAGCGAAAATGCCATTTGTATCATCAGATATGGTTTGAATCAATTCGGCGTTATTAAACGGGTTCATATCCGTATCATAACGACCCCTAAGGTCGGTTAGGGCTGGTGTACTCGTATAATCACTGGGCGAGGAAATGGCTCCGCCGTTTATTGCGTATTTGTAGCCGATACCTGTCCCCGAGGCATCATCATAGGAAATATACCATTTTGTATTAGCGCCATTGGTCAGCCACCCGGTTGTTACCTTCTTCGATCCCACCGAAACTGTGGTTTCGGTTGTTATATCCACATTGGCGTAACCAATCCAAGGTCCGGTACCATCCCAATAACCAGCAGACATATCAAAGCTGACGCCTCCTATGCCTGCCATCGCCATTTTGTTTGTAAGCGGATCCGCTGAAAGATCAATTGTCATTACTTCGTCTAAAGTAGTTGGCATCGTAAGTAAAGCACTCCAAGTACAAGCCGAGGTACCTCCGGTACAAGTCATATATCTATAACCATTTGTTCCGCTGGCCCCCGCCGAATTTCCCCAGACAACCATATATTCACCTGACAAAGATTCCGCTTGAACATCAAAGTTATCGCTATCACCCACGGCCGTTTGATGCTCCATAGACGTTTCTATTTGCTTAAAGTTTGTGAAAGCAGAGCCACTCCATATCGCTCCACCTAAATCGGCATTAGTGGCGGCATTGTCGAGCCAAACCCAGGCGCTCAAGTTTTGAGCAGACCTGCCGTCGCGTGCGGCTTTTACCCACATCACCGTGGCGCTGGTTGCGGTAGTTGTTGTTGGAAAGTTAGATGCCCCTGCCCAATTGGCAGTGCCGCAACCTGTGCTTCCTGCTTTAGTTCGATAGGCCAAAGCGTTGACCGCGGCTGTATTTCTTGAGTATGCCACGGTGACATCGCCGGTGTTTGTCTCATAAGCAATATCGAACCGCTGAGTAGTTGGAGTGCCGGATGCTGCCACCGCCACCGTCCAATCTTCAGACCAATTCGTTCCGTCGTAGCAGAGGACGCGCAAATTTCCGGAAGTATCCTGGTAGCCCGCAATCGCTTCTTGCTTAGTCGGCGAAGTCTTAACTCGATTTATGGCCGGCTGTGCTCCGGCTACTGTTCCGGAGTTGGCGGAAAAATCATTGGTTGCATTATCATACGTTCTAAATTGTGGGGTTGTGTTTCCTGTGGCCGCATAGAAAAGGATTCCGTCGCCATTTGTGACCGCCGCATAAGCTTTCTTCGGCTCGACGACACTGAAAATGGCAACGACAATAGTCGCGATGAGCAGACAGGCAATTGCCCTCGTACATCTTTTTAATTGTTGTTTATGTCTTTTGGCCATAATCAAATCTCACTTTCTTTCAAGAAAGCTTGATAATCGTCCTCTCTGATTCGGTAGAATTTACCGATCTTAATGGCTTTAAGTTTTCCCTGCTTTATAAGACGCGCGACATAGGTGCGGTGGATCTTTAAAGTTTCGGCGACATCGTCAAGCGACAATAGGGCGACAAGCTTGCCGCCGATTAACTCTTCCAAATGTTCCTGCTTTATACGATAAAAGCGCCCAATCTTAAGGGCGCTTAATTTACCTTCCGCAATTAACGAGGCAACATAAGTTCGGTGGACCTTGAGGATTTCGGCAATTTCTTCAATTGTGTAAATTCTTTGACTCATATTACCTGTTTTATTACACAAATGTATCGCAAAATAACACTATTTTGCTAAAAACGATTTAAAATATCCTAATATGATACAATAATCGCAATGTAATTAAATTTAATTCAAACTGTCTTTATTTAACACAAAATGATATATACATGTCAAGCCCTCTCATTCCACTCCTGATATTGAGGAACTCTTTATAACAATTGTGGATAACTTTGTTGTGAAAGATGTCACTTGACATTGTCACGACATGACGTACTATTATATATAGTAGGAGAGAACAATGTCGTCAGATTTAATCTCGTTGCAGGAAGCGGCGGAGCTTATTGGAAAAAATTTAAGGACAATCCAACGACATATCAAAGCCGGTAAGTTGGCGCGTCACGACAAGGACGGCAAAAGTTATGTCAGTCGCGACGAATTGACGAAGGAATTTGGTATCAAAAATCAATCACCGAAAATACCGGCAGGGGAGTCGTCAAAACAAACTACCGAAAAAGTTCAAAAAGAACTCAATTACGAAGCCAAATGGATTGAAGAGATCCAAAAACACGCTGAAACCCGCGAAGAATTAGGCATCTGGAAAGGTAGAGCCGAGGCGTATCAGGCCTTTGCCAGTCGATTATTGGGCAACGGGAATGCCGATATTGATATCAATACAAGCTCGACAAAACCAGCGACGAATGTCGTGCCGAAAAATATCCGTTGGGCAACATATACGATCTATATTTTAATTGGTGTTTTCTTTATAATTATCTTGACGGCAACAATCTTAATTTTTAAGGGGGTATAGGAAGGAGCATCATGAAGGGTTTTTCAACCAACATCGAAAAAGACACCTTGGAAAATGAGAATTTTAGGAAAGTACTCTACACCGCCAAACATAGTCAGCTGGTTTTGATGTCACTTGAGCCAAAGGAAGAAATTGGGATGGAAGTCCATCCGGATAACGATCAGTTTTTCCGCTTCGAAAAGGGACAGGGGAAAGCTATTATCGACGGCAATGAATATGATTTGACTGACGGCGTGGCCGTGGTTGTGCCCGCGGGAGCAGAACACAACATTATCAACACATCAGATACTGATAAGTTGAAACTCTATACTATTTACTCTCCAGCCCATCATCAGGACGGCGTTTTGCGCGCCACTAAAGCCGAGGCCGAGAAGAGTAGCCCCGAATTTGACGGTAAAACAAGCGAATAATCCTATAATAATGTACTATAGTTTAGTATTTACACCCATCAGGAAAAATGGTAATATTAACCTGTATTCCCCGGTAGCTCAACGGTAGAGCAACTCCCTGTACCTTAAATCCCGCCACCAAGAGTGTTATGATAAGTTCATGGATAAAAGGACTTATCGCGATCGTGCAAAATATAACATTCAAGCAGTTGCCAAGAGACGAAAGAAATTGAAAGTAATGGCAATTGAATATAAAGGTGGTAAATGCATGGTTTGTGGTTATCGTAAGTTTGTCGGCGCTTTGGATTTTCATCACATTGATGAGAAAACAAAGCAGTTTGACCTCAGCTCAAGAGGTTTGACACGAGCGTGGTCAAGAATTCAGATCGAACTGGATAAGTGCGTTCTTCTCTGCGCCAACTGCCACAGAGAAATCCATGCTGGGATAGTGCAGCTTCCGATGGAAATGTCGGAATGAAAATAGGGTTAATTGTCGGGAAGCCCTAAGCCTTAATAGGGCTGGGTAATCCGCAGCCAAGCCCCGTGAGATAATTTCATATCTTATGGGGAAGGTTCAGAGACTATACGCCCTACGCCTAAATCGAAAGATATGGTGATGAGATAGTCCACCCTCTTAAGTAATTAGGAGATCAGTGTAAGGAGTGGGTTGTCCGTTCGAATCGGACCCGGGGAGCCAAACATTAGAATTTATGAATATAAAGGAGGTTTATGAAAAAACTAATCTTAGGACTAATTCTTGTAGCTTTTATGGCTATCCCAATTGCCAGCGCAAAGGCAATAACAAACCCTTATTTCGGCAAAATGATTGCTTTAGACGCGGGACACGGCGGGACAGAAATCGGAGCTCCAGGAGCTTATGGTTTGCTCGAGAAAGATGTCAACCTTGAGGTGGTAAAGGCCCTAGAGTCAGAGTTAGTAGCCGCAGGGGCTAAAGTTATTCTAACTCGCGAAGAAGATGTGACAATCTCGAGTAGAAAAGAAAGAGTAGCAATTGCTAAATCTAAATGTCTCACGGCGTCAGGCAGAGAATGCGATATTCTTGTCTCCGTCCATCATAACGGCTCATCTAACCCCGAAACAGACGGAACAATGGTCATTTACAATGAGAAACAAGATAAACCCTTAGCTTTTGCTTTGCACGATAGTTTGATAAAGGGATTAGGATTGCCAGATTTAGGATATGAAAATGGCGGTTATGGAATAACTGTCTATGGTCATATGATTTCCGCTTTGACTGAAGGATTTTTTATTACGAATAACTGGGAAGTAGAAAATTACGCCACGAGAAAAGATATTGAAGTTAAAGCATTGTTTGAAGGAATTGGTACATATTTTCTAAATAAACCAGCGAAAAAGGGGCGTTAAGATACACGGAGTTTTCAATTTGACAAGTTCCCAAATAGTTTTATCATATAAGTGGAATACATTTTAGTTCTCGTTGTTTTTTAAGGAGGGTAGTTATCAAAAACTTCCTTTATAAAATTGCTATTTGGGTCTTATTAGCGACTATTTTATTCTGGCCGTTTGATTCTCGGGCCGGCTTTTTGTGGCAACAAGTTGGTGGGATGGGCTTGGGGGACCCTGACAATGCTTTCATTCCGACTTTGGAAACCTGGAATAACTCCATTTACGCCGGCATTGGTAATTACGTTGACGGCGCCCGAATTTATCGTTCCACTGATGGTGATGTTTGGACCAAAGTCAACGCCGACGGCTTTAACCATGGTAATTTACTAAGTGCCATCATGGATTTTCATCCTTTTGGCGGCCAACTTTATGCCACCACCTTAGATGATCGCATTCCCTCGCTCCAAACCGCTGAAATTTGGCGCTCTTTAGACGGCATAACCTGGACACAATCGGGCAACCCTGGCTTGGGCCATGCTCACAATACTGGTTTTTTTGAAATGACAGAATTTGGCGGTCAACTATATGTCGGAAGCTACAACACTACCGACGGCGCCGAAATTTATCGGACGGCCGACGGCGTCAATTGGAACTTAGTTCTCGACTCCGCCCTTGGTTTTGGGGACCCCAATAACATTTCGATTTGGGGAATGTATTCATATGATGGTTTTGTTTGGGCCGGCACTCAGAATGCTAATGGCGCTCAGGTTTGGCGTTCCGCCGATGGTGCTGATTGGAATATTTATCGAGATTACGCCCCGCTTGACCCGAACATTACCGGGATTAACCATTTTTTCGTGTTCAATAATATACTTCACTGGTTTGGCATGGACGCCAACGAAGGCGCCTCTGTCACTCGTAGACCAAATGATATTTTAACCGAGACCTTTATTGGCTTTACCGGTGATCCTAACGATATTTGGTATTCGTTTAATACGGTCGTTGCCGGCGGCTTGCTTTACGGCGGAACACGCAACGTTGTTTCTGGCGGCGCCCTGTGGTATACCGCTAACGGCATCAATTTGACTCAAATCGGCCTTGATGGTTTTGGCAATGTTGACAATTTTGCCATTTACGCCTTGACTTTTAAAGACTATTTATATATCGGCCTCTCAACCAATAATGGGCTTAAAGGTATGGAAATTTGGCGGCGGTTAATTGTTAATGACTTCGGCATTACCAACAAAACCTTGCCTTCGGGTAAGCAAGGCGAGTCATATTCGACGCAACTGGAGTCAGCCGGCGGCACCAAGCCTTACTCATATCGCTTAGTCAAAGGAGATCTTCCTCAAGGAATGGAGCTTCCCCCAACAGGGGAACTTAAAGGCACACCGCAAAAATCGGGCGATTTCCAGTTGGTGGTCGAAGTCCAAGATTCGTTCAAAAAGGTTTCCCGAGCCCAGCGGGTTTTTACTCTGAAAATAGTTGCCGGTGTCTCGACCGGTATGGGAGGCATCACTATTTTGCCGAAGACGGGTGCTGATCTATTTAATTGATATAAAGAGCGAAAGATGAGATAATCTAATTAAGAAAGGAGGTGGTTTTAATGAAAAGTATGGGTCGATGGGCCTTTATTATAGGCCTTATAATTTCGGTTCTTTTAGGTTTCATTACCTTTACCTACGCTACGCTGATCCTGGTAATTCTTGGTTTAATCGTTGGGTTTATGAACGTATCTGATAGCGAATCCCACGATTATCTGGTGGCGGTAATTGCCTTGATCGCGGTTGGTGTGGCTGGATTACAGGCCTTAACCGTTTTGGGCGGGACACTTTACACTTGGATTCAGACAGTTTTGACCAGCTTTACGGTTTTTGTCGCCGCTTCAGCGGTGGTGGTCGCAATCAAAGTTATTCTTGAATCAGAAAAAGGGAACAGCTAATTATTTTTTGAGTTTGCCAATAACAATTAATCTTTTTAGGATTGTATTGGGTGGCCAACAGGTCATTAAACTGACTTGTTCTTGAGTAGTAGGTTTTAAAACATCAACCTCATCGGGCCTGACGATTTTGGTCTCGCTGACGCTATATTTGTATTCTTTTTTGTTGTACCAAATAATTATCTCGTCGCCTTCTTTTAATTTGTCTAAGGTGGCAAAGATTTTTTTGTAATCTCCTGGTTTATACCAATAGTAAGAGGAATGGCCAAAAATAAAGATATTCGAACCCTCGCCGGGCTTGGCTGAACCGAGGAGCTGGGCGACGCCGCCTTCCAAAGCTTTATTGTAGGCCGTCTGATCAGCGCCATCAACATCGGCAATTACCGGTACGTTGATATCTAAAGAGGGGATGCTAAGGTGGAAATCATCGTATAAAGGGATGGGAGTGGGTGGTGAAGGCGTAAAGGAAGATCTAAGCCAAGGATGGTAGTTAAAACTGGAAGATACTGCGCCTAATACTATAAATAGTACTATTAATATAGTCGCCGGGATATATGGTTTCGTCCTGATTAATTTAAGAATTGCTTTTTTTATTTCCATTGATTACAATAAAATTAGGCTTGAATTGTATCTAATTCGTCTGAATTGCATTGTAATACATTTTATATTAGAATTAAAGAGTGAAAGCATCATTCTGATTTATTGTTAGGATTTTATCGTTTTTCTATGGAGGGGATTTTAAATGGGGCAGCCACCAGAGGATATTCAATCCTTAGACCGCGAGCTTGTGCGGCTCCAGAAAAGCACCCGGACAACCGTACCGGCTCTTTTGCCGTTGCATGATATTTTGCGTCAGAGATACCACTGGTACTACAACTGGCATTTGATGCCGATTGCTAAATACGTCCACGGCACTCTTTTAGTGTTGTTTTTATTATTAATCGGCGGGATTTCTTATCAGTTGGGCTTTGCGAGTCCCAAAATAACCCGAGCCGCCACCGCCACTTTAGAACTAAAGAGTGATGTTAAAGCGGATATGACCGCTACCCTTGGTGAAGACCAGACAAAGCATTTTGAAGTGCTAAGCGATTCCAATGAGGCCACCTTTTTAAGCGCTACCAAAAAAGACCAAGAAGATATTTTTGGGATTGCTTCGCTTGGTAGCAGAGTTGAAAATGTCAGCCAGATTACGATTCAAATTAAAGCCAAAGGCCAGGCGAGTGAAATACCAACGCCTTCTCCAACCGCTACTCCCGCATCCAGCCCTTCGATAACGCCGGAACCATCACCGACGGAATCGCCGACACCGGCGATTACTCCCAGCCCGACAGCCGCCCCTTCGCCAACCGAAACTGTGACCGCCACTCCCGAGACAATTTTGCCTGCCTTGGGCGTGGATATTAATATTGGCGGGTGGCAAACTCTTCAAACGAAAAATTTATCCACCGATCTCAGTGATTACACCTTTACTTTTGATGGCAGTTGGACCAAGCAAGAGATAGATTCTATGCAGATCAAGATTAATCGTCCAAGCGCCGACTCTCCGGCGGGCGGCGGCGCAATAGTAATCAGTGAGCTTTCCGCTAAAGTGACTTATCAAGAAAAAGAGAAGAAAACCAAGGCCGAAATTACGGGAACCGCAGGCACTTTAGTTTCAAAAGACACATCAGAAGTGTATAAAGCGAAACAGGGTGAACAAGAATTAGTTGCCGAAAGAACCCAGAATTTCAAAAAATTCAAGGAAGCTGACGGATCGTTTCGGGTCACGGGCCAAGTTGGACCGATTCACTATAAAAACGATCCTTTCAATGATACAGAGCAATATAAAGAAATCGACCTGACCGTGAGCGAAGCCAAGAATAAATCTTGGGACTACGAGATGAATAATAACGGTTACCAGGCACGGTTCTGGAATAACCAGAAAATCCAGGATAAAGATGTGTTCTATGTAGCCGAGTACCGCCGCGACGGCAAGTGGCTAAAAATGGCACCAGTCGGGCTTTATTGGCAAAATAAAGCCGGCGAACAACAACTAATTTCTCTTCCGCAAGATGTTGGCGCTCCAACAATTGACAACGATAAGAATCAGGTGACTTGGACGGACGCTTTTGGGCCAGGACTTGATTTTCGCTATAACATTTCGCCTGATCAGTTTTTTAAAACACTAATAATAAATAATAAAGAAAGTTTACCGGCGCCAACAATTGGCACTGACGGACTCGAATTGAACGTGGTGATGTCAATTGCCTGGCACGGCTGGACTAAGCCGGATAAAAATTTCAGCAACAATGTTGGAATACAAGAAATTTCCGCAGACATTCCCACCGGCGCGGCCAGCGAAGAATTAAATAATCCTCAAACCTTTAGCTTCAAAGATGAATCTGGCCATGATATCTGGTGGCTCGAGGCACCAAAGGCGTGGGATAGTTCAAAAGGGACGAAGCAGAACCCCGGACCAAATTCAATCAGTATGAGCTGGAATTTAGACCGAAAAGAAAATGAAGTTTTCGCGAATTTTAAGGCGTCGGCCGCGGCATTAGATAATGCTATATTCCCGGTTTTTATCGATACTGACATCGCCCAGGAACTAATTTCAGCGGGTACAAATGATGCTTGGAGTGGCGGTGGCGGCGCATTAACTTGGCCGGGATACACATCTTTTTTCAACAATCGCGTTAGTGATGGTGTTGGGTGGAATACCACCGGAACCCCACCCAATGATAACCAAAACCCCAAATGCATTGGCTTAAGATTTTTGACAATTCCGGTTCCGCAAGGTTCATTGATAAATCATGCCTCTCTGACGGCGTGGTATACGAATGTTAATCCGGTGGCGGGCGGTTTTAGAGTTTACGGTGATGACCACGATAGTGCGGCTGTCTGGGCAGATACAACCAGTGTGGATACGGGTAGACCAGGGTATCGCACGAGAACGGCGGCCTATGTCACTGATTCTAATAGTGGTTGGACGGCAGGTGCTTACAATCAATTTATCGATATGCCAACGGTGGTTTCAGAAATTACTAGTCGGGCAACTTGGGCATCAAACAATAATATGGCTTTCATGTTGACCAGTGACCACACCACTTATCCGGGCGCTGACGAAGGACTTGACTTTGACACTTTTGAATCAACGCCAACATCTCACCCGGCTAAATTAAATATTCGTTACGGGGCGCCGACCGCGCCGACCATTGGCGTGGCGACGGCTTTATCTACTACTTCCATCAGGTGGGGCTTTACCGATACGGCGAGCAATGAAACAGGATTCAAAGTTCACGATGCCGCTCACACGGTCGTAGCTACTTGCGCGTCAGCCAACCTTACCTACTGCGATGAAACAGGATTAGCGGTCAACACTATTTATACGCGGCATGTGGTGGCCTACAACGCGGCTGGTGATTCGGATGATTCGGGTAGCACTAGTCGCTACACTCTCGCCAATCCTCCTGACGCCGCGCCGACGGTGGCTAACCCCCAGCTTACCAGTTTAGATGTGACGGTCAATGATACTCAACCCGGCAACAACCCGGCGATAACCACCTATGCTTTTGGAATTGACCAGAATAGCGATGGTGCTGTTGACGCCGGCGGTTGGGTGCAAGCCAACGGAACCTTGGGAGTAACCGAAATAGACCAGAGTAAGTCAACTTGGGGTACTAAAACCGTAACCGGTCTTACATCAGGAACGCTGTATCGATTCATTGTCCGCGCCCATAATGGCAATGATGTAGTAACCGCTTATACCGCTGCCGGCACCGGGACGACCTTGTCGGCAGGGATTACGATTGGCGGTAATATCTATCAATCAGGCAGCGAGTCAACTCCAGATACTACTTCGTACACTATTTATGCCTCGGTCAACAATGCTAACGGCGCTGACCACCAGGTAACGACTAATACGGGTGCATATTCTATCTCTGGCGTTGACGCCAGTGCTGGCAACCCAATCGCGGTTTACATTTACAATCATGCCAATAACGCCAATACTTTTACAGTTACTAATGGGACCTCCGCCATTACCAATCTTCATTTGTATGTCAATAAAGTTGCTATTGGGAATAATAATAGCGGCACGACCACCAATGCGAATGTTTGCGCTCAATCGATTTATCCGGGAGCAGCGGACAAATTATTTTCCTGTTCTGGTAATAACCTGACAATAAATTCTGGCCTTGAATTTCATATATTACAAAGTAAAAGCTGGAGTTCTAGTACGGCAACTTTGACAACTCAAGGAACCGGCGGTTTGCATTTAGATGATAATTCGTCGGCTAACTTCGCAGCTAGCGACTCACAGATAGGAGCGACGAACGCTGCGTCTGGTGCATTGACGGTTGATACAGGAGCCACATTATCTATTAATGCATCAACTGGTTTAAAAATAGGTGGCGACTTGGTTAATAATGGAACATTTAGCGCAGGCGGGGGAGCAACTGCTGTCAATTTTAACAATACTAGTGTGGACCAGACCATTTCTGGATCGGATATAACTTTCAGGGATTTAAGCTTAAGTAATACAGGCAGAACTTTAAATGTAAATGTTAACATTGCCTTAAACACGCCCATTGACACGCTTGCAGTTGGAGCTAATACTACCTTAAATCCGGGAGCTACAAAGATAATTTCCGGAGCAACAGGAACGCTGACTGGTACAGGCACAATAAATGTTTCTCGACAGACCGCTGATGCCTTGGCCACGCAATATACTATCGGTAAAACTTTAACCAATTTAACGGTCAATTATACCGGCACCAGCGCCGGCGGGCAGGCGATCACCAACACGACTTACGGCGGCTTAAAAATTTCCGGTACGTTGAACTCACTCGCGCAAACCGCGACGGTCGGGGGGAATTTCAATGTTACTGGAACCTTTACGCCGGCGGCGAGCACCATCACCATGACCGGGACCGGCTGGGGCATCACTCGATCGGGAACCTTAACATTCTCAGGTCTGACCATTGCCGGCACGCCCTCGAGCCAGCCTTCTGCCAGTTTTTCGGTGGCAGCTGCATTAACAGTAAACGGCTCAACTAATTTTTATCCGGCCGATCCGAGCGTAATTACCTTTACCGGCGGCTCAATCAGTAATAGTGGGAATTTGTCATTCAATAGCTTAACTATTTCTGCCACGACCACGACTAATTCAAACTTTACGATTAATAAGACCTTGACTATTGGCGCCAGCGGTGTTTTCCAGCCAAGTGGCGGGACAATTACCATGTCAACGACCAGCTGGGGAATTATTAATAGTAATACATATGATAAACTTGCATTTTCCGGTTTGACCATTTCAGAAACTCCTTCGGTTTCCGGCCAAACTTCCGCCAACTTCAGTATTACCGGTATGTTGACGGTTAATTTGGGCAAAGTCTTGGCGCCCGCTGGTGGCACAATTACGATGACGGGTACGGGCTGGGGAATTACTAACAACGGCGGTGCCACATCGAATTTAGTTTTTTCAGGGTTAACTGTTGCCGGCACGCCCTCGTCTCAACCAAGTGCTAACTTTTCCATTGGTGCGGCTTTGACCGTCAATGCTTCTCAAAGCTTGATTCCAACCGGCACGATTACGATGGTTGGCGGCTCAATTACCAACAACAATGTTTTGACCTTTAATAATTTAACCGCGGCAGGCACGATAACCACATCTAGCAGTTTTACGGTTAACGGGCTGATGACGGTTAATGCATCTTCAAGTTTCACTGCTTCTGCGGGCACAATTACAGTGGCAACGGTAAACTGGATTTTAGGTAACTCGAGCGGAAATATGACTGGTTTACAGTTCAGTGGCTTAACAATTTCTGAAACGCCGAACACAGCCTCACAGGTCAATTTTGGAGTATCAGGCACATTAACTGTAAATTCCGGTAAGACTTTTGCGCCATCTGCTGGAACTGTTACCATGACCAGCGGGTCGATTGTCAACACTGACAATGTGGCTACTCATTTGGTTTTCTACAATTTGACCTCATCGGGAGCGGTGGCCAACTCGACAAGTTTTAATGTGGCTAATGACTTTAAAATAACTGCTAGCACCTTTACTTCCAGCGGTACGCCAACCTATACGGTTTCCGGTAATGTTGATTTCACCGGCGGCGCATTTACTCGAGGTAGTTCAACCGTGGTAATGAATGGGGTTTCAAAAAATTTAATTGCCGCGGGTGTTTATTTGAATAATATCCAAATTTCCGGTACGGTCACCGTCGCCACAAGTTCTGTTAATGTTTCGGGTATTTTGACGGTGGATAATAATAAAACTTTAACTGTGGATACCGGCCAGTCGGTCTTTATGAGAGCCGGTTCAACGACGACACTTGCTGCTGGAACGCCTGGAGGCACAATTGCTTCTAATACGACCGGGCTAATTCTTTTCTTCGATACTGCCGGTGCAAATTTGGCAACCACCGGAACTCTTTCGGCTAATGTAATATTTGGTGCCTCCAGTTCCGCTGTTACGATACCCGCCAGAATATACGGCGGCGGGGTTCAAGTTTGGGGCTATGCAACCAACTATGCCGCGACCTTAGGTTCTGGTACCGTAACATTCTTATCTGATCTTTATATTCGGGCCACCGCAGCTGGCAACATTTCTTTAAGTGGCTCTAACAACCCGACCGTCAATGTCACAGGTAAATTAGATTTTGGAAAATCATCTACCGGTACGCCATCAATTTCAATGGGCAATAATCCTTGGACAGTCAACGGAGATGTAGACTTTACTAGCGGCTCGGTGACGGCTGGTAGCGGAGTGAATGCGACTTTAAATCTAAATGGCGGTGCCGGTTCAACCCAAACCGTAACTCCTAACGGTCAAACTTTAAATAATTTATCAATTACTGGATCGAATGCGCGAACAGTCAAATTCGCTGGCAGTTCCACATTAACCGTTTCGGGCACTTGGACAGTCACTGGCGCAGCCGGACAATTGATCATTTTACAGTCAACGGACGCGAACGCTTGGACTATTAATCCGACCGCGGCTAATGTTTCTTACGCCAATGTTTCCAAATCAAACAGCGGTTTGAAGCTTTGCGCGACTTATTCAACGGATGGGACCGGCAACAACTCAAATTGGTATATTTCAGACACCAATTCCTGTGCGCCGCCGCAAATTATCAACCTTTCGGCGACTCCCACCGGCACAGATAAAATTCAGTGGAATTTTACCAATAGTGGAACAAATACAACTAGCATTAAAGTTTATAACACCAGCGATGCCCAGACATTTGAGTGTTCTGGAGCCAATTTGACTTCTTGTGAGGAAACCGGTTTATCAACTAACTCAATTTACACCAGAAAAATTAAGGCCGTTAATGGTTGGAGTCAGGGTGACACTTTTTCCGATCCGCCGCTTGGAATTTATACTTTAGCGGCTCAACCCGGGGATCCGACCAGCATTGCCGCCCAAAGTTGGAGTTCTGGTAGCGGCAATTCAGTTAATGTGACTTTATCTGCCAATGGCAATCCAGATGGTACTGATTACGAAATTTATTATGATACTGACCCTGAGGGCACCTTTGTAACTACGGCCCAAACCTTTACGGCTCATAACAACGGTGATACTGTTTCTCAAACAAGTTTACCTGCCGATACTACTATTTATTATAAAGTTAAAGCGAGAAATCATAATAATGTTGTTACTGCATATAATCCGGCCGCTACGCCACCTTCGACTATGACCGCTCCGGCCAAACCGACGCTTAATGCCAGTTTGGATACTTACGCGCCAGCTTCTGAGATAACCCAAAATAAAATCACTTGGCACTGGAATACTAATGCGGTTGCCCCTGGCGGCTACGAGGCCTTAAAAGACACAGATAGTTCGCAAGTTTGTGATGCCGGGCTTTCAACTTCTTGCGAACAGAGTAGTTTGGATACCAACACTTCATATGGAGTTAAAATTCGTGGCTACCGCGCTGCCATCACCGGTGAACCATCTGTGGTCAAATCGGCTTATACGGCGATCGATAATGTTCCGGCAATTTCTTGGGATGAAACCGAGGCCAACTTTACAACAGGCAAGTTAACCGCCTCGCCGTCAACTTTGCCGACTAATGTAGGTTTAGGCCAGTCAGGCGTTCAGTATTGTATTTATAATAACAGCGATGTGTTGATTGGCTGCAAATCAAAAAATGGAGCTGACACCTGGCAGCAGGACGACACGGCTCAAAGTCAAACTGCTCTAAGTACTAATGCCCGTTACAAATTTGAAATAAAAGCTCGTAATGGTAACGCCCGTTTAGCCACATCTCCGACCTCGGCGCAGAAATATACGAAAATCCAAGCTCCGACCGGAATTACCGCAGTTGCCGCCGGTGAAAATTCAATAAATCTGACAGTTGCCAATGCTTTATCTAATTTAGATCAAGGTGATTCGGGAGTTCAATTTAGTGAATCTCTCGGTGCCTCGGGCGGCGGCGGCGAAGACGGCTTTTTGACCTGGATTCATACTAATACTGTTTCAGATACGGGTCTCTCGGCGAATACTAAATATCGATACGAGGTTAACGCCCGTAACGGCGATCAAGTCCCTGCATTGTATGAAGGAGCTCTGGTCAATAAATACACTAAAATTCAGACACCAGCCAATATTACAACCGGCTTGATTACGCCTAATTCAATGGTACTCAATGTTCCGGGGACCTATACCAATCTCGGCACCGAACAGTCGGGGCTGTGTTTTGTGGTGGTCCAGGGAGCGGACAAAGGCGGCGGTGGGGGAACCGGCTTTACCTCCTGTGCTCAAACAACCAGCGTGACTGATGTCGGACTGACTCATGATTCTAATTTCTCTTACAAGGTCTTAGCCAAGAACGGGGATGGGGAATCAACCACTCAAACCGCTGCAATCGGGCCTTTTACGACCACCATTGGCTCGGAGCTCATCTATAGATTGCCCGGGCAGAATGCTTTCAATGAAGGCAATAATATCACCGGAACGCCCAATCATCGGAAGGCCGGTGAGGCATTTAATGTGGAAATGTATGCGGTTGATAATAATTATTATCAAGATGCTGATGAAGACCACCTGGTCAATATCACTACCAATGCGCCCTCAGCCACAATTGCTAACCCAACTTTAGCGAATGGCGCCGTTTCCTATAATGTCACCATTAATAGCGCCGGCACTTTCCATCTAGATGGTATTGGCAGTGCTGGTAGCTCTTTAGAATTTATTGTTGACCCCGGCGCCTGTTCGGCAACGGTTTCGACTGTTTCCGCTTCGCCAACTTCATTAGATGTCGAGCAAACTTCGACCGCGACTATCTATCTTAAAGACGCTTCTGGCAATCCGTTGGCCGGACATGCAGTATCGGTTTCCTCTAACCAAGCCGTCGGCGCCGACACCATCGTCATTAACGGCGCCGCAACCGACGCTAACGGTCGAATAACGGCCACTTTAACTGGCCATTCCGCCCACACTTCAACGATCACTGTTAACGATACAACTGATGCCGTTACCCTTGCCACAAAACCCCAGATTACCTTTAACTCCGTCTCCCCAAATAATCCGACCAATGTCTCGGCCACGGCCTCGGCTTCCGCCTGCGCCGGTAATCCCCGAACCTGTACGGTGAAAATTGATCTTTCTTGGACCAACCCGGCAAATTTTAAACAGATTAACATCTACCGCTCAGAGACCTCGGGAGTAAGAGGGAGTAAAATTGCCGATACAGCCGGTGGTTCCTACACCGATAATGACGTTAGTCCGGGTGTGACTTATTTCTACACTCTAGAGGCCGAAGATGATGCCGGCCATAAGAGTTCCGGCACCGCCCAGGTTTCTGCCAGGGGAGAATGTAGTTGTGGCGATACGGAAGCGCCAACCGCGCCTTCTAATTTACGGGCGACGAGGATTAAGGACACCTCTTTTTCGATTGCCTGGGATGCTTCGCGAGATAACGTCGGCGTTACCGGTTATCAGGTTTATAACGCAGAAACGGGGATTATGGTTGGCGTGACTGCCGAGACAAATTACGATTTCGATAATCTCCAACCAGATACAGTTTATAAGTTACACGTTCGCGCTTATGACGCCGACAACAATTTCTCGGAATTTTCGGAAGTTTTGACTGTCAGAACCCTTAAAGGCAAAGAGATACCGCCAGAGGAATTGGAGGTTCATCTTGTCTTAAGTAATGTCCCAGAACAAATTAGCGCTGGGGCGGCTTTCTCCGGAAATATCCGCGTTACTGCCGCTGATGCTGGTGGAAAAATTATTACCGATTACCTAAAAGCAGTTTACTTTAGCTCAACGGACGCTAACGCTAAATTACCCTATATCAAAGATAGCCCATATACTTATACCTCTTTAGACGGTGGCATCCACCAATTTAAAGGCCAAGATTTTGCTCTTAAAACGGCTGGTAATCAAAAATTAATTGTTAGCGATTACTCGGTTAGCAGTTCAGCCAATATTAAAGTTATCGCCGGCGTTTTCATCAACCAGACAGCCGACAAAATCAGGGACTTTATTTCTAAGCCGGAAACCGTCAATAAAGCCAATACGGCCGTAGTCACGACCACCGCTGCAGTTTTGCTGGCGCCCGTGGTGGCCAATGCGATTATTAGTTTTTCTTCGTTATTGCCGCAGATTTTTTACTGGCTGACCCAACTTCTTCAGCTTTTGGGAATTAGGAAGCGGGCCAAGCCGTGGGGAGTGATCTTTAATGCTGAAACTGGTCAGCCAATTCCATTAGCAATGGTAAGAATTTATGAAATTAAATACAATCGTATTCTTGAGCGGGTTGTCACCGACAACCAGGGCCGTTACGGCTTCTTAGTTAAACCGGGTGAGTTTTATATCACCTGTTCAAAAACAGGGTTTGTCTTTCCGTCAAAGGATAAAAAATCGACCTTCTATGAAAAAATCTATACCGGCGGTAATTTTAAGATTGCCGATAAGGATCAAACAATCGCCTTCAATATCCCGCTTGATCCTACATCTTCTTCAAAATCGATAGTCAATTTGTGGATCTGGGTTACTCGGATTAATAAACTCTTGCAGAAACTCCGGGTGCCACTATTAATCTTGGGGATTGTTTTCGCCCTGATTATGATGATCGTTTCTTTCAATATTCTCTATGTCTTATCTTTGGGCTTCTATGTATTAATCGGTATTTTGGAAATATTACGGGGCAAAAAAGCCCGGCCGTATGGTGTTGTCACCGATACTTACAACCATCCAATTAGTTTATCGATTGTCAGAATCTACAAGAAAAATAATAACCAGCTTATCGAAACCGATGTTTCTGATAATCAGGGCAGATTCAAGTTCTTAGTGGCGCCGGGTATTTACTACATTACAGCGACCAAGCCGGGCTACATTGATTTCAAATCCCATCTTATGTATTTAGAGAAAGAAAAGACCTTGGTCTCGACAACGATCAAGCTTAAAAAAGCAGAGAAGTAATTCAAAAAAGGCTCCTGAGGGGCTAATGGGAGCCTTTTTTGTATCGTTATATTTAGTAATGAACATACACCGGTGTGCCGACATCCGCCCAGCCAAAGATAAACTCGGCATCTCCAGTGTCCATATTGACACAGCCGTG
>Ga0315288_10000332_pt1 | contig 59454 bp, 48 predicted proteins | sample YL17G11_20_MG_FD_203454 | JGI IMG/M metagenome (GOLD analysis project Ga0315288, IMG submission 203454) | Sediment microbial communities from Yellowstone Lake, YNP, Wyoming, USA - YL17G11_20 | ecosystem: Environmental > Aquatic > Freshwater > Lake > Sediment | place: USA: Wyoming | collected...
GTCGTCCATCTTTGCTCCTTTCCTGAACTTTGAGCGGTTCACGGATAGAGCATTGTGGACGACTCCCGCATTTGTCAAACTCTGGGAGTCCCCCGGCAAAGCCGGGGGTTTACCCTGGATTAATTATAAAAAATATTACTTAGAAATATCTAAGATGCCCAAAATAACTTAGAAGAACCCCCCGCGGGATAAAACCCTTCGAGTGCCTCCCCTCGACTTCGCTCGGGACAGGCAGGGCAGGCAAACCCGCGGGGGGAGAGGGGATGCCGAAGGCAGGGGTGAGGATAACACCTTGCTGCGCGGAATTTCCAGGCTCGGCGGGCGTCGGCGCACCCGCCCTACAAAAACCAACCCCGGACGTTGAGCGTTCAACGCTCAACGTTTGCCCCACACGAATTCCAAACCTGCGCCAAGTTTGAGAATGCTGTCGGAAATAAACTTATTGCCTTCCACGACTTGCAGTCAAACCGCTTGGCGTTTATAGTATAGGGCGCATTTCAAAACCTCCCGCAGGTTTCTGAACCAGCGGGAGGAATTCGATTACGTTCCACCTGAACCTGCGGGAGGTTCGTCGTCAGGCGAATGCGTAAGTCCAAATTGTATAGAAGTGCGCGCTACCTTAAGGAGTGATATATGTCGCAAAGAGAAAGCGTAGTTGACGAAGCTGGATTGGCTGAATCGGGGCAGCGGAAATGGGTGTCATTAGTCTATCTGCTCTTTTTGCTGTCCGGTCTCACCAGCTTGATTTATGAAATCGTCTGGGTGCGCCAATTCGGGCTGGTGTTCGGGGTAACGACCTATGCCGTGAGCACTGTGCTGGCGGCGTTTTTTGCGGGCTTGGCGCTGGGCAGCTATTTTGCGGGTAGGATCATTGACCGCACGCGCCTGCATCCCCTGGCCGTTTATGGCGCCATAGAAGGCGCAATTGGTATCTATGCGCTGTTTTTGCCGGTCATTCTCAGGCTGCTGGAGGCCACCTATCCGAGCGTCTATTCCAGCTTGTCGGAGAATTTCAGCCTGTTCACCTTGTTTCGCTTCATTCTCTGCTTTGCCGTGCTGGTGATACCTACCACGTTGATGGGGGCGACCCTGCCGGTATTGAGCAAGTTGATGGTAGAGCAGGAAGACCTGTTGGGATTGAGTGTGGGCCGCCTTTACGCCATCAATACTTTGGGCGCGGTATTGGGCGTGGCCAGCGCGGGTTTTCTGCTTATCCCCGAACTGGGAGTTCCAAAAACGACTTTCGTGGCGGCCTTAGGCAACTTCTTTCTGGCCGGCGCGGCAATAATATTGAGTGTATCACCCGCCTTTCAAACCGTGCGGCCTTCATTTGTAACTGCGCAAGATGAACCTCCGGTCCCCAGAAGCGGGAGCGACCGAATCATCCTGCTGCTCGCTTTTACTTCCGGCTTGGCCATGCTGGCCCTCGAAGTGATATGGACGCGCAGTCTGATTCTCATTTTGGGTTCCACCACCTACGCCTTTTCCACCATGCTGATGGCCGTCCTGGTCGGCATCGCGGCCGGCAGCGCAGTCTTTGCGGGTTTTGCCGATTCTCACCGCAACCGCGCCGCGATTGTGGGCGGGCTGTTCTTTGCCGGCGGCTTCTGCGCAGTGCTGGGTCCGGGAATCATCAATAACCTGCCCTCTATCTTCCTGCGCCTTTCCGATTTGACCCAGGGCGTCTGGAGCTTTAGAATCATCGCGCAATTCAGCATCTGTTTCTTGCTGGTCTTTGTGCCCACCTTTCTTTCCGGCGCCAGCTTCCCAATTCTGGTGCGCATGTATTCCCGCGGCGCAAAAAGCGTCGGCCGCACGGTCGCCGATATCTATGCCATTAATACTCTCGGCGGCATTCTGGGTTCTCTACTCGGCGGTTTTGTCCTCATCAAATTCCTGGGCCTTCAACCGGCCCTGACGGTAATCGCCCTGGCCTTGATGCTGATTGGCGGAGTGCTGGCTATGACGCTGGCCAAGCCCTGGCTTAGGGCAACACGCATAGGAGTGGCCGCCATTATGATTGGCCTGGTAATCTTCCTGGGCTTTAACCACCCGCGCTTCGATAGAAAGCTGCTCTTCGCGGGGTGGGGACCTTTCGCAGGCGGCACCGAAGTAGTCCAATACGGCGGCGGCAGCGCGCAAATAGTGGATATCGCCGAAAAATACATGATGCGCCTGACCTACCATAAGGAAGGAGTTTGCGCCTCGGTGGATGTGATGGAAACACCTTATGGCGAAAAGATAATTTCCATAAATGCCCAACCGGTCGCCACTACTTACCTGTATGACATGCGCGCTCTCAAGATGCTGGGGCACTTGCCGGTGTTGCTGCATCCGCAGCCCAAGGATGTGCTTATCATCGGCCTGGGGGCAGGGGTCTCCAGCGGCATAATTGGCAGCTATCCCGCCGTTCAGAATGTAACCGTGGCGGAATTGTCGGAAGAGGTGCCCGGCGGCGCCGAAAAATTTGTCGATTGGAACTTCGACGTGCTAAATAATCCCAAAGTCCGCGTGGTCATCAACGACGGCGCCAATTATGTCAAGGCAACCCGAAAAAAGTATGACATCATCAGCTCCGACCCAATCCACCCCTTCCTCATGGGTAATGGCATTCTATATTCTCTCGAACACTGGCAAAATTGCAAAGCTCATCTCAGAGAGGGCGGCATCCTGGAGCAGTGGCTGCCGCTCTACCAGTTGTCCCAAAGCGATTTCGCGACCATTATTCACACCTTCTATGAAGTCTTTCCCAATGCCACCATGTGGTATACCGGGATTGATGTCCTATTGATCGGCGCCAAAGGGGATTTCAAGATTGATCCCAATCGCATGGCCGAGCACATGTCGGATCCCAAAATGCAGGCCGACTTATTAAGCCTGGGATTAAGCCAGCCCGCGGATGTTTTGGGTATGTTCTGCGCCGGGCCGAAGGAATTCAAAGAAATTGGGGGAGATGCCCCCCTCAATCGTATAGAATATCCTGTGCTCGAATTCACCGCGCCAAAGGCGCTGGATATTGGCGGCGTCGCCGCTACTATGACGGCGGTGCTGACGGCCGTTGAGCAGGTTCCGGATTTGGCCTTTCGAATGCAACTCAACGCCCTGTGCTCCAGGCCGCTGGATGCCCTGGCATTAGATAATACGCTAATTGCCCGGCACATGAATCAATGGATAATGCGGGCCCAAACGCTCGATTCCGCCGGCTACGACCAGCAATATCTCGATGCCGTTCGGCGCGCCTATGCTTTGCGGCCGCAAGACCAGTTCGCCAAGAGCGCGCTGGCGGAAGCTCTTTGCGACATGGCTTACATACAAGGCCTTGACGGCCAGGCGCAAGAGTCATTCGCATCTGCTTCCGAAGCCTTTACACTGGATCCGTCAAGGGTTGACGCTCTCGCCGGAGCCGTGCAAGCCGCGCTCATGTCGAACGATATAAAACTGGCGGAGAACACCCTGAGACGGGCTGCTCCCCGGCAGTTGGAGACCTTCGAACTGCAGTCCTATCTCGGGCAGATCGCCCTCAGCCATTTCGACTATGAACTTGCCCGCCAGGCCTTCGAAAAGTGCGCCGCCCTGGATATGGAATCAACCACCCTGCATGTCAGCCTGGGCCTAATAGAATTGAAGAGCGGCCATAAGGATGCCGCCCGAAAGCACTTTGCGCGCGCCTTGAGCATGGCCTCCAGCGATGATCTCAATATTGTTTACGACATCGTCAGGGGCTGTATCTCGCATAATTTCCCGGAAGAGGCTTCGGCTTATGCTCCCCAGCTTGTCGAAGCGGCCTCTGCTGCCATTGCCGGGGATCCCACCCGGTCGAGCTTTTACGACTATCGCGCTTTTGCCTATACTACCCTCGGCATGAAAGAGCAAGCGGAATACGACCAGGCAACTTCTCGCAGCCTACAGGACTGGTGGCAGCAGGCAACTCCGGTGAATAGCGCAAAACCGGCGCCCGCGCCCGCGCCGCCGCAAACTCCAAAATCTCCGGGGGAATCGTCCGAAAAATTTCCCGTCTTGCCGCCCATTGTCCCTTAGCCCGAATAATTCATTATTCGGGTTAAGGCGCACCCCTTTGAAATTCGGCAACAAAAAAGGCGGGATTACAAAATCCCGCCTTTACGTTTATGCTAGATTTATATCTCGCAGTAGAGAGTCTTAATCTCAAAGGGCTTCATGTATAAGCTGACGGCATTGCGGTTAAGGCGCAGCTTGCGCGGCTTTTCTTCCAGCATATTCGTCTCGCTGACCGCCGCCAATGCCATGTTGAATTTCACCTTGACTTTTCCACCGGTTTTGCCGGCTTCATAGAGCCGGACGATAAACGCATTGCCCTTTTCCGCCCACTTGAGGCATTCCACGATGACGTTTTTCGCTTCTACTTCCACAGGCCCATGGAATGGCTTTACCCCATCACCCACCATTTTTGCCAGCGGCGGGACATTCAATTCATAAGCGGGCCGAACCACAGATTCAACCGAGAAGCCACAAGCATGCGGCAATAATGAATAGGTGAAGAGATGCCGGCCGGCATCACCCCGCATGTCCGGATGGGTGCCGGATTTCATCAGACTCAGGCCCACTTCTCCCTCTAAAACGCTCACGCCATATTTGCAGTCATTAAGCAGCGCAACGCCAAATTCCGTTTCAGACAGATCCGTCCACTTGTGGGCGCAGACTTCAAATTTTGCCTGGTCTTGCGGCAGATTGCGGTGGTTCGGGCGCTCGATATAGCCATATTGTATTTCATGGCGGGCAAAATCCGTCCTGATATCCAGCGCAAATTTCGCCTTCAGCAGTTTGTGCTTCTCCGCCCAGTCAATCACACTCTCAAAATCAACCTGCGCGCTGCCGACGTGCAACACCATATCCTGAACCATAGTGGAATTCAAACCGATCTTGTAAGTGCTCCGCAGACGAAGCTGCAGCGGGCCATTGGAGACCACTTCCCGCTTGACCAGACGCTGCTCCTCATGCATCTTCATGGATTGATCGGCGTCAATATCCCAATTGTCCCAGGCTTCCGGAATGTCCTCACCGATCAATAGGGTATTCAACGCGCCGCCCGGCTTTACCAGCTCCCGACCTGATGCTTTATCAATGAATGAGATCATGCGCCCGGCCTTATCAAAGCGAATTACTGCGTGCGGGGCGTCAATGCGCTTCGGACTGACCTTAAAGGGCGACTCGCCCGCTGGCGCGGCCCTCTTCAAAGGCACAACCACAGAGCCAAAGGCGGGAATGTTAAGGCCTTCCAAAATTAGTTTCTTTTTGCCTTCTACATCCTCGATCCACTGCGCCCTAACCCCTAAGCAGTCAGGATACCTTCCAACCGGAATCCCCTCCAGGGCCATTTCTCCTTTGCGCTCCCAGCCTAAAGTATTTGCCACCAGCAGACTGCCGGCGCCATTACTTCGCGTGCGCGCCAGCTTACTCAGCGCAGCCTGCGTGAGTTCCTTCGCGCCGGCAATACAATGCTCGAAGGAGGCTATCGCCTCATCATTAACTTCGGCGATGGAAGAACCCGGCAAGATGTCGTGAAACTGGTTGGTAAGCGTCTCTTTCCACAAATCCTCGAACCTTGCAGAAGGATATTGTGCACCCCTGAGGGCCGCCAGGGTGGATAAAATCTCCGCCTCCCGCAGCGCAAACTCCACCTTGCGATTCCCCCGCTTTATTTTGGCTATAGAAGTAAGGGTGCCGCGATGATATTCAAGATATAATTCTCCCAGCCATACCGGCAGATCGGTCAATTCATCGCGCACGCCCTGCATGAATTTGCTCAAACTCACATAGCCCGTGCGCGGACAGCCCTCCAAATCTCCCACGCGGCGGGCGACCTCGATCATCTCCGCCATGGGGCCTCCCCCGCCGTCGCCGAATCCGAATGCGGTATAGACGCGATCCTGCATATTCTTATGCGGCACCTTATTCCATTGCGCGGTCAAAGTTTCCGGATCAGGCCGGCAATGCATGTTATTTAGATGGGTAAGAACCGAGGTGCCGTCAATGCCTTTCCAAATAAACATATCGTAAGGAAAGCGCGTAGTATCGCTCCAGCTCAGTTTTGTGGTGCAGAAAAACTCGATCTCGCAGCCCCGCAGTATCTGCGGCAAGGCGCCGGAATAGCCAAAGACATCCGGCATCCACAACACATCCGAAGTGTAGCCGAACATCGCCCGGGTAGCTTTCTGCCCCACCAGAAATTGGCGGATAAAAGACTCGCCGGAGGGAATATTGCAGTCGGCCTCAATCCACATCCCGCCATTGGGCTCCCAACGTCCCGCCTTTACCATCTGCTGCATCCGTTTGAAGATTCCCGGATATTCCCGGCGCGTCACATCTGCATGGCAGGGCGCGCTCTGCAGAAAGGTAAATTCGGGATATTGCTCCATGAGATTCAGCACGGAAGAAAAAGTCCGCCCGCACTTCCGCCAGGTCTCCGCCAGCGGCCAAAGCCAGGCCGTGTCAATATGCGAGTGGCCGGTAAGGCCGATAAATGGCGCCGTTGTGCCGTTCTTCGCCTCCAGCAGCGGCCGCATCAGCTTTCTTGCCTGTGCCAGTTTCGGCCGCCAGTCGGCCTCCTCCGTCTCCTCCGGCATGGCGTCAATACTCGCATAGACCTTCATCAGGCAGTCCATTATCTTGTTTCTGCGCAGGCTGTTTGCCTCCAGGCTATTCATAACCTGCCGCAAAACCCTTACATCAAAAACGAAAGCGCTCACCTCCTCGCGCTCCAGCAACAGTTCGATACCATCAAAGGTCCTGCTGCGCAGTTTCTGCGGGGCGGCATTTTCGTTGGGCGAACAGCCCGGAACCAGATGACCTGAATAGGCTTCGAAACTGAGGTGGTATTTTTGCCCGCCAACTCCTTTCAGGGTCATCATGACCACGGGATGGAAATGATCGAAGACTCCGCAGTGTTTGCCGTCCACCAGGAACAGCGTTTCCACGCCGCCGGTCCTGGCGCGCACGAACACTTTCTTTCCATGACCCTGCTTGGGCAGTCTTATATCGCCTCTAAACCAGGCCGTCATCCATTCGCCGCCCCATTTTGTGCCCGCCGGAGCAGATTTATATTTTAGCTTTGGCTCTTGGCGAAAATGCTCGCGCACTTCGCACATCTCAACCGGCGCCTCTGAGATCTTTTCAAATCGCAAAGCCTCATAACGCGCCTCTATGGTATTTAGTTTTCTGAGCACTCTATTATCAATAATCATTTTTCCACGGTCTCCTGTATATCGGTCAATGGGGCGAAAGAGCGCGGATAAACTGCCAGCCTTCTCGAAGCCACCTGTTTATCAATCCTCAATGCCTGCCGACAAATGCTAACTGCACTTAGTATTCATGTCAACCTGCCCCATTAACGCGCTTCCCTTTTTGGCGTATGATATAAATCAGCTATACGATCCGAGGAATTTAACATGTCCGCATTTACCACTCGCAACGTCATCTTGGCGACCCACGGCGCCGTGGCCGCGGGTCACTATCTTGCCGCGCAAGCCGGCCTACAGATGCTGGAAGCCGGCGGCAATGCCATTGATGCCGGCGTGGCCGCAGGCTTCGCGCTCGCCGTGCTCAAGCCCCATCAAAATGGCATCGCCGGTGAAGCGCCCCTGCTCATCCATTCCGCCAGGCATAATCGCGTCTTTGCCATCAATGGCAATGGCGTTGCGCCCCGCGCGGCCACCCTGGAGCGGTTTAAAGAGCTTGGGATAAAGCTCATTCCAGGAGATGGTTTTCTTCCCGCAGTCGTGCCGGCCGCAGTTGATGCCTACATCACCGCGCTGGCGGAATTCGGCAGCCTGCCGCTGGAAGCGGTGCTGGCGCCCGCGCTCGATTTGGCAAAAAACGGCCTGCCGATGAATGAAGACCTGCACAATTTCATTGCCGGAAGTTATAAGCACTGGCAAAAAGTTTATCCCAGCACCGCGGAGGTGTTTGCTCCGGGTGGGGTGGTCTGCAGCGTCGGTGAAGTCTTCAAACAGCCCGACTGGGCCGCGGCCATAGGCCTGCTGGTGGAGGCAGAACGCAAAGCCGCGGCAAAAGGAAGGACCGCTGCCCTGCGCGCGGCGCGGGACGTGTTTTATAAAGGAGAAATCGCACAGGAGCTGGTTCGTTTCGCGCGCGCCACAGAAGTGATGGATGCCAGCGGAACCGCCCATTCCGCGCTGCTGTCGGTCGAGGATTTTGCCGCCTATTCCGCCAAAGTTGAGATGCCCGTCGCCGCGGAGTATCACGGGATTGCGGTCTATAAATGCAATACCTGGTGTCAAGGGCCGGTGTTTCTGCAACAGCTTAATCTGCTCGAAGATTACGATCTCAAGGCTTTAGGACATAACACCACGGAGTATATCCATACCGTCATCGAAGCGGCCAAGCTGGCCTTCGCGGATCGAGAAGCCTATTATGGCGATCCCGATTTTGTGGAAGTTCCGCTCGACCAATTGCTATCCAAAGAATATGCCGCAGAGCGCCAAAAGCTGATTGATCCGGCCCACGCATCACTCGATGATAGGCCGGGCGGCGCGCCCCCTACCCGTCATAAAGAACTCCATGAACTTCCCAATCACCTGGACAAATGGCCTATCAACAATACCGGCGATACCACCCACTTCGATGCCATAGACCGCTTTGGCAATATGATTTCCGGCACTCCCAGCGGCGGCTGGCTATGGAGTTCGCCGGTGATTCCCGGCCTGGGCTTTCCCCTTGGAACACGCGGCCAGATGTTCATGCTTGACCCACATCATCCCAATCGCCTGCAGCCCGGCAAGCGGCCGCGCAGCACACTTACTCCCTCCCTGGCGATGAAAGACGGCCGTCCCTATATGGTCTTTGGCACACCCGGAGGCGATTGCCAGGATCAATGGACTCTGCAATTTTTCATTAACCGCGTGGATTTCAAAATGAACCTGCAGGAAGCGATTGATGCGCCGAGTTTTCATACCATGCACTTTCGCAATTCCTTTTATCCGCGCGCCATATTGCCCGGCGAGATGGCCGTCGAGTCGAGAATACCGGAAGAGACCCGCAAGGAATTGGAAAAGCGAGGACATAAGGTTCATGTTCTTGGCCCCTGGTCGAACGGGGCCGTGCTGGCGATTGAATTCGACCCGGATTCCCGCGTTATTTCCGCCGCGGCCTCACCGCGCGACGCAAGCTACGCAGTGGGCTGGTAAACCCTATACTATCCTTCTACTCTCGCAACAATTCACAAATAGTAAGTAGAACGTCATTCTGAGCGCCTCCGCCACATAATTGTGGCGGAGGCCGCGAAGAATCTCACCTGTAATTATGATGAGATTCTGCGCGGCATGATACTGACGGCGCTGCATCACTGGCCACACTCTCATCAAGTGCGAACTGTTGCACCCCACCTATTCCGCTTGACATAGCACAGAGGCTGAGGATATAGTTTGCGCGATTGGAGCGAAAACCATGAAAAGTGTGCTGATAACCGGCGGAGCAGGATTTCTGGGATCCCATCTATGCGAGTTGCTGCTTTCCCGCGGCTTCCGCGTGATTTGCATGGATAACCTCATTACCGGCAATGAGGCCAACATTGCCCATCATGTTGGAAAAGAATCCTTCAAATTCGTAAAACATGATGTTACCCAATACATCTATCTACCCGATGAGATTGATTATGTGCTCCATTTTGCCAGCCCGGCCAGCCCGGTGGATTACCTGCGCCATCCCATCCACACTCTGAAAGTTGGCTCGCTGGGGACGCATAATGCCCTGGGGTTGGCCAAGGCGCGCGGCGCCACTTTTCTGCTTGCCTCCACCTCCGAAGTCTATGGCGACCCGCTGGTTCATCCGCAAAAAGAGGAATATTATGGAAACGTTAATCCGGTGGGCGCGCGGGGCGTTTATGACGAGGCGAAACGTTTTGCCGAGGCCATGACCATGGCCTATCACCGGGTGCATAATCTTGATACAAAAATCGTCCGTATCTTCAATACCTACGGGCCCCGCATGCGCAGAAACGACGGCCGCGCCATCCCGGCCTTTGTTGATGCCGCCTTGAAAAACGAGCCTTTGATTTGTTTCGGAGACGGTTCCCGCACCCGCTCCTTCTGCTATGTATCCGACCTTATTGAAGGGATTCTGCGGCTCCTGCAGTCCCAATTTCATACTCCCGTGAATATCGGAAATCCGGCGGAGATGACGATCCTGGAGTTGGCAAAAACCATCAAGCAGATGACCAATTCCAAGAGCGAAATAACCTTTCAGCCGGCCCCCACCGAAGATGACCCGAAAGTGCGCCGCCCCGATATAACCCTGGCGCGCAAGGAACTGAACTGGGAGCCAAAAGTAGGAATTGACGAAGGCCTCCAGAAGGCCATCGCATGGTTTAAGGAATCGGCTTCGAGTGCTTGACTGGGAACTTTTTCCGTCGAGGAATAGCAATGACAGCTTAGATTTTTTCGCCAAGTCTCAAACATGTAACAGTCCACAAATTGTGAGAATTTTGAGCAAAGCGAAGTATAAAGGACTCATCTAATATGAACGATTAGGCCAATATGGAGTGCCCGCCTCAGGCGGGCACTCCAAAAGGGCCCCATTCGTATTTCTAATCAATCCTCATTAAGTGTGAACTGTTACTTTTTTATAATTTCCCTTGACAAATCAGCACTTAGCTGTTAAACTTATCTAAATTATGTTGTATTTTATGCGCAAGCTATTGATTTGCGCATAAAATAGGCCGGTCAGCTTCTGGTTGGTGTTGTAAATCCTCTGGACATAAGGAGGTGTTCGACAACATATTATTCCGCTTTTTCCGCGTAGGGTCAGTTTTGCTTTGCCCGGTCAGCAAGCGCGAACTTGACAGAGTAGTACCAATCTTCGTGTTCCAAGCTGGAAAAATCTAATCTATTTCCAGGCTGGAGAATCAAAATTTGCCTTAAGGAGGCATAAAATGAAAGGTAGTAAACTCGTATTGGTTTGTCTGTTGTTAATGGCCGTTGCGCTGGTGGCCTCAGTCATCATCGCCTCGGCGCGGCCGGCCAATCCCGGCTTCATTGTTTACACTCAGCGGGATGGTTCGAAGATCACCATCAGCATGATGGGTACCGATGAGTATATCAAGATCGGCCATACCGTGGATGGTTACACCCTTATCCCGGATGATAATGGCACCTACTACTATGCCACATTGGACAAGAAGGGCAACCTCGTCAGGACCAATGTGAAGGCCAACGACATGTGGAAGCGGGGCAAGGCGGAGAAGGCTTTCGCCGCCCAGCTCGCCAAAGGCCTCGACTACACCGCGGAACAGAAGAAGGCCAAGACCCCGACGAATCAGACGTTTGGTTATTATTGGGGAATAAATACAACCGTGGGCACGGTACGGTTACTGTGCATCAGGGTGTATTTCAAGAATTACAACTGGACTCTGAATCCGACCACGCTTTACAATAGTCTCATGCAGCATGGCTACCAGAGCCCCATTCCCGGCCAAACCGGAAGTTTCCATGAATACATGGAGTCGCAGTCGGGCGGACTGCTTAATTTTCAGTTCGATATGTGTGGTCCCTACAAACTGAAGAATAACTGGGCCTGGTATGGCCAGAATGTGGCTGGATACGGAGATAAGTATCAAGGTAACCTATATAACGAAGCCATAACCGCGGCGGACCCCACCGTGAATTTCGCCCTGTATGATAACGACAACAATGGGAGTGTGGATCCACCCGTTCTGATACGCGCCGGTTACGATGAGTGCGAAGGCGCGGACAGCAACTGGTGTTATGTCTCTAACACCAGCTTGGGGGTTTCCTATCCGTGGGGAATTGATCCCCGCCCCGTGGACGGCAAGACGGCCTATGGGTTCACGCAATGGTCCGAATACCGCGGCACCGGCGGCGGCACCCAGATCTCCTCGATTGGCAATTCGACCCATGAGCTGGGCCACGCCATGGGCTCGCCTGACTACCACTCGCAGTGTTGGACAATAATGCACATGGGCTCCTGGGCCGGCGGCGATGGCGACAATCCTTCCGGGTTTGGCCCTCATGAAAAGATAGTTTGGGGTTGGACCACTCCTACGGTCCTTACCTCACCGGCAACCAATCTTACCATTGCGAACCGGTATGACAATCCTGTGGCGTCACCCTATAAAATAGTCAATGATACCTCCGGCCAGTATTTTCTCTTGCAGAATGTCAAGGCGACCGGCTGGGATGCCTTCTGTTTGAATTCCGGGCTGCTCGTATATCACGTGGGTTCACAAAATTCCTTCTCGCTCCTCTACGCGGATGCTAACAATAGTTGCACCACCCAAACGGCTGATTGCTACCCCGGATCATCGAGCTACACTTCGTTAACGGATACCTCGACTCCCGCTAATATGAAGGACTCGCTCGGAAACAATACCGGCAAGCCCATCACCAACATCACCTATGATGCGAACAATGTCGTTCACTTCGACTTCATGCAGTAGTCGAGAAGTATAGCATCGGAGGTTCGTAACAACTGAATAAGCAAAACTGAATAAAGAATACGACAGCCCGTCCGCGGAATGCGGACGGGCTGTTTGCGTGGGGACAGTTCAGAGTTCAGAGTTCAGAGTGGCCGGGGGTGAGGGGCGGGCTTAACCTCCAGCAGGTTGGAAACCCTCCACACTGCTTTGGCGGGCAGGCCCTCCACAGGCGGGTAAACCAGCGGGAGGGCGTTCTTCGCTGAACGCTCAATGGCTAAGCCCGAAGGGCCGCTGGCTAGACATCTTCGATGCCGCCATCCCGGCCCCTTTGGGGCTTAGGGACATGGCGGCTTCGCCTAGCCACGCTCAACGTCTGGGGGTTCTCTTTCTGCCGCCCCAAGTGTTACACTTCATTAAAGCCGATAAGCAGGCGACATCCTAAGAGACTGTATCAAAACTTATCCGATAGCATCATTCATTTGCAGGCAGAGGAGCATTTTACTGCCCTCTAGCCTATATCAAAACCCTTTGGCAAGGGTTTTGATATAGGCTCTAAATGATAGACTGTCAGCATCACTAGATGATTAGGGTTCGAGCTGAGAAGGGTTGAGGTGAATTTCCCCATGAAGCTGTTAATTGGCCACAAACTAACTGATGAGGAATTGGCGAGGGTGCGGTCCGCCGCGCATGACGCCCGGATTAGTCTTGCGGAAGATGAAGCGCAAGTTTTGGCTTCGATAGGCGACGCAGAAATCTATGTGCCCGGCCCATGGAATGAAGGTGTCTTCTCCGCGGCCAAGCGCCTGCGCTGGGTGCACTTTTCATGGGCGGGCATGAACAGCACGCTTTTTCCGGCGGTGGTGGAGAGCGATGTGACTATTACAAATTCGGCCGGCGTCTTTTCCATCCCCATTGCGGAACACACCATGGCGCTTATGCTTTCCTTTGCGCGCATGATTCATCTCTTTGCGCGCTGGCCAAAAGAAACTTGGAAGAACCGTGAGACTCGTGGAAAGCTGCATGGGCAGATTCGAGAACTTTGCGGCGCAACGTTGGGAATTGTCGGTTATGGCGGAATCGGCCGGGAAACCGCCCGGAGAGCCAAAGCTTTTGGGATGCGCGTAATCGGGCTGCGCAATCATCCTGAACGAGGCGGCGAATTCGCCGATGCAATTTTGGGGCCGAAAGAGCTTGATGAGTTGCTCAAGCAATCCGATTACCTGCTCATCAGCGCGCCGCTGAATGAAGCCACGCGGGGGCTTATCGGCGGGCGGGAACTTGCTTTGATGAAGCCGGAGGCGGTGATCATCAATGTGGCGCGGGGCGCGATTATTGATGAAGCGGCTTTGATACAGGCGCTGCAAGACGGCAAACTCCGCGGCGCGGGATTAGATGTTACCACCGTTGAGCCGCTGCCTCAAGACAGCCCGCTGTGGGAGATGGAAAACGTCATCATCACCAACCATGTGGGGGGCGCCTCCCCCAAGACCTGGGAGCGGCAGTTGGCGCTATTTATTGATAACCTTGAGCGCTATACGGCGGGCCGGCCGCTACGGAATGTGGTGGATAAAAAGGCGGGGTATTGAGAGGCTAGAGGCTATTTCATAACCCCTTGTAGCATGGGCATCTTGCCCATGCACGATAAGCTATTCTGCATGGGCTGGAAGCCCATGCTACAGCGAGTTAAGGTTATGAAATAGCTTCTAGTCAATCAGCTTCTGCTGTCCATTCTCGGCCGGATAGGTAATCCGCAATTCCTCCACCTTTGCAAATGGAGTGAGCGAATGAGCCTGGCTGTGATTGGCATCCATGATATGCTCCGCCTGCACGCCGTGAACCAGCAGGGCATCGGCAATCATTGATCTATGGCAGCGCCAGGGAACGGCCTCCGCGCACATGACCGCGATTCTTTCATTTTTTGCCAATTCAATAAGGACATTCAGATTTTCCTCGAATTCCGCGGTCTGCATGTAATCCGCATAGCCGCGGAAGCCGGCGTTACGCCAGCCCATATTTGGGGAATCGGCGCGGGCATGGCGCAGGCCGCCAAGTCCGGGCAGATGCTGATAGTCAATGCCGGCGGCGCGCAAGGCTTCGGGCAGGGTCTCGCGGTTGAATTGGGGATTGTGCCGCGAGCGCGGCAGGGAGCGGACGTCAACCACGCGGATTACCGCATGAGCTTGCAAAATAGCCACAAACTCCTCCAGGGTATGAGTCGAATGTCCAATAGTAAAGATGGTCAAAGCAAGTTTCCCGGCGCGCAAGGTAAAGCGACCTTATTGTGGAATTATAATAGCAGAATTCAATTTAGATTGTGAATTCCTCAGTATTGGTTGTCGCAAGAGGACGCAATTGCCTGATTTTATAATATTAGCCAATGCCCGCTGGGATGCCGGCGGCCGGGGAGGCAACTCCTCCCAGCAATATGCCCAGGCGGTGCTGCGCCGGGGCTGGCGGCTGTGCTACATTCAGCAGGATGGGGCAAGGCTGCATACGCCGCTGGAAGCACTCGATTTAGGCCCCAACACAGTGGTCATGTGTGATTTGCCCTGGGTCGAATTTTATCTCGATCTTTTTCTGGAACTCAAGGCGCGGGGCTGCCGCACGGTCTATCGAATCGTAGATAATTTTTACCAGACGGTGCGGAGAGATAGCTATAGTGAAGAGAGGGAATGCGCTTTCATCCGCGCGGCGGATGCGGTATTCGCCTCCAGTCCGTTGAATGTCAGCCGCTTTCAGGAGGTGCGTGCGGACATCGGCTTGCTGCGCAATGGAGTTAATCTGAAGTATCTTTGGGCGCCTCCCTCCGCGCCGCCCGGCGACCTTCATTTTGGCAAGCCCACGGTGGCCTTTGTCGCCAGCTTCTGGGACCCGGAGTGGATTGATTGGCCGGCCTTGCTTAATGCGGCAAGGGTAAATTCCGCCATGGCGATCAATGTTCTGGGAGATGTGGAGCGCATTCCCAAGCTCTCCTTCCCCGGCAATGTCCATCTGCTCGGCAAACGCCCCTGGCCCTTACTGAAAAATTATATTCACTTCTGCGATGCGGGCCTGTCGCTCTATCGGACGCGGCGGACCCGTTTCAGCAATCCCCTCAAGGTTTTGGAATATCTCGCTTGCGGCCGGCCTGCGGTCTCATGTCCCAATCCTTCCATCTCAGACTATCCTTACCTGTATTTCTATCGCCGCCCGCAAGCATTGTCGGCCAAAATAACGACGGCCGCGGCGGCCGTCATAGACAAGAAAGCGCTCTATCATTTTCTTGAGCAGCATACCTGGGAGGCGCGCCTCGATGTAATACTCTCCAAGCTTGGATTCTCTTGAGGGCCTTCCCCACTTTTGCCCCGCCTGGGGCGGGTAAACCTTTTACCTTTTACCCTTGCCCTCCCTGGGGTATTCCCAACATTCGGCTTGCTGGGCGAGTTGCAGGCATAGCTGTTCCGCGGTTCTCCTGAAACTCTCCGGTTCCACAGGATGCAATGCGGAAAAGAAATAATTTTCCGCGTCGGTAAAATCAAAGATCGCTTCCTTAAGCAAAACGGCGGCTTCCTGGGGTGCCAATGGTTTTGCCGGACCTGATCCGGTCAGAAGAAAAAGTATCTTGCCGATTTTCGCCCCGGAAATCGCAGTTGTGTTGGCAAGTTGACAGAACTGTGAGGGGCTTATGGAACTGCGATTCAATTTATTGGGATTGCGGAAGCTGCGGCGAAAGTAAAAGCGTTTCTTGAAAAATTCTGAACTGAACTCGGGAAATAAATCCAGAGTTCCCGTCCTGAGCGCAATAATTGTCGGCAGACCCAGAGCGAGCACGCTATTTTGATGGAGATGCAATACCAGGCGGTCATTGGCAATCAATTTTGCTCCACCCAGGAGGGCGTCGATAAGGAAGGTAGTCTTGCCTCCAAGCTTTGGCGCAAGCACCAGGGTAGCCTGCCCGGGCGCCTCCTCAAAGGCGGCGGCATGCAGTATTACCGCGCCGTTGCGTTGGTGATCAAGACAGGCAATTTCCCGAAAGGCCTTCATGAGGTTGCCGGGGGCGCGAAAATTATCGGATTGCGTAACCGTCAGCAGGATTTTTTCCTCCGAAGCAGCGATATAGTAGGTTTGCTCCGAAGTATCAGCCAGAATATTCAATGAATCAAGCTGAAACGTTCTTGCCGGAGTTGGCACGGGAGAATGTTGAAGGAAGGCATGGATGGGGCGACTTTGGCAGGTTTTGTCCAGCGCGGAAAGCTCGGCAAACAGGCTGTCGTCTTGTGATAATATGACCCGCCATTGGGGCGCGGCGTCGGATTTATGAAAATAGGGATGCAAGAACCATTTTGCCCAGGCCAGGGCGCGCAGATCGTCTGCTGCCAGCGCTCCGTGGAAAGACAGTTGTTCGAGCGTAATCTGCGCTCGCCGTGGAGCAACCAGCGCTTTCTTGATTTCAGTTACTGCAGATTTTGATATCACTGGAGAGATGACTCACTTAACGCTGCTTTAAGCTTAATCAAAGCAGACTGATAATTTGCGCCGCGGCATTGATAGCGGAATTTGACCGTTTTAAGCAGAGAGACCAGATTCCAAAAGCGCTCCTGACGGAGGAATTCATCTAGGTCGCCGCATTCGCCATAGCCGTCAAGAAAGGCCGCGCGCGTCTCCTTCTCAAGTCCCCACCTCATCAAGGCGCGGGAGACATCCGCCTGGGGAAAGCCGATTTCCAGGGATTCGTTGTCAATGGAATAAATTTTACCTTCCGCGTTCAGCACAAGATTTTCACCGCAAAAGTCCCCGTGCATCAGACCGGGGGAGCTATCTTGCGGGCGCTGGGACTGCAGAAAATCGAGCAGTTTTGAGGCTTCCGAAGAGGAAAGCAGCTTCCAGGCTTTTAGCATCTCTGCATTTGGCAGCATTTTGTTATCCAGCCAGTCGAGTTGGGTCTCTTCATCAGCATCGCTTTGGGCGGGCACACTATGCACCCAGCCCAATATTCGGCCCGCCTCTTCAAATATTTCGGCAGGCTGCGGTAAAGAATCCAAAGATGTACCGTCTATCCATTCCAAAAACAGGAATTTATCCTCATGGGCGAGCACCTTGGGGAAATGCCGGCCGTTTAGCAGAAGCAGGTATTTCTTTATCCTTAGGGCGCGCGCTTCGCTGACAAGCTGTCTGACCTTTATCAGCCGGCCGTCTTCCAGTTCAACTCTAAACGCCCTTCTGGGCGAGGGGCTGATAATGGTGGTAACCATTTGGCAGGAGGCGACGGCCGCCCCCATCTTCCGTTGAATGAGTTCCAACAACTCGGGCTCCGGAAACTGCAATTGATCTGCTCGCTCCAGCTTAAAGGCCTCTGATTTTGCGGGAATAGCTGTCGCCAATGTTCACCCTCCTTGCCGGTTATAATCATAGATATACAGACAGAACAGCATCGGAAGTCAGCCTCCTATATGTTTCACTCTTCTATAGGCATTTCTTGCCAAAGTCCTGCACATTTTGCCAATGGTTTTCAAATTTGAGCGGCCCAGCGCCCAGTCCCAGGCGGCCTCCGCCAAAGCGGAGTCGCGGTTGAGCAAGGAACGTTCAAACAGCACCGCGGCCAGAAAAGTTCTTTTTAGAGAGGCGGATTTCATGCGCTCGACCATCACCGGCAAGCTAAGGCGCGCGGCTCGATGAGCCAGCCAGACGCCCATGAAAAATGGCTTTGCCACGCCATAGCATTGAGCCAGTGCAATGGTTTCTTTCCATTCCAGATCTGTCAAATCCTTGCTGGCCAGCGCGATATCAACCAATTTAATAAGGCGCAGCCGATCATAGCCATCCAGGCTGACATGCAGGCAAAGATAGAGGAGATTATCCACTCGCGAGAGAGTAAAAATCCGGCGCCCGTCAAGCGTAATGGGCACGGCTCGCCGCCATATCTCATCTTCAGGCAATACTATCTGCTTGCGCGGAAAGAGCGCCCAATGCAGGTCAATCGGCATGCCCTGCTCGGGATTCAGGGGCATTAGCGGCAGGTGGCAGTGGTGATTTAGATAGTAACTCCTCGTAACCTCAGCGGGCAAGGTTTCCTCTCCGGTATGAAGCTTTCGCAGTTCCGTCATCCACACCAGATCGCTCGCGTGTCTTCGCGCCATCCTGTATCCTACATCAAAAATCGCCTGTTCATAGGTTTCAATATCTTCTTTTCGAACCAGCAAATCGAGATCATAAAAGGAACGCAACTCGCGGCGCGGATAGAGCGATTCGGAAAGCACGGGCCCTTTGAAGAGCAAGAGCGGTAGATTGAGGGGCTGAACCTTATCGAGGATTGGCGCCAGCGCGCGGCTGGCCTTATCAGCTCGCTTTCGCGCCACTTCGGCAGATTGCTCCAATTCATAACGCGCCTGCTGCGGCAGCTTTTCAAGATCAAGGTGAGAAGCCATCAAAGGGGCTACATAATGGCGCTTGGCTGCCTCTATCATTACCGGCCAGCGCAGCTCATTGCGGCCCAGATGCCCGCCCATTACACAATCAAGCAAGGCGCGACATTCCCGCTTGGAAAGCCCAAGCGGGTTCTTCGTCGCGGCTGCTTTAGTACTTGTCTCCGGATTTAAGGCCATGCTTGCATTTCCATGCGGTGTTAATTTAGCCGGCAGAAAATTTGCCAAAGCGCGCGCTCTCCACATATTCCAATTCCAGCGGCCTCAGTTGGGCGTCCAGCCCGCCGTCAATGATGATGCATTGACCGGTTATGAAGGTTGCGCGGCAGATGAGAAACTCGCACACTTCAGCCACCTCCTCCGGTTTGCCATAGCGGCCCAAAGGAACCAGTTGCTCCTTTCGGCGAAAATCGTCCGGCGCGTGCTGCACCATCGTGTCGGTGGCAATTACCGCCGGGAGCAAGGCATTTACCCTAATCTCATAGGGCGCCAGATCAAGTGCCGCCGCCCTGGTAAATGCCTCTATTGCTCCCTTTGTTGCATCATAAGCCGCCTGCTCACGATGCACGCGGCGGGAAGAAAGTGAGCCTAGATTTACTATGGCTCCTTTCCTCTGCTTCGCCATGATTCCGGCCGCGGCCTGCGAACAGAGAAACATTCCCTTCAAGTTTACCGCCACTATCCGATCCCAGTCCTGCTCTTTCAAGTCGAGCAGATGGGCATGATGATTCACTATGGCCGCGGAATTAACCAGCCCCAAGAGCAGATTACCTTCCTTCTCGATAGCTTGAAAAATGCCATCAACCTGCTGCTTGCAGGTTACATCACAATGCTTGGCAACTAGGTCAACTCCGTCGCTCGCAAGGCTGGCACAGACTTTTTCCAGCCGCGCGGCATCATTGTCCAGCAAATGGACCCGCATTCCCTGGCGCGCAAAAATTTTTACCACTGCAGAGCCAATGGCCCCCGCGGCGCCGGTAACTACGACGGTATTCATATCCTGACTCCGGCTGCCACGGGCCGGACGGCCGGCACCGCTATTTCACAAGCGCTCCGGTAGCTTGCAGCAAGCTGCCGGGCGGCTTCGCTCCAGGAATGGGCGCGGGCAAATTCCAGACAGCGCCCCCCCATCTCTTCAAGATCATCGGCCTTGACGGCTGTTTCCAACGCTTCCTTCAGGCCGCCATCCTGGTAGAAAAAGCCCAGTCCATCGGTGTGGTCAAGCATCATGGGATCGGCTGTTACCACCGGTTTGCCAAAGCTGAATGCGAGCAAGAGCGCGCCGGAACTCCAGCAGCGAAGATAGGGCAATACTATGGCGTCCGCCGCCTTCATAAAGAGCTGAACTTCATCATCGTCAATCCAGCGCAAGTGGCAACGTACCCGTTTATCCCTTTGGGCAAGCTCTTCGATAACCTGGGTGGATTTTGCGTCTCTTGAAGCGCCGGCCAAAAGCAGGCAAATATCTTGTGCTTTGAGCGCGGAAAAGGTTGCCAGCAAATTGCAGAGCTCTTTATAGGGTCTTATTAGACCAATATAGCTAAAGACCTTCGTATCGGCCGGCAGTTCCAAACGCTGCCGGCACTCTTCGGAAGAAAGCTCGTCGGGATAATAGCCGATATAGTTTGAGTGGGGAATGACGGTCAGGGGGATCGGACCAAAGATCTCCTGCAATCGAGCTTGTTGCCGGCGGGAAAAGCAATAAATCACATCGGCGTTTTCAATTAGAATCCTGCGAACCTTAAAGTCTAATTCTTTCCCCATGCCTTCATGGGGCACTATGTTGTGAAAAGTGTAAGCGATGCGATAATTCAGCTTATGGGCAAGAGCGAAGAAGCTCTCGATTTTATCTATCTTCTGCTTTGATTCCTCAATGGAATCGGCGCGATAGAATTTTTGCAGCCAATGGAAATGCAGCACATTCACCCGGCCGCGGTGGCGAAAGAGCCAGTCCTCGTCAAGCACCGGCGGGGGCACGCCCAGCCCGTCCACGAAGAGCTTATGCTCGTGGCTCTCTACGCCGCATTCCGCCAGAGAGGACTTGAGCAGGTATAAATACGGATTGCACTGGGCCTGACTGGGAAATTGGGAGGCAACCAAGTTTTCCATTGACATATCCTCACATTGCCCGTTACATTCAAAGCGAATACATGTCCCAGCGAGGGCGAAGCCAGATTGGGACGCCGGCATAGAATATCTATGATAATTACACGCAAGTTTCGTGCCACAACTGCCGTCGAGGTGGCAGGCTTATCCGCAATATGAGACAATCCTGCGTGGAAGCTATACATTCATGCAGGGAAGAGCGCCCAAGGCGAAGAAAGAGATAGGCCATTGAAGCCCAAATTCTGATTAATTAGGCACACATCTTGCCTGAATGATAGCAAGTGAGTAGAAATGAGCAGAGCAGCCCTGTTTGGAGGTGAGCGTCAACGTGTCAGGCTGATAGGCCTGATGAAATGGCTTTGGCCGCGGCTGCGGTCCTACCGCTGGATCGCCCTGGGCGCGCTGGTGGCGCTGATTTTGCAGGGATTGCTGCAGACTTACCCGATTGAGCTATTGCGCCAGTCCCTTAAGGCCCTCAATCCAAAAGCTTTGGTGCTGAATTATCACCAGGTACTGATGATTGCTTTGTGGTATATCTGCGCGGTGCTGGCGGCGGGCCTAAATTTACTCGCCAATTACTGGTCGGCGCGCTTCGGCACCGGCATGGGCGCGGATTTGCGCCAGCAATTGCATGACCATATCCAGCGCCTTTCCCTCGACTTTTTCGAGGACCGCCAAAGCGGCGACCTGCTCAACCGCAGCATGGGCGATGTAAGCGAATTAAAGAGCTACCTGGTCTCTCCCATTACCTGGGTGGGGGAGTCCTTATTCACTTTCCTGTTTGCCTTTTATTTCCTCTACAGAATTGATGCGCGCTTGACCCTGTGGTGTATTCCGGTAGGTGGCTTGCTGGTAATCGCCATGTATTTTGTCGGGCGGCTTATCCGTCCCGTCTTCCGGCGCTTCCGAGAAGTCAGTTCCGATATCTTCAGCCAATTCTCCGAGAATGTCGCCGGCATTAGAGAAGTCCAGGCCTTCACCCGGGAGTCGTCTCAAAGCGCGCGCTATGAAGGCAGCAATCAGCAGTTAAGACGATTGGAAGTCAAAACCGCGGTTATCGGCCAACTTCTCGATACTGCTTTTATGGTGATCTTCCCGCTTGCCGGTGTGATAGTGCTGTGGCAGGGCGGACTGGATGTGCAAACCGGAAAAATAAAACTGGAAGATCTCTTCGCATTTTTCTATTACTCACAGATGCTTGTGCGGCCTTTGCGCGGCATGGCCGGTAATTATGCCGCGCTGCAACGAGCGCTGGTTTCCGCCGACCGCGTCATGGAAGTTATGACCACCACTCCACGCGTGGAGGAATCTGCCGACGCCATCTCCATACCATTTAGCAAAGGAGAGGTTGTTGGGGAAGGAGTATCCTTCAGTTATGATGGCCGCTCGCCGGCGCTGGATAATGTGAGTTTCCATGTGCAGCCGGGCCAAAGAATCGCGCTGGTGGGTCCCAGCGGCGCGGGCAAAACCACATTGATGAAGCTGCTGCTGCGCTATTATGATCCCCAACAGGGGCGAATCCTTATTGACGGAACCGATATTCGCGAAGTAACGTTGGAGTCTCTGCGCGCCCATATGGGCGTGGTTTTTCAAGACCCCTTCCTCTTTAATGGCACACTGGCGGATAATATCGCCTTCGGCCGGGCGGAGGCCAACGCCCAGGAGATTGCCGAGGCCGCGCGGGCGGCAGATTTGGAGGAATTCATCAAGGACCTTCCCGATGGTTATGACACCCTCGTGGGAGACCGCGGGGTAAAACTATCCGGCGGCCAACGCTCCCGGCTTGCCATCGCCAGGGCGATGCTGCGCAATCCCCGCATTCTCATCATGGATGAGGCCACCGCTTCCGTGGATACCGAGGCAGAGAAGAGAATTCAGGACGCTCTCGACCACTTGATCGCGGACAGAACCTGTTTTATCATCGCCCACCGCCTCTCCACCGTGATTAAAGCCGACCAGATTTTGGTGCTGGCGCAAGGCAAACTGGTGGAAAGCGGAAAACACGCTGAACTTATTTCAAAAGACGGGCTGTATGCCAGCCTCTATAAAGCGCAGTTTGCCGCGCAGGAGGGGGCGTAATGGATCAAATAGTCAATTAGTTCATATTGGAAAACTGGGGACATAAAAAGATGAGAGGCTTACGACTTTTCCTTCGCTACCATAAGCCTCTCAACTCGATACGGGTTCTTCGCCCTCCGCTTAATGGATTGCGAAGCATTTCACTGTCAAGACCATTATACCACAGCTTCCTTCAGTAAATGCATAAAATAAGCCAAATTATAAATTATTTTTAGCAAACAAAGAAACTATATTGCAAGGTGTGGACCGGACGGGATTCGAACCCGCAGTTATTTCAGTGACAGTGAAATGCTTTCCCATTAAGCTACCGGCCCACACTTCGCTGATTATAGCATAGAATGCAAAGTTATGATGTCATTCTCTACTTTATCGCATCAGGTCCATTCCTTTTTAGGTAAAACTTCGTTTTTCGCAAAAAACTAGTTGGCATCTCTCTGTTTGTTCAATTAATCCTCCATAACCAGCGAATGTCAGCATTATTGTCCCGTTGGCCGCTTGCTTGCTGTGAGTGCATTTGTTAGCATTTCGCATAAAAGGCTGGCATTGAATGAACCATGGATTCCCATCCGGCGCAGGAGAGACACTCTGGCCCTTCTTTCTTTATAACGGCCTGGTTTTGCTGGTAGTGGCCGGTATAATTCTTGCTTCCTATCTGCTTGGCGAGCGCCATCGCGCGCGGGGACGAAATCTGCCTTATGAATCCGGCATCACGCCCACAGGCAGCGCGCGGCTCCGCTATGGCGCGCATTTCTATCCGGTCGGCATCTTCTTCATTCTCTTCGATGTTGAAGCTATCTTTCTTTATGCCTGGGCGGTGGCTTTTCGTGAGTTAAGTTGGGCCGGCTATATCGAAGCCCTGCTTTTCATCATCGTGCTGCTGCTTGGACTGGTCTATGTCTGGAAGCTGGGCGGGCTGGATTGGAGTCCGAGCCGCAGGCGAACTACATCTCTAGTTATCCGTCAAAGCGATTCTAAAAATTTGCAAAAACGATGGGGGCGGGCTTCTGTAAAGCCCGCCGGCGGGGTTCACGAAACCCCGCCCCCACTGGAAAATCGTCAGCCTCAAAATGCCGACTCTAAATCTAAAGCGAGCGCGGAGAATAAAAGTAATGACTGATCCTCACAGTAATCCATCGGATTATCATCACAACTTCCTGCTCGCCAAATTGAGCGATCTGGTTGCCTGGGGCCGAAAGAACTCTATTTGGCCCCTCGGCTTTGGCACCTCTTGTTGTTTTGTGGAGATGATGACCAGCTTCACCAGCCGCCACGACATCGCCCGCTTCGGTTCTGAAGTAATTCGCGGCACACCCAGAGAAGCAGACGTAATCGTCATCGCGGGCACGGTATTTGTTAAGATCGCGCCCGTGATAAAGCGGCTTTATGAGCAGATGATGGAGCCCAAGTGGGTCATCTCCATGGGGTCGTGCGCGAATTCCGGCGGGATGTATGATATTTACAGTGTGGTGCAGGGAGTAGATCGGATTCTTCCTGTTGATGTCTATGTGCCGGGCTGTCCGCCGCGGCCGGAGGCGTTTTTGGAGGGCTTAATGCTGCTCCAAAAGGCGGTCGGCAATGAGCGCCGGCCGTTGAGCTGGGTGGTTGGAGAGCAAGGCATCTATCGTCCCGAAAGACCCGCGCAGCGGGATCTCAAGCGTGAAGAGCGCAGGCGCATGACCGAGCTTCGCCCCATGGATGAAGTGAAGTGATTCAGCAAGCCGTCGGCATAATTGAAGAATTGCAGCAGCAATTCGGCGAAGCTGCGTTAAAGCCTCAACCGACGAAGGATGATGTTCCTACGGCCTGGGTTCCCGCCGAACATGTGCGGGAAATTTTGCGCCATCTGAAAAGCAACATTGAAAAGCCTTATCGCGTGCTCTATGATTTGACGGCGATTGACGAGCGCGCACGATTGCAGGCTCAACCGGAACAGCCGCCCTGCGACTTCACGGTCGTTTATCATCTTCTTTCTTATGAGCGCAACCGCGATGTGCGCCTTAAGGTTCCGCTTAATGGCGAATTTCCCTCGCTCGCCAGCATCACCGATATTTGGCCCGCCGCCAACTGGTATGAGCGGGAAATTTGGGATATGTTCGGGATTCGCTTCGAGGGTCATCCCTTCCTCGAACGGCTGCTCATGCCCACCTATTGGCAAGGGCATCCCCTGCGCAAGGAACACCCCGCCCGCGCCACGGAGATGCCGCCCTATGATTTGCCGGATTGGAAAGAAGAAGATGAAGAAGCGGAACTGAAGTTTCACCCGGAAAGATATGGCCTCCCGATAGCGGGCGAACATTCCGATTATATGTTCCTGAATCTGGGGCCTCATCATGTGGGAACGCACGGTTTGCTGAGGGTTGTGCTGCGCCTGGACGGAGAAGAAATTCTCGACGCCGTTCCCTTCATCGGCTTCCACCATCGCGGGGTGGAAAAGATGGCGGAGCGGCAGACTTTTCATACTTTTATTCCCTATACGGACCGGGTGGATTACCTTGCCGGTGTGCAGAACAATCTTCCTTATGTGCTTGCCGTGGAGAAGCTGGCGGGCATCGAAATTCCCGCGCGCGCGCAAGTGATCCGCGTGATGCTCTGCGAGCTTTTCCGCATCGCCAATCATCTTGTTTGGCTGGGCACATTGGGCTCCGATTTGGGCGCGATGTCGCCCGTGTTTTTTACCTTCACCGACCGCGAGCGGCTCTTTGATGTCATCGAGGCAATCTGCGGCGGACGGATGCACCCGGAATGGTTTCGCATCGGCGGCGTCGCGCAGGATTTGCCCAAGGGCTGGAAAGAATTGGTGGATAATTTCCTGCATTATCTGCCGCCGCGGCTCGTGGAATACGAGAAGATGCTTATAAACAGCTCGATCTTTCGCGGCCGCACTATTGGAGTGGGACCTTACACGCGCGATGAGGCGATTGAATGGGGCGTTACCGGCCCGAACTTGCGCGCTACTGGCTTTGATTGGGATTTGCGCAAAAAGCGCCCCTATTCATCCTACGATCAGTTCGCGTTTGACATACCACTCGCCGATAGCGGCGACTGTTACGCGCGTTCCATTGTGCGCATGGAAGAGATGCGCCAGAGCCTGCGCATCGTCAAGCAGGCTGCGGAAAATATGCCGGAAGGTTCATACAAGAGCGACCATCCTCTTGCCATGCCGCCGCGCAAAGAGCGCACTATGGAGGATATTGAAACTCTTATTCATCATTTTCTGGCGGTCAGCCGGGGGCACCCGATTCCCGTTGGAGAAGCTCATGCCGGCATCGAGGCGCCCAAGGGAAATAACGGCTATTATGCCATTAGCGACGGCCGGCCTTCTGCATATCGCCTGCGCATTCGCACGCCTTCTTTTGCCCATATACAAACTCTGCCGTTGCTCGCCCGCGGCTTTATGATTTCCGACCTGATTGCGATATTGGGAAGCATTGACTATGTGCTGGGAGATGTTGATAGGTAGTGAAGATGTTAAGCGACGTCGAAAAATTAGAAATCGAAGCGAAAATAGCCGATAGCCACGACCCCCGCGCGGCTTGCATCGGGGTTATGAAGATCATCCAATCCCATCGCGGCTATATTTCCGAAGAGGCGCTGAAAGATATTTCAGATGTATTGAGCATGTCACCCGAGGAACTTGACGGCGTGGCAACATTTTGCAGCCTGATCTTTCGCAAACCTGTCGGCCGGCATGTGCTGAAGGTTTGCGACAGTGTCTCCTGTTGGATAATGGGCGGAGAGTCGGTTATGCAATATCTCGAAAATAAGCTGGGCATAAGGGCCGGAGAGACCACCTCGGACGGCCGCATTACCCTTTTGCCAATCTGCTGCCTGGGGGATTGCGACCATGCTCCTGCTATGATGGTGGATGACAAGCAGGTAGGCAATCTTAGCGCGGAGTTATTGGAAAAAATTCTGGAAAGTCCGGAATTGGCTTAAAAGATGGAACCAATTTTAACGAAAAATATCAAACCCGGCGGGCCGTCGTGCAGTCTGGCTGATTATGAAAAGCGCGGCGGTTATGCCGCGCTGCGCAAGGCGCTCAATAGATATACCCCGGCCGAGGTAATGCAGATTGTCACGGATTCCAACCTGCGGGGCCGCGGCGGTGCAGGCTTTATTACCGGCAAAAAGTGGGCACTTCTGCCTCCGGTGGATAAATCGGAGCATCCTCGCATATTGATTGCAAATTTCGATGAAATGGAGCCGGGGACTTTCAAGGATCGCTTCCTCGTGCAAGGCGATCCGCATCAGTTGATCGAGGGGATACTGATTTCCGCCTATGCGTGTGAGGCCGATATGGCCTATATTTTCGTGCGGGGCGAGTATGTTGACGCTATCCGCATGCTTGAACGCGCGCTGGCGGAAGCCAAGTCCGCGAATTATATCGGCAAGAACATCCTTCACAAAGGTTGGAATTTCGAGATACATCTGCATACCAGCGCGGGTCGCTATATGTGCGGCGAAGAGACCGGCCTGGTTGATGCTCTGGAGGGTCGGCGCCCCAACCCGCGCACAAAACCTCCCTACGCAGTTACTTCAGGCGCCTGGGGCAAGCCGACGGTCGTTAATAATGTGGAGACGCTTTGCTGTGTGCCGCATATTATCGCGCGCGGCGCGGATTGGTTCAGAAGACTGGGCAAGGCGAAAGATGCGGGCATGAAACTCTATGGCGTCAGCGGGCATGTCAAGCGCCCTGGCGTTTACGAATTGCCCATGGGAACAACTTTGCAGGAATTGATTGAAGAACATGCCGGAGGCATGCTGGACGGCTATAAGTTTCGCGCGGCATTGCCAGGCGGCGCTTCAACAAAATTTCTCGACAGCACGGAGATGGACCTGCCGCTTGAATACCAAACCATGGGTGAGAAGGGATATTTCTTTGGCACCGGTTGCGCGATCGTGCTGGATGATAAAACCTGTATAGTCGGGATGGTGCATAATTTGCTGAAATTCTATGCGCGAGAATCCTGCGGCTGGTGCACGCCTTGCTGGGCGGGCATCGCCTGGACGAAGGATTTGCTAAATGAAATAGAGCAGGGGAGGGGCAAGCCGGAAGACATCGAGTTATTGACCGAGCAGGCGCACTTCTTCGGTTTTAACACATTTTGTGCGCTGGCCCTGGGTGCGGTGCAGCCGCTGCAGAGCAGTATTCAGAAGTTTCGCGAGGATTATGAGCAGCATATTAAACAGCAAAGATGCCCGTGGAGGGCAGCCTGATATCATGGCAACTATTTACGTTGACGGTAAAACTTTTGATGTGCCCGAGGACAAGGACCTGCTTTCCACCTTGCTGAACCTCGGCTTTAATATTCCCTATTTCTGCTGGCATCCAGCGTTGGGGTCGGTGGGCGCGTGCCGCCAGTGCGCGGTCAAAATCTTCCGCGACGAGTCCGATAAGACCGGCAAGATCGTGATGTCATGTATGACTCCAGTTGCAGATGGTCTGCTGATTTCGGTGGATGATCCTGAAGTAAAGGAATTCAGGAAGCACGTGATTGAATGGATGATGCTTAATCATCCGCACGATTGCCCGATTTGTGATGAGGGCGGCGAATGTCATCTACAGGATATGACCGTGGCGACCGGCCATGTCTATCGCCGCTATCGCGGGCGCAAGCGCACCTTTCGGAATCAAGACCTTGGGCCTTTTGTCAATCACGAGATGAATCGCTGTATTCAATGTTATCGCTGTGTGCGGTTCTATAAGGATTATGCCGGCGGGCGAGATTTTGGCGCTTTCGCCTCAAAGGACGTCGTTTATTTTGGCCGCTCAAAGGACGGCAGGCTTGAATCGGAATTTTCCGGCAATCTTGTCGAAATTTGTCCGACCGGCGTCTTTACCGACAAGACGTTCAAGCGGCATTATGCGCGCAAGTGGGACCTGCAAACCGCGCCATCTGTATGTGTGCATTGCGGTCTTGGCTGCAACACCCTTCCCGGGGCGCGCGATGAAACATTGCGGCGAATCCGGTCTCGCTATAATTACGATGTAAATGGCTACTTCCTATGTGACCGCGGGCGATTCGGCTATGAATTTGTGAATGATCCTCGGCGGATTCGGCAGCCGCTCGCAGGAAAAAATGCGCTGCAATCCATCAGTTGGGAGGCCGCGTTTCAGCAAGCAAAGGAGATGCTTCAAAGCTGCAAGCGCGTGGTTGGCATCGGCTCTTCGCGCGCTAGCCTGGAAGCGAATTTTGCGTTAAAGACGCTCGTGGGCGAGGAGTACTTTTCCACAGGTATGTCAGCAGCAGAGCAAGCCGGTCTGCAATTGGCCGTGAGGATCTTGCGGGACGGTCAGTTACGTTCCCCGTCATTATTAGAGGTGGAATCGGCCGATGTTATTTTGATTTTGGGAACCAATCCGACCAATGAGGCACCGATGCTGGATTTGGCCATTCGTCGGGCGCTGCACAAGGCCGCGCTGGGCAAAGCCGATAAGCTGCAAATCCCGCGCTGGAATGATTATGCGGTGCGGGATGCCTTGAGCGGCGAGCAGGGAAGTCTTTATATCGCCGCGCCGGCGACCCTGAAACTGGAGGAGATCGCCAGCGGAGTTTTGCATATTTCGCCGCCGCAATTGGTAAAACTTGCCTGGGATATCGAGAAGGTTCTGCAAGGACATGTTGCCTACAAAATGGCCGCCGCCGCCCAAATCGCAGCGGCGCTGGCCGCGGCCAAACAGCCGCTATTAATTGTCAGCGCAATAGATAACGAATTGCTGAAAGCCGCGGCAAATATTGCTCAAATGCTTTCCGAAAGAAAAAAGCAACTTTGCCTGCTTTCGATAGTCGTGCCGGAATGTAATTCAGTGGGGGCGGCACTTTTGGGCGGAATGAATCTGGATGAAGCATTGGAAGAGATCGAAGCCGGCGAAGCTGATGGCATGATAGTTTTGGAAAACGACCTCTTTCGACATATATCACCGGATAAAGTAAATCGCGCGCTGGCCAAGCTCCGCCACTTGATTGTTTTGGAGCATACTCCCAATGGCACGACGGCCGCGGCGGATCTGGTTTTGCCGGCGGCGACTTTTGCGGAATCAATGGGAACATTGATTAATAATGAAGGACGCGCGCAGCATTTCTATCAGGTATTTGTGTCCTCTGGCGAACCGCGCCAATCGTGGCAAATTCTCCACGATCTAATTGAAACAAAAAATGCGAAAGCAGTTGACTGGAGAGTCTGCGAAGATGTCACGCGCGCGCTGGCGGAAGCAAATCCTGCGTTTAACGCAATTCAGGAAACTGCTCCCACATATTCCTGGCGGGAGCCCACCGGCGATCCCATGCGCGGCGAGGCTAATGGTAAGCGGCTCTGGGAGAATGGCGCGGGCTATCTGGCATCATTCTCGCCTGCTGACCCCGAAGCTCCGCTAGATAGCGGCGAGTTTTGGCTGACGCCGCGCGCGGCTATTTTCGGGTCGGAAGAACTCTCGCGTATAGCGCCCGGAATTGCCTCGGTTATCGCCGCGTCGGTCATTCGGCTGCATCCCGATGACGCGGCAAAGCTGTCAGTTGCCGAGGGCGATTTGTTGAGCTTCCAAATTGATGCAACCACCTACACCTTGCCGGCAAAATTGGATGAAGGAGTCGCCAAGAGTGCAGCGATCATTCCCGTGGGCTATCCAGAAACCGCAGGAATCATAGGCATTCGCAGGGCAAGAATTGAGAAATCACCATGAGCTGGCTCATACCCGCAATACAAGTAATAATAGTCTTGTTTATTTTGCTCAATCTACCGATTGCGTTGATCTGGCTGGAACGTCGCCTGCTCGGCGGCTTTCAGGACCGCTATGGCCCCAATCGGGTTGGCTTTCAAGGACTGTTGCAGCCGATTGCCGACGGCCTTAAGCTCTTCACCAAAGAGGACTGGGTGCCGCCCTTTGCCGACCGCTTCGTCTTTATTGTGGCGCCGGGCATTGTTGCCGTAACGGTGCTGCTGGTTTTCGGCACCATCCCTTTCACCGACAAGATTCACCTCGGCGATTTGAATATCGGACTGCTCTTCTTTCTCGCCATGACCTCGCTCGGAGTCTATAGTATCGTGCTGGCCGGCTGGTCGTCGAATAGCAAGTATTCCCTTATCGGCGGCCTGCGCGCCGCCGCGCAAATGATCAGTTATGAATTGCCTATGGGCCTTTCCCTTGTGGGTGTGGTCATGTTTGCCGGCTCATTTAGGCTGGAGGATATCGTTAATGCGCAACATTCGCTTTGGTTTTGCGTTACCCAGCCTGTGGGATTGGTGCTCTTCTTGGTTGCTACCATTGCCGAAGCGCGGCGAATTCCTTTCGATCTGCCCGAGGCCGACAGCGAACTGGTGAACGGCTTTCACACCGAATATTCCAGCATGAAATTCGCCCTCTTTTATCTTGGCGAATATTTGGATGTCGCGCTTGTCGGCTGTATGGTTACAGTATTATTCCTGGGCGGCTGGAACGGCCCCTGGCTGCCGCCGCTGCTTTGGTTTGCTCTAAAAACCGGCGCGGTCATTATCTTATTTATCTGGGTGCGAAGCGTCCTTCCCCGCTTCCGCTTCGATCAATTGATGAATTTCGGCTGGAAGATACTTCTGCCGATAGCGCTGTTGAATATTTTAATTACCGGTTTCATTGCACTTCTGTTGCATGCAAAATAGGGACTTCAACCGCAGTCTGGTTGCTGTCCCTGACGTTCTGAGAACTGAGAACTGAGAACTGAGAACTGTTATGATTTCCAGCCTGCGGGCCATGTGGACAATATTGCTGCACTTGTTCAGGAAACGGGCGACGGTCCAATATCCTGAGCAAAAGCGCGTTCCGCCGCCGCGTTGGCGCGGGCGCATCATTCTCTCCCGCGATCCTAATGGAGAGGAGCGGTGTGTCGCCTGCTACTTATGCGCGGCCGTTTGTCCGGTGGATTGCATTGCCCTGCAGGCGACGGAGGACGAGCACGGACGCCGCTATCCGGAATTCTTCCGTATCAACTTTGCCCGCTGCATTTTTTGCGGATTTTGCGAAGAGGCTTGCCCGACTTTTGCTCTCCAGCTTACTCCCGATTTCGAGATGTGCGAATATGACCGCAGCAAGCTGGTTTATGAGAAAGAAGATTTGCTGATAAGCGGGACCGGCAAATACCCCGACTATAATTTTTACCGTCATGCCGGCCTGCAAATCGGCGGCAAAGACAAAGGCGAAGCAGAGGGCGAACTTCCGCCGGCTGACATAAAGGATATTTTGCCATGACTTTCATATGTTATGCGGCCTGCATAGTCGCCCTGATATCCGCCTTGATGGTAATCACCCGGCGGAATGCCATGCACGCGCTGCTCTATCTGATCCTTATGCTGCTGGCCTTAGGCCTGGTCTTCTTTACCCTCGGCGCGGCGTTTCTGGCGGTCCTGCAAATCATCGTCTATGCCGGCGCCATCATGGTGCTCTTCGTATTTGTCGTGATGATGTTGAATTTAGGCCGGCCCGGCGAGCGCCAGGAGCAACGTTGGCTGGGGGTGGAGGTCTGGGCGATTCCTGCAATCCTTACGATAGCCTTATTCCTCCTTTGTGGATACGCGCTCGTTGTCCTAAAAGGCGCGGGCCTGCCCGCGGGGCCGGTGGGGCCAAAGCAAGTCGGGCTGGCGCTCTATCGAGAATACATTTTAGCGGTGGAGCTTGCCTCACTGGTGCTGGTGGCGGGTTTGGTGGGCGCTTTTCATCTTGCCCCGCCCACGCGCCAGACCGAATCTACGGAAAATCAGGAGGCCGGAAATGACTGAAATATCCGCCTCTCCGACATCGGTAATCCTGGGTGTCGCGCTGGCGCTGTTTCTGATTGGATTATTGGGAGTGTTGATTCGCCGCGACCTTATCTATGTCTTGATGTCGCTGGAAATTATGATAAACGCGGCTGCGCTGGCCTTCATCACCGCGGGTGCAAAGTGGCAGCAGGCCGACGGCCAGGTGATGGTAATTTTTATATTGGTGGCGGCCGCCGCGGAAGTGGGCGTCGGGCTTTCCCTGGTGCTTCGGCTATATTACAAATTCACCACTGTTGACGGCGACGAAATTAGTTCAATGAAAGGTTGAGCAGGATGGACTGGCTTTGGCTGGTGCCGATATTGCCTTTGGCGGGAGCGTTGCTGCTGGCCGTCTTCGGCGGTTTTATGCCGCGCAAGGCCGCGGGCGCGATTGGCTGCCTGTCCGTCGGCCTGTCCTGCATTATCAGCCTTAATATTGCTCGGAATTATTTAAATATGCCTCCTCAGGGTGGCATTTTCCATCAAACCCTTTATGAATGGATGCGCGTAGGATCATTGCGCATTCCCATGGGTCTCTATTTGGATCAGCTCTCATTGGTAATGATGTGTGTCATCACCTTCGTCGGCTTACTCATCCATCTCTATTCCGCCGAATACATGTATCACGAAGAAGGTTACAGCCGCTTTTTCTGCTATATGAATCTCTTTGTCGGCTCAATGCTGATTTTAGTGCTGGCCGATAATTTGCTCTCTCTCTATTTCGGCTGGGAAGCCGTCGGTCTTTGCTCATATTTACTAATCGGCTTCTGGTATAAGGAGCGCGCCAATGGCCTGGCCGCGCAAAAAGCCTTCATTATTACCCGCATCGGCGACACCGCATTGGCGATTGGACTATTCCTGCTCTTTACTCGTTTTGGCACCCTCGATATTCAGGAAACCATGAGGGCAATGTCTCTCGGCGGTGCGGATATACAAGGCTTAGCGACCATCGTCGCGCTCTTGATATTAGGCGGGGCGATAGGCAAATCCGCACAAATTCCCCTGCATACCTGGCTGCCGGATGCCATGGCCGGCCCTTCTCCTGTCAGCGCGCTGATCCATGCCGCCACCATGGTTACCGCAGGGGTTTATCTCATCGCGCGCACGCATGCGCTATTCATTTTAAGCCCCCCGGCAATGCTGGCTGTTGCCGTCATCGGCGCGGTTACGGCCTGCTACGGAGGCTTTTGCGCGCTGGCGCAACGAGACATTAAGCGCGTGCTGGCCTATTCGACCATCAGTCAAATCGGTTATATGTTCATCGCCCTCGGAGTGGGCGCCTGGGGAGCGGCTATTTTTCACTTTATGACCCATGCCTTTTTCAAGGCGCTCCTCTTCCTTTCTGCCGGCATTGTCGTGCAGGCCCTGAATGAAGAGCGGGACATCTATAAGATGGGAGGTATGCTGCGCAAGCTGCCGATTGCCGGATGGACCTTCCTGATCGGCGCGGCCTCGCTCGCTGCATTGCCGTTGGTAACTGCGGGATTTTACAGCAAGGACGCGATCCTTTGGGCAAGTTGGATTTCCCCCTATGGATCGCCGCTCCTTTGGGCGGCAGGAATTCTCGCCGCGTTGCTGACCGGCATATATATCTTCCGCGTCTTCTTTGTCGCCTTTTTGGGAAAGTCAGAAAAGAAAATCGAAAAGCAGCCGGGACTGCTCATCAATTTGCCGGTGATCTTGCTGGCGATATTCTCCATCATTGCCGGCTTCGTGGGCCTGCCGCAGATTTTGGGAGGCAGCAATCCCTTCGGTCATTTTATGAGCGGGCTGTTTGGGCATGAGCCGGTCATGGCGGTGTCGAATGAGCGCGCCTTTTCAATTTTCCCTGCAATTATATCCGTATTGGGAATTATCATCGCCTATCTTGCCTTTATGCGGCTGAAGGAAAGCGCGGACGCTTTTGGCCGCGCTGCCATGTTTGCTTCGGCAAAAAAATTGTCGCTTGCGGGCTTTGGGTTCGACTGGCTCTATAACCGCCTGCTGGTGCGTCCCTTTATTTTTCTGACAAGGCTGAATCGTCACGACTTCGTGGATACCTTCTTTGCCGTCCTGGCAATAATCGCCGCGCTCTCCAATATGGCGCTGTCGGCAACCCAATCCGGCCGTGTGCGCAATTATGCCACCGGCATCCTGCTCGGCGCGGTGCTGGTTACCGCAATCCTGTTGTTGAGATAATCGAAATGATGCTGACTTGGCTGATATTAATACCGATAATGGGAGGTGCGCTGGCGTGGCTGGCAGGCCGCCACTCCGCGGTCGCGGCGCGCTGGATCGCGTTGTTTGCTTGTGCCTTAGATTTTATTGTTGCCCTATCTCTAATGCCGTTATCAGGCGCACCAATAGAGCAAAAACTGCCCTGGATTCCTCAACTTGGCATCAGCTACTATTTGGCCATAGATGGTTTGAGTCTGCTGCTGATTCTTCTAACCGCATTGCTCGGCATTATGGCGGTTGCAGCCTCGTGGTGCGAAGTAACCCACCGCGTCGGCGCGTTTCATTTCACTCTGCTCGCCGTGCTTACGGGAGTTACCGGAGTTTTTCTTGCGCGCGACCTGCTGCTCTTCTATTTCTTCTGGGAACTCATGCTCGTCCCCATGTATTTTCTCATCGCCATTTGGGGACATGAACGCAAAACCTACGCCGCCATCAAGTTTTTCCTCTTCACTTTCATTGGCAGTCTGTTCATGCTGGCCGCGATTTTGGGGCTGGTCTATTTACATTTTCAATCCAGCCATGTCCTTACCTTCAATTCGCAAAGTCTGCTTCAGACCGCGCTTCCTTCGGCGGTCGCGGGATGGCTTATGCTCGGCTTCTTCATCGCCTTTGCCGTCAAGCTCCCTGTGGTGCCTTTTCATACCTGGCTCGCCGACGCGCATACCGAGGCCCCGACCGGCGGCAGCATCGTCCTGGCCGGACTATTACTAAAAACCGGCGCCTATGGAATGTTGCGTTTCGCAGTTCCACTCTTCCCACAGGCCTCTACTGCATTCGCCACAACGGCGTGCATCCTTGGCGTTGCAGGTATCCTCTATGGCGCATTGCTGGCCTTTGCGCAGACCGATCTAAAGCGCATGGTCGCCTATTCCAGCATCAGTCATATGGGTTTCGTGCTGCTGGGCATCTATGTGGGTAACGAGATCGCCTTGCAGGGCGCAATCGTGCAGATAATCGCGCACGGAGTCAGCACGCCCGCGCTCTTCTTCCTCGCGGGCAGTATTCAGGAACGTTGCAAGACGCGTGATCTCAGGCAGCTCGGCGGCCTCTGGCAGACCGCGCCGCGCCTGGGCGGGTTTACCCTCTTCTTCGCCCTTGCCGCGCTTGCCCTGCCCGGAATGATAAACTTTGTCGGCGAATTTCTCGTCCTGCTGGGCGCATATCAATTTAGCCCAGTGCTTGCCATTATCGGCTCCATCGGCTTCATCCTTTCCGTGATTTATGCCCTGCGACTGGTGCAGGAATCTGTGCACGGACCCAATCGCAACACCTGGAGCATCTCCGACCTCACCGCTCGCGAAGTGATCGCGCTCGGCTGCTTCGCCGCTATTATTCTTGCATTCGGCCTCTTCCCGCGGCCCATCTTTAAGATAACATGGAATTCATCTAAGCTCACGGTGCAAGCCCCTTGTAGGGCGGAGCGCTCCCGCGCCCGCCGTTTATTCGGCTGGCGTGGGAACGCCAGCCCTACAGAAACGCCCACTTCTGTGGTGACACAAGATCAAGGAGCAAATCACCCGTGACCTATCCCGACTTCCTGGCTTTGCTCCCGCTCATCATCATCGGCTATGCCGCCGTGCTCCTGCTCGTCATCGGCGCATTTTGGCGCAGCCATCGCGGGATGACAATACTAACGCTCATCAGCTTGGCAGCGGCGTTTCTCTCCATCTTTGCGGCCTTGCCTTTGGCGCCCAGGCAGGTTACTCCGCTGCTTAATATTGACGCGATGGCGCTCTTTTATATCGCCCTGTTTTGTCTGGGCGCGTTAGCCATCGCCATCTTTTCCTATGACTACTTGAGGCGGAACTCCGTCAGCAGCGAAAGATTTTTCGTCCTGCTGCTCTTTGCCGTCTTAGGCATGGGAGTGCTCGTTTCCAGTAGCCATTTTGTATCTTTCTTCGTCGGGCTGGAGGCCTTAAGCGTCTCGCTCTACGGCTTGATCGGTTATACCTTGAGACGACCGGCCTCTTTAGAAGCCGGACTAAAATACCTGGTGTTGGCCGGCGCATCCCTTGCATTTCTACTTTTCGGAATGGCGCTCATTTATTTCGAGTTTGGCACGATGGAATTCGCTAAACTTGCCGTAAAACTGCAATCGTCCGGCGCATCAACAACGCCCATTGTGCTGATCGGCTTAGGGATGATGCTGGTAGGTTTTGCCTTCAAACTTGCCATCGTGCCCTTTCACACCTGGGCGCCGGATGTCTATCAAGGCTCGCCCGCACCCATCACCGCGCTCATCGCCACCGGCTCCAAGGCCGCCGTCCTGGTGCTGCTGCTGCGCTTCCTGGCCGTGGTATCCCTTAATCAAGGCACAACCCTGTTCTTGCTGATTCAACTGCTGGCGATTATCACGATGTTTGGCGGCAATCTGCTGGCGCTCTTGCAGAAAAATCTCAAGCGTCTGCTGGCCTATTCCTCCATCGCCCACATGGGCTATCTTTTCATCCCGCTGCTTGCTGGCGGCGAATACGGCGCGGCCTCCATCGCTTTCTATTTCATCTCCTACTTCATCACCGTCATCGGCGCATTCGGCGTGGTCTCCGCGCTCTCTTCACCGGAAAAGGAATTGGAGAATCTGGCGGATTATCGCGGCCTCGGCTACACCCGTCCCTGGCTCGGCGGCATCCTTGCCTTGATGATGCTCTCCCTGGCCGGCATTCCACCCACCCTGGGTTTCATCGCCAAATTCTACATCTTCGCCGCCGCCGCTCGCTCGAATCTCTGGTTGCTGCTAATCATCGGCCTGCTCAACAGCGGCCTCGCCGCCTACTATTACCTGCGCGTCCTCGTGGCCATCTACTCGCGCCCCGCAGGAGAATCCGCCGCGACGACAGACATTGGAGCAGGCGAGAGGTCCGCCAGCCGCATCACACTCGGCATCCTTAGCGGCCTACTGCTTATTTTCGGAATCTATCCCGCACCCCTGCTTGCCCCTATCCAGAAAATAGTACAAAATTGGCTGACTGGACAATAAAGTATGAAAGGACATATTCTATGAAAATGATTTATATGGGTGTTTGGCTAACCCTCATTACCTTGCTGCTTGCCTGCAGTTCTACTTTTTCGGCGCCTTCAAAGGAAGGCTTTCCGGCTGGTAACAAGGCTGACGATACCGCCGCTCTTCAAGCCTTATTGGATGCGAAGGCGAAAGACGGAGGCGGTGTTGTTGCTTTGCCGGCGGGACAATTCCGCCTGGAGGGTTCGCTCTCAATCCCTTCGGGAGTAACTCTCCAGGGCGAGTGGCAGGGGCCTCACTTCTCTATTACAAATCAAGGCACATGCCTGCTGGCCTATGGCGGTCGTGGCCAGGAAGAGGGCGCCCCTTTGATTACGCTCAACACTAATAGCACGCTCAAGGGTGTTACTGTCTTCTATCCGGAACAGACCTTCTCTGACATCCAACCCTATCCCTGGACCATTGCCGGCAATGGCACTCATATGAATATCATGGATGTTACCCTGGTAAATCCCTATCGCGGCATTGATCTTTCGAATCGCCATGCGATGCATTATATCCGCAATGTATATGGCTGCCCGCTGCGCACGGGAGTGCGCATTGATGGCTGCTATGACATCGGCCGAGTCGAAAACGTGCACTTCAATCCCAATTCCTGGACCCGATTAGATGCGCCGACCGCGCCTAAGGGGCCGGAGGCGGACAAACTAATGACCTATCTGAGGGAAAACTGTGTTGCATTTGACATCGGGGGGAGCGACTGGGAGTTTATGATGAATACCTTCAGCTATGGCTGCAAGGTCGGCTATCGTTTTTATCATAGCCAATCCGGCGTTGCCAACGGAAATTTCCTGGGCATCGCCGCCGACTGGGCGGTAACTCCGCTGCTGGTGGAAGACTCGTCACGCGCCGGACTGCTGATAACGAACGGCGAATTTGTCGGCAGAAAAGCGGCGGTAACTATTGCTGAAACCAATAAGGGAGTGGTGCAACTCTCCAACTGTTCCTTCTGGGGCTCGCCTGAACGGGTGGCGCTGGTGGAGGGCGGCGGCGCGGTGAGTTTCAATCAATGCAATTTCTCCGCCTGGGATAAGGCCAACCATACCAATCCGGCGATTGATGTCCGCGGCGGAACGATTACCATCCAAGCCTGCCGCTTTGCGCTTCCGCAGCCGGATATTCGTCTCGGCCCGGAAGTCGTGGCGGCCACCATCATCGGGAATCAGATGGCCGGAAAAATCGCCATCGAGAACAACGCGCACGGAGAGGTCGCCATAAACTCGAATGTTGCTGTGAACTACGATGTAGCCAAGAAAGCAGAGGGCGCAAAGTAGCCAATTTACCAAGCGCCATTGCTGTCCCTCATCCAGAAGATGGGGCAAGCGTGGATGACCGGACGATAAAAACCTCCCGCTGGTTTCAAACCTGCGGGAGGTTCTAATTAATTCCTTTGCACCCTTCGCGACTTCTTGGGATGCGAAGCCCTGCGCGAAGCAGCCTGCTGCTCATCTTCGGAATCTATCCCGCGCCCCTGATTGCCCTTATCCAGAAAATAGCGCAAAATAGGCTGACCGGACAATAAAATAGGAAAGGTGATACATCTATGGAAATGATTCGTCTGAGTGCTTGCATAACCCTAGTGGTACTGCTTCTTGCTTGTAGATCTGTCTGGGCGGCGACTGCAAAGGGTGCCCTCCCAGCCGGTGATAAGACCGATGTTACCGCCGCTCTTCAAGCCTTATTGGATGCGAAGGCGAAGGACGGAGGTGGTGTTGTTGCTCTGCCGGCAGGACAATTTCGCCTGGATGGTTCGCTCTCAATCCCCTCGGGAGTAACCCTCCAGGGCGAGTGGCAGGGACCTCATTTTTCGTTTACAAATCAAGGCACGTGCCTGCTGGCCTATGGCGGTCGCGGCCAAGAGGAGGGCCCCCCTTTGATTATGCTCAACACCAATAGCACGCTCAAGGGTGTTACTGTCTTCTATCCTAAACAGACAGCCTCAGACATTCAGCCCTATCCGTGGACCATTGCCGGCAAGGGCACTCACATGAATATCATTGATGTTACCCTGGTAAATCCCTATCGTGGCATTGAATTTTCGCATTCTCATGCGATGCATTATATCCGCAATGTATATGGCTGCCCGCTGCGCACGGGAGTGCGCATTGATGGCTGCTACGACATCGGCCGAATAGAAAACGTGCACTTCAATCCTAATTCCTGGACCCGATTAGATGCGCCGACCGCGCCTAAGGGGCCGGAGAAGGATAAACTGATGACCTATCTGAGGGAAAACTGTGTTGCGTTTGAAATCGGGCGGAGCGACTGGGAGTTTTTGGTGAATACCTTCAGTTTTGGCTGCAAGGTCGGCTATCGTTTCTATCGTAGCCAGAACGGTGTTGCCAACGGGAATTTTTTGGGCATCGCCGCCGACTGGGCGGTAATCCCGCTGCTGGTGGAAGAATCAGCAGATTTCGGACTGCTGATAACGAACGGTGAATTTGTCGGCAGCGATAAGGCGCAAGCGGCGGTAGCTATTGCTGCAACCAATCAGGGCGTGGTGCAACTCTCCAACTGTTCCTTCTGGGGCTCGGCTGAACGAGTGGCGCTGGTGGAGGGCCGCGGCGCGGTGAGTTTCAATCAATGCAATTTCTCCGCCTGGGATACGGCCAACCATACCAGTCCGGCGATTGATGTCCGCGGCGGGACGATTACCCTCCAGGCCTGCCGCTTTGCACTTCCGCAGCCGGATATTCGCCTCGGCCCGGAAGTAGTTGCAGCCACCATCATCGGAAATCAGATGGCCGGAAAAATTGCCATCGAAAACGCCGCGCGCGGCGCCGTCGCCATTAACTCAAACATCGCGGTAAACTACGATGCGGTCAAGAAAGCAGAGGGCGGAAAGTAGCCCATTTGCCCTCCGCCCTTGCTGGTCCATGTCCAGAAGATTAGGCAAGCGTGGCTGACCGGACGACAAAAACCTCCCGCAGGTTTGAAACCTGCGGGAGGTTCTGATCATTTCCTTTGCGCCCTTCTTTGCGTCATTGCGACTTCTTGGGCTGCGAAGCCTCGCGCGAAGCAGCCTGCGGCTTGCCCGCCGACGGCGGGTTACTGTTTTTTGTCTCTACGGCCTTTCCCGATTTATCAGCGTCAGAAACTCATTTCTCGTGGCCACGGAATCGCGGAAGCTGCCCAGCACCGAGGAGGTAACCATCAGCGAATTTTGCTTTTCCACACCGCGCATCATCATGCACAGATGCCGCGCTTCGATCATCACGCCCACCCCTTGCGCGCTGATGGAATCCATCACCGCATTGGCGATTTGCTCGGTCAGCCGCTCCTGGATTTGCAGCCTTCTGGCATACATATCCACCAGGCGCGCCAATTTACTGATGCCGAAGACTTTCCCCCTGGCGACGTAGCCGATATGACAGCGGCCGAAAAAGGGCATCATGTGATGCTCGCAAAGACTGTAGAGTTCGATGTCCTTGGCGATGACCATGTTGTTGGTCTCCTGCTTGAAGATCGCGCCGTTGATCAACTCCGTGGCATCCGCGCGATAGCCGGAGGTGAGAAAATGCAGCGCCTCCGCAACGCGCTCCGGAGTCTTGAGCAGTCCCTCGCGGTTCGGGTCTTCCCCAATATCAAGCAATAATTCTTTAACCAGACCTTCGACTTTTTTGGCATCCATGTTATAGCTCTTTTCTCAAGTTTTCGGTATATGACAGCAGCGGCTCCATCTTATGATTTACAAATTTCGCCGCGATATCTTTAATATACCTTCCCGATCCCGGCAATTCCAATTCGGGCGCGAGTTCGGCCAGCGGAATCGCCAAAAACGGGCGCTCCTCAATATTTGGATCCGGAATTACCAACTCCTCGGTATTCAGCAGTTCGTCATCATAAATCAGAAGATCCAGATCAATCGTGCGTGAAACATATTTGTCCAGGGAGTGCACGCGCCCCAAGGCCTTCTCGATATTGTGCAATACGAACTGTTTCAACTTCAAAGGCGGAATATCGGTCTCGACTTCTACAACGCCATTATAAAAGTCCGGTTGTTCCGAGTTCCCCCAGGCCTCGGTATGATAGAAAGTGGAAATTGCCGTGATTTTGAATTCCTCCGCCAGCAAATGAAGCGCCCGGCGAATATTCTCATCCGGCTCGATATTGGAACCAATACCTATAAAAACGCGCGCCATTATCATTCCCGTTTCCGTATGATTTTAACTCCCACGCTGCGCGCAAAGCGCAGCGCGGAGGGCTTCTCGACTGTAACTTGCACCTGAGAGATTGCGGGATTTTCCAGGCAAATCTCCGCCACCCGTTCGGCCAGCGCCTCGATAAGATAATAGCTGGAATTTTCTACTTCTCTGAGGAGGCGCTTCTTTATCGAGCGGTAATCCACGGCATCTTCAAACTTATCGCTCTTGCCCGCCTTGCGCAGGTCCGCAAAGATGCTCAGGTTGATTACCACCTCTTGTTTTTCGCGTCGTTCCTCCGCATTCACCCCTATAATGCAGCGCGCGGTCAAATCTCTAACGAGAATTTTATCCATTATTCGGCTCTTTCAAATGACGCCCGCCGTCAACATAGATAACCTGTCCCGTGATAAAGCTGCTCTTCGCCAGAAATACCGCCGCCTCCGCGACATCCCTTGGGTCGCCATGCCTTTTTAGCGGCATGGTATCGGCTAATTTCTTTAGATAGCTCTCATCTTGTCCCGGCGGCGGCAGTATCACCCCGGGCGCCACGGCATTCACCGTGATATCGGGCGCACATTCCAGCGCCATCATGTTGGTCATTTGCGCGAACATGCGCTTGCTTAATATATAGGCCACATGCTGAAAATCATAGCTTGTGATTCGCGTGTCCAGCAGGTTGATAATCGTTCCGCGCCTGGCTTTCAGCGCAAATGCCCGACTAATAACAAACGGCGCCCAGGCATTAACTTCAACGCTCGTCATGACATTTTCCCAAGTTACCTGCTGAATAGTGCTGGGAGGAAAAATGGAGGCATTATTGACGAGGATATCCAGATGACCGGCCGCCTGAATGACACGGTCTATAAGGCTTTCGTATTCCTCCGGCTTTTCAAAATCCGCCTTTATCGCCCAGGCCTTGACGCCCCGCTTGCCGAGTTCATAAACCAGCGCCTCCGCTTCCGTCGCAGAATGGGAATAGTGCACGACAATATTCAGGCCTTCATCCGCGAAGGCCAAAGCAATGGCCCGGCCGATTCTTTTGGCCGCGCCGGTTATCAGCGCGGTCTTGCCCCGTAAGGATTGCTCTGGCATATAAAATTACCCCTGCAGCAAGCGGTCAATTTTCGCCGCCACAATAAAATCATTTCTCGACAGGCCGCCGATCTTGTGGGTGGAAAGCTCCAGCAGCACCTTATTGTAATAGCAATGAATGTCCGGATGATGCCCCTCGTCTTCCGCCACAACTGCGACTCTGTTGATGAAATGTATAGCCTCACGAAAGCTCTTGAAGTGAAATTCCCGCTCAATCGCCTTATCTTTCAACGTCCACAGCGGAATCTCCTTCACCATCTCTTGCGCGGTCTCCTCCGACAGGGGCAGCGTCCCCGCTTCGCACGGCTCACAGGTCTCTTTTGTCAGCTCCATGTCAGCCTCCTCTCAGGATGCTCAACTAATCGCGCCCTTCAACTTCTCCGGCTTCACTCGCTCGCCCTTTTGTATCAACTCTCTCGCGGCTTCCACTTTATCCCACACATTGCACATCATCGCGCCGCGCACTTTGCCCTCCGCCAGGTAATAAATTACTCCGGTCTCATTCTCCTCTTTCCAATCGGCAAAGGTTTCCAGCCTTGAGTCAACCTCCCCCACGGCCTCATAACCGAAGTCGAAGAGGTCGGAGAAAAAGTAGGGCATGTAAGTAAATGGCTCCATCGCTCCCGTCATATTAAGCCCGGCATGCGCGCCCTGATGGATGGCATTGTCCCAGTGTTCGATGCGCCGCCGCTGCCCCAAAGCTTGATAAGGAAAATTGGCAAGATCTCCCGCGGCATAGATATCCGCATGGGAAGTCTGCAGATATTCGTTTACAACCACTCCATTTTCTATCTCCAGACCGGCCCTTTCAGCCAATTCAACAGTGGGCACAATGCCGACGCCGGCGATCACGATATCGGATTCGATGCGCTTGCCGGCTTTGGTATTGGTAATGTATTTGCCATTCATATTCCCCAACGACACGGCCGTGTCTCCCGCCAAGATCTCAACTCCGCGGGCGATATAATCTTCCTGAATTGCCCGGCCCAGGCCTTCAGGAAAGACGCGGCTAACGATATATTCCTCCGGGAAAAGCATGGTTACTTTCAATTTATTTATATTCAGCGCGGCGGCGATTTCCGTGCCGATGAAGCCTCCGCCTATCACCACCGCAGACTTGCCTTCCGCGGCCTCGCCTCTGATTCTCAAATAATCCTCCAGATAACGATAATAGCAGACCCCCTCGAGATCGCCGCCGGGGATGTCGAGCCGGCGGGGTGTGCCGCCGGTCGCAAGCAGGAGCTTTTCATATTTGTAACTGCCGCCATTATCCGCGGGAAATGTCTTTTGCTTGATATCCAGGTTGATTACTTCCGCGCCGAGACAGAGTTCGACTCCCTGCTCGGCATAATAATTTGTGTCGTGCAGAAAGATATCTTCGATTCGTTTCTTCCCAAACCACAGCTTCTTGGAAAGCGGCGGGCGGTCATAAGGCAAATGCTGCTCTTTGCCAATGAGCAATATTGCGCCGTCATGGTCCAATTCCCGAATGCCTTTGACCGCGGCATCTCCGGTCAAACCGCCCCCAATAATTGCATATTTGAAGCTCTTTGCAGACATAGATTCGTCCTCCCGGCAGAAAATGGCAGTTTCCTTACAAGTTTAGCAGACAAGCCGGCAGGTAGTTGTGTAAGAATCAAACAAGAGGTTAGGGAGTGCTACCGCAGTTTGGCAGCATCCCAGGGGTAGGAAGTTTTCTAATCAGACAATAAACTCCGCCGCCACGCGGTCGGCCATCAGCAGGCCCTTGTGCGTCAGGCGCAGATGCGTATCGGTCAGGTCTATAAGTCTGTCGTTATAGAGCACAGGTAACACATCATCATAGGCCTCAAGCAAGGAGATGGAAAAGCGCTCTTCAAAGGCGCGCAGGTCAACTCCGTCCGAGGTGCGCAACCCCAGCATAATCGTCTCACCCATCAAAGCGCGGCCGGTCAACTCCTCGCAGGAATCCGCCGGATCGAGGCCCTGCTGTATCCGCGAGATGTAATCTTCAACCGAGGTAGTCATGGCGCTGCGAATCCCCTCCAGATACCTGACCGCGCCCGCGCCAAATCCAAAATAGCTCTCATTTTTCCAATAGACTTGATTATGCCGGGAGCGAAAATTCGGCTTGGCAAAATTGGAAACCTCATAATGCTCATAGCCCGCGCCGATCAGCGCCGCAATCGCCGTCTCATACATGGCCAGGCGCGTATCCTCATCAACCATGACCAGCAGGCCGGCCTTATAGGCCTGGGCGAATTTTGCCCCCTCTTCGATGGACAATTCATAAAGTGAGCCGTGTTCGGGATTAAGCTGCACGGCTCGATCAAGCGTATTTTGCCATTCTGCAAGCGTTTGTGTGGGTAGCGCAAAGATCAGGTCAATGCTGACATTTTCAAAGCCCGCCTGCCTGACGGCCCGATAGGCGTCTAACGCCTCTTGTGAAGTATGGATGCGGCCGATTTTCCGTAGCCGCCGATCGTCCAGCGATTGCACGCCCAAGCTTATTCGGTTGAATCGTGCGCGGCGCAGCGCCATTGCTTTATCGAGATCAATAGTGCCGGGATTGGCCTCAAGGGTTATCTCGGCAGTGCTTTCCACATCGAAGCTTTCGAAAATCGCCGACAGAATGGAGGCAAGCTGTTCGGCCGAGAGCGTGGTGGGCGTGCCGCCGCCAAAATAGATGGTTGATACGGGAGATAGTGATTCGGCGAGCGCAATTTCCTCTTTCAGGGCGGAGACATATTGCTGGTGCAGCGATTCCTGGCCGGGAAAAGACGTGAAGCCACAATAGTGGCACTTTGCCACACAAAAGGGGATATGCACATAGATTGCCCGCGCCGTTGGCATTGAATTTTGTCCTATTTTTGCTTGCGCCGAAACGCACTATTTGCTATCTTATCTGCTAGGCGGCAAATTGTCAGCCGGCCAGAGCAGAAATTTAACATGGAGGCAAATTAAATGCTGAACCATCATATGAACAGTTGCTTACTCGTCCTGGCGTTCTTCATAGGGCTTTTCGCTTCGGGTTGCGGTGGCGGCTCCAGCGAAACTACGACACCACCCCCGGCGCCAACTGCAACGACAAACGAGAGTGAAGCCATACAGATGGCGCGAAAGTTGGGAACTCCTACCGATAAGCCGGTAGTAACCACCACCTCCGGCCTGCAATATATAGATGTGAAGGTAGGGGAGGGCACTCCCGCCAAAGCCTGGGATGCCGTAGAGGTCCACTACACCGGCTGGCTGGTGGATGGAACGCAATTCGACAGTTCGCTGGATAGAGGCAAGCCCATTAACTTTATTTTGAGCGAAGGCAGAGTTATAAAAGGTTGGGATGAAGGCGTTGCCGGCATGAAACCCGGCGGCGTTCGCAAACTCATCATTCCATCAAATCTAGCCTATGGCAGCAGTCCTCCTCCCGGCGCACCTATCCCGCCCAATGCCACCCTTATCTTCGAGGTGCAACTGGTGAAGGCGCAGCAATAGGCCAATTCATAAGTGCATAGCATTTTTGGGCGGGATTCTTTTCAGATTTACTGGAAGATAGGAATCCCGCCCAGTTTTCTATTTTGCCCCTTTTCTAAAGGCCTTCTCGAAATTCGTCGTGCTTTGCTGAGAGATCCGCTCAACCGGCTCGCCGGTCAGTTCGGCAATTTTCCGGGCGATGATCGGCAGCCGCGCGGGCTCGTTTCTCTGTCCCCGGTGGGGATGAGGCGACAGGTAAGGACAATCCGTTTCCAACAGCAGATGCTCAAGCGGAAGTTTGGAAACAATGGCCGCCAGCCGCCGGGCATTTGGAAAAGTTACAGACCCGCCTATTCCTATATAGAAGCCCTGCTCGATGACGAAATCTACCAATTCTTCGCTGCCGGAGAAACAGTGCCAAACTCCGCCCAAGTCCGCGGCCTGCTCGGCAAGAAATACCTCCCTCGCAGCCTGTTCGGCCTCGCGCTGATGAATAATGACCGGCAGGTTGAGTTCTCTTGCCAGGCGAAGCTGCATCGCGAATGCTGTCACCTGTATTTCGCGGGGCGATAAATCGCGATAAAAATCCAGCCCGATCTCTCCGATTGCCACTACGCGTGGACTGGCAGCCAGTCGCTGAAGCTCCTCCAGCGCGCTGTTATTGAGGGTCGCGGCATCATGGGGATGCACCCCCACGGCCGCCAAAATTTGCGGATAGTTCTCGGCCAACTCCACGGCTCGGCGGCTGGAGGGCAGATCATAGCCTGGAACAAGCACTTGCTGGATGCCGGCCGCGGCCGCGCGCTCCAATACCCCCTCAAGGTCGGTTTCCATCTCCGGATGATTCAAATGCGCATGACTGTCTATCAAGCAAGGGTCCTTTCGCCAGATTGTCTGGGGTAGCTATCCAACCTTTCTGTTCTGCAAAACATCGCGCCATACCTGCCTGGCAATGATTTTTGAAAACCGGCAGGCTATGCTGTCGGCTCGCGCAAGTTTAATTTGCGTGAACAGTAGTATTAAAATATTCGATTGTGAGTTGAATTACTGCTTCTCTCTCCTACTTTCAGATACTGTTATGCAATTACCCGTGCCACCAAATATAGCTTTACATGGGAGACTCTACTAGCTATCTGGTCGCTACAGAAGAATAGGCTGGATTTTGAAGCAAATTTGGCAGTATTTCTAACGAAATTTCCCTGCGATTAGTAAAAAGGATATGGAATAATAGGCTTGATTGAACGACTGACAGGTTTTTAGAGGCGCCGTAGGCGGTAGATATCGAATGGTCTGCCGGCATAGGCGGATATCTAGTCGGGCTGCCACCCTTCTGGATGTCATAGGCAGGCGCCGAGTCCGGGCGGTAATGGCTCGGTAACAAATAGGGACAATATTAAGAGAACGAATCTATGACGGTTCGCAGAAAAGTATTGTTAATCATGATCTTAACGGCCGGTGTTTTAACCGGCGCGCTATATATTGTCACGCGTCTTATAGTGGTTCGCAATCTTGCGCAATTGGAAAAAAAGGAAGCCAATGATGCTATCTCTCGTGTAGAGATAGCAATCAATGGGGATCTGAAAAACATTTCCAGGCTTGCCGGCGATTGGGCTACTCGAGAGGAGACTATCGCGTTTGTAGAAACCGGCGATACGAAGCATATCGAAGATAATTTTGGGCATAACCTGGGACGCGGCATGCAACTCGATGCCGCGATATTTATCAATGCTGCCGGCAAAATAGTCAATAACACGGGATATGATCTTCGGAGGGGAACCCCAAGAATAATAACGAAGGAATTAGCGCCTTATTTGACGCCTGACAGCCCCCTTCTACAGCACAAAAATTCAAGAGACATTCATAGCGGAATCCTTGTGCTACAGGGAACGTCCAATATGCTGGTTGTTTCATATCCGATTATCACCACAACGGCGAAGGGGCCAATTCGCGGATCTGTGGTCTTTGGAAGAACGTTTGACGCGGGATATTATACAAAAGTAACGCAATTAGCTATCAGCCTGGCAGCTCTAGGGAATGACGGGCGCGTGATTGCCAATCCCGATGTAATCGAGGGCTTCAAGGAATACCAAAAGGCGCAAAAAGGAACCTCTGCGAAATATTACCGAGCTATCACGCCCGAACGCATGGAGGTATATCAGGAACTGGCGGATATTTTTGACAAACCCAATATGATTATTCAGGTGACCATGCCTCGCAAAACTTATAAGCAGGGAATGGGCATGCTGCGCTACCTGCTAACAGCATTGCTGATTATCTCCTTTGCCGCGGCGCTTACCAGCTCAATAGTTTTGGATAGGACCGTGCTGGCAAGATTGGCGCGGCTTAATATTGCCGTTCGTTTGATTGCCTCACGCCGCGAAATGTCGGCGCGCGTGCAGCTCATGGGCCGGGATGAATTGGCCAGTTTGGCGCGCAGCATCAATGAAATGCTCTCGGAATTAGAGGTGGCGCAAGCGACTATTCAACACCAGGCAAATCACGACGCGCTAACCGACCTGCCAAATCGTTCCCTCTTCTACGACCGCCTCGCGCAGGGCTTATTAAATGCCTGGCGAAATGGCAGCATGCTTGCGGTGCTGGTTCTGGACATTGACTATTTCAAGCTAGTGAATGACACTTTTGGGCATCAGGGCGGCGATGAACTTCTCCAATCTCTGGCTGCTCGGCTGCGCCAAACCCTCAGAGAATCGGATATTATCAGCCGTTTTGGAGGCGATGAATTCGTGCTGCTATTGTCGTCCGTCAAGGAGCCTGCCGACGCCGGCGTCGTGGCAGAAAAGCTGCTTGCGGCCTTGCGAGAGCCATTCCATTTAGGGGAACATAGCCTTGATATTAGCGCCAGCATTGGCATCAGCTTCTTTCCGAAGGATTTTCAGGACGCACAAAGCCTTATTCACGCGGCGGATATCGCTCTCTACCAGGCTAAGAATGACGGCCGCGACAGCTACTGTTTTTACACTCCCAGCCTGGAGAAGCATACCCTTGAGCAATTTGCCCATCAGCAGATGTATGGGCCCCGCGGGAAAACTAAAGATATGCCTCAAGTGCCTTCCTAGCCCGAATTATGCATGCATGATTCGGGTCGCAGGATTTCAGCTACAAGATGCCCCCGCCGTTCCACTCTCCAGGCCTAGCAAACTCGGGACTGCCTCTTGTCAATCTCTTACCTGGTGTGTGTTCAACAGCCTTCCGCACAAGAGGCTGTCCCAGGAGTTTGCGAAATTAATTCTCACCGTTTCTGAACAGCCGCCATGATCAGTTCAGCCTTCCCTAAGTTCCGGCCCCGGCGGTAAAATGGATATTTGCGATTCCGGAACCTTCGGCATCTCTGAAAAAGGAAGGCCTCGGCTGTTGGGCGAATCTAATAAGGGGAGGCCGACATTGCCAAAAAGTTATGTAATAGACATGGATGGAGTTATTTACCAGGGCAACCGTCTTATCGAAGGCGCCGCCCGATTTGTCGAGAAATTACGGCAGACTAACGCCAAATTTTTGTTCTTAACTAACAGTTCATCAAAGACCACCGCCGAATTGAGCAAGAAGCTGGCGCGCCTGGGCATTGAGGTGGGTGAGCGTCACTTCTATACTTCGGCCCTGGCCACCGCCGCCTTTCTGGCCGAGCAAAAGCCCAAGGGAACCGCCTATGTCATCGGCGAAGCAGGTCTTTACAGCGCGCTCTATGAGGTCGGTTATACGATTTCCGATATTCGCTCCGACTATGTGGTGGTGGGCGAAACCCGTTCCTATAATTTCGAGATGATCGAAAAGGCCGTGCGGCTGATTCAGGCCGGGGCAAAATTCGTGGCCACCAATCCGGATGTGACCGGACCTGCAGAGGAAGGTCTGATACCGGCCTGCGGCGCGCTGACCGCACCCATCGAGCGCGCCACAAACCGCAAGCCCTATTATATCGGCAAGCCGAACGCGCTGATGATGCGGATTGCCCTGCGCATCCTGGACGACCATTCGGAAAATTCCATTATCATCGGCGACCGCATGGATACCGATATCGAGGCCGGCATCGAAAGCGGCATGGCGACCTATTTGGTCTTGACCGGAGTAACGCAAAGAGATGATCTGGTCAAGTATCCCTATCGGCCGGACCGCATCTTCGAATCCATCGCGGATATAGAGATTGAATAGTCCGGCCTGACGGACATGAATGTGAGTATAGACAATGTTTCAGCTAGCTAATGCACAAACCAAAGTATTTGCTGATTTCGACGCCAAAGCCGCACCCGACTCTAATTTATTGACTTGGCTGGACTTACGCCAGCCGTCTAAAGACGAACTCGAGGCCGTAATTAGTTTGACCGGCGCGCCGGCCGCGCTGCTTGATATCGCCGCGGATATGCAGACTTCCCTTCAGGCGGACCAGGAAGAAGGCTGGCTGCTGCTGGTAACGCGGGTAATGGACCGCACCGACGGCGGCTTCACGCCGCAAAATCTGGGCATCCTGGTCGGAGAGAAACATCTTATCACGATACATGAGACTGACATTCCCGAATTTAGGGAGGTATTTCACGAATGGAAGACCGAGCCGATTGCCTGCGGCCCGGACCTGCTTTACTATCTTTTCGACACGCTGTTGGATTGCCTCTTTCCCATGCTGGACGATATCGAAGAGAACCTCTACCAGGTCGAAGAGAGCATCATTCAAAATGATATGCAGAGGGATGCTTTGCAGGATATCTTGCGCAGCAGTCGCCAGCTTTTGGTGATAAGAAAGGTGGGCGGCGCCATTCGGGAATCAACCAATGCCGTGCTGCGGCATACCTCCCAGCGAAAAAAGGAATGGGCGCGGTTCCAGGAAATCTACGATCACGCCACCCGCGTGGTTGACACCGCGGAGATCCTCCACGAAGTCTCCAGCAATTCCATAGATGCGCATTTGGCCTCGGTATCCAACCAGCTTAACGGGGTCATGAAGACGCTTACTATCATGGCCACGATTCTCATGACAGTCTCGTTGATTTCCGGCATCTTTGGGATGAATTTCGCCTTCCCGCACCTGATCAAAGATCAGTCACTACGGGGCTTTTGGTTTGCCATCGGCGCCATGGGCGCCTCGGTTTCTGCGCTACTATTCTGGTTCAAAAAGAAGCGCTACTTCTAACCATTCACTTCACCGAAACTTCCAGCCCCTCAATATCGAAAATCACATTTACACTCGCCTTAAGCTGGGCTGGATCGCGCACGAACTGAAGGTAATGCTTGAGCCGCTCCGCGCTGTTTACACTATTATGCGCCAGCACGATGCTGCCGGCCGGCATTTTGTCATACGCCGCCTTCAGAATTTCCAGATAGATGCCCTTGCCCGTCCTTGCATCGCCATCGGCATCCAGATAGAGCAGATTGATAGGCTCTGGGAAGTTTGCTGCGACATTCCTGGCATCATCGGCAATGATGCGCGCCACTCCCGTGGGATCAATGCGCCTCACATTTCTCTCCGCTCTTTCCGCTTCTTCAGATTTTATCTCCACGCCGATAAGTTGTTTCGCAGTATAGCACGCGCCCGGCCCGACAGCCGCGCCGGCATTGGAGATAAAAGTATTTCCGCAAAATATGCCCGCGGCAATCATATTGCGCGGTTGGGCAATGGCATTGATCGCATAAAGCAGGCGCTGCATGCGCGGTGATATGGCCGTCCAGGGAATCTCGAACAGCTCGCGCACGGCCTGGCGATGGGCCAGCAGCTTTTCCCGATCATACTGTATGTCGGGCAATATGCCGGCTCTTTGCAGCGCGCTCAGCGCCTCATCAACAACGGCAATCTCTTTCTCAAGCGGCTCCAGGGACCGAAAGGGATTGCCATAATCCATTTTGTAATTGTCCCAATCCGGACTGCGATATATATTGGACAAGGTTTAACTCCTGTTAGCGGCAGAATCTTCATCAGAGAAGCTGATGGCTACCCGCAGCGCGCCGTCTTTTTTGCTCTCCGCCAGTGCAAATGCCTCCGCAACTTTTTCCAGCGGGAAGCTATGGGTGAGCAGCGGCGGCAGAGCCACCAGGCCCTTCTCAACCAGCCGTATGGCTTCCGGATAGTTGTGATTCTGACGTCTCACCCAGACGATGGAAAGCTCGCGCCTGCGGCCCGCCGAGGCCGACACGCTCATCACATCTTCTTTGGGGATGCCGAGCAGCGCAACGGTTCCCTTAGGACGCGCCATCTCCACCGCCTGAGCCGGCGTATCCGCGGCCCCCGCCGCCTCGTAAACAACATCAATGCCTTTGCCATGAGTCCATTCCGCGGCAACATCAACAGGATTTTCTTTGTTGGCAAGGATCGCGCGGTCGGCCCCCAATTTAAGGGCCAACTCCAAGCGTTCGGGAACAAGGTCGGTAACCAGGATCTTCTTTGCGCCGGCCGCGCGGACGGCCTGCAATACACACAGACCGATGCCGCCGCCGCCCAGAATGGCCACATACCCGTCCGAGGGAGGCGGCGCGAGCTCGATCGCATGAACCGCCACCGCCAGCGGTTCGAGCAGCGCGGCCTCGGCGAAACTCAGAAAGCGCGGCGCTTGAAAAAGCGCGGCTTCCGGCCAGCAGACATATTCACACATGGCGCCTTCCATGGGTGGCGTGGCGGCAAACAGCAGCTTGCGGCAGAGATGCTGCCAGCCGCGCAGGCACATATCACATTGCTCGCAAGAGAGGGCCGGATCGGCCACCACCATCGCGCCTTCGGGAATATGCTTTCCGCTGTGGCAAATACCGGTAAACTCATGCCCGGGTATGAAAGGCTTTTCCGCAACCAGCCCGCCGATGCTGCCTTCCGCATATATGTGAATATCCGAGCCGCAAATTGTTACGGCCTTCACCTCAACCAGGCACTCGCCCGTGCGAGGCGTCGGCTTTGCCGCCTCTTCGATTCTTATATCTCTTATCCCATGCAGCCGCGCAACACGCATTTACCTATTTCCTATTCCAATTGGGCTATATTACAGCTGAGAATTGTCCGCCATAAATTGAGAGTTACTAGAGCCGAAATCTGAAACCTGAGAACTGAGAACTCTCAACTGTGAACTGTTGTCAGTCCATATCGTGAAGTCAAAGGAGAAAAATGTCAAGACAACGACGGGGGCAGTAACAGTTCACGAATAGTGAGTAGAATCTTATCTGTAAGCATGATAAGATTCCTCGCTGCGTGATTCAGATCGTGCTGAATCATCTGCTCGGGATGACTGCATTCTCATAAATCGTGAACTGTTACAAATCTTTCTTGCTGCTTCACGGAATCTTCGATATCTTCTTTACCCGTTCCCATTCCGCCGCGCTAACGCGTTTGGCGTGGCCGTCGAGGAAGGAGGCATCCCGGCTGCCGTCGGGCTGCGGTTGCGCATCGTAAAATACTACCATCTCGGCGGGGTAGGGGAGATGGATGAGTTTGCGCTGCGAGAATTTGGCGTTGGGCAGATAGGGCTTTTTCGTCATAGGATTGATGAAAATCGCCGGACTATTCGCATAGGGCAGCAGCGCCTCCCTGACGGTTGCCGGGTCGTCCATGGGCGGCAATTGCGCGTCCCAATCCTGGGCATAAAAATTCAGGGCCAGGGCCAATTGCCTCAAATTATTCAGGGAAGCAGCATTCAGGTCTTCCTGCGGGGGCCTCTGCGCGGTTTCCAGCTTGGTCTTTGCCGAAGTTTCAAAGGCCTCGGCAATTTTCGCGGAGGCGGCAAGTTCCTGCTCCAAATTAAAGGGGCGAATATCCTCCAGACTGCCTATCGTGCGGATATTTAGCAGGGAAAAACTGAGCGTAGTTTCAGGGGTCAAAGCCTCCGGCTTAAGCGGGCGACGATTGGCGCCGGTAAGACCCGCGAAATCGAGCGCTTTGGGCTGCACGCGATAGGCCATGATGTAGGTCTCGCCGGCCAGGGAGGTCATTTGTCCCTTGGTATAATAAGCGCCGCCCCCGGCGCCATAGACCAGACCCATAACCATAAGCTCCTGAATATTGCCCGACGCCGTAGAATTACTCAACGTCAGGGCGCGCCATTCAGTGCCCGTTAAATCCTTCATTTGCAAAGTCAAGGTGATGTTCTTGCCGGATATCAAGTCCTTCAAATCCGCGCCCCAACCGATTTGCGCGCAGATGAGCAGCAGCGCTGCAACGAGCAGCAGGATAGGGATTCTCTTCATCTATTTTCCTCCATTATTGACTGCCGGCGGGCTTTCCGCTCAAGTCATACAATGTTTTTGTGGCCTGGCTAAGGGCGTCCTTTGTTGCGCCTGGGTCAGTGGTCAAAGATTGTTTTGCCGTATCTATAGTTTGCTTCACTTCGGCAACTTGGGATTGTTGAGATGCCGGCGCCACCTTTATCAATAATTCCGCAGCATCCAAAGCCGCGCCAAGCTGCTTATCGGCATTCCTCGTGTTATTCGCGTCAATCTCTACGCGCGCGTCTTGAATCCTGGATTGAGCTATTCCTGCGGCCAATTGCGTCGCCTCGATGGCGCGCTTCTCGGCATCGGGGCCAATGCGCTTAGCATCCATGATCTTCCCGTTGCCGATGATGACCAGCAATATTCCCACAATCCAAATCAAGACGAGTAATATCCAGAGGAATCTCCTGGGCGTTAACCAACTGGACTTCTTCGGGGCTTGCGCTTGTTGTTCCATGTATTCTCCTCCCTAAACCGGTGTGCCTTTCTCAATGCTATACTGCTTTCCTACTAGATTCTCTGACCAGGCAAAAAGTCCTGCTTAAAGCCTATATCAAAACCCTTGCCAAAGGGTTTTGATATAGGCTGGAGGGCAGTAAAATGCTCCTCCGCCTGCAAATGAATGATGCTATCGGATAAGTTTTGATACAGTCTCTTAAAGAAATGCTGTTTTAATGAACAGGAAAGCGCCTGGATAGGATGAAGTATTATAGCAATGCAGGATGGCATCTGCGGAAATGGATGAAAATTATGCGCGGTGGAATCAAACTTGGCAAAATTATCGGAATACCCATCAGACTGGACTATAGCTGGTTCATCATCTTCGGGCTTATCTCCTTTTCCCTTTCCTTCCAATTCTCCGCCCCGCCCAGCACACCAATTGCCGAGGCCTTGCTGCTGGGACTGTTCACCACATTGCTCTTCTTTGGCTCCGTTCTGCTCCACGAATTGGCCCATTCCTATGTCGCCATCCATCGCGGGCTGCCGGTAGCGGGGATCACTTTATTCGTCTTTGGGGGCGTCTCCTTGCTGGAAGAAGAGCCAAAGTCGCCCCGCGTGGAATTTCAAATGGCCGTGGTGGGGCCTTTGACCAGCCTGCTGATAGCATTTTTGCTCTTTCCAATCGCGCGCTTTTTGCTGCCCTATCAATCGCAAAGTTGGAAAGTTGTCACGTTTCTGTGGGAGATAAATTTGGCCTTGGGGATTTTCAACCTGCTGCCGGGCTTCCCCCTGGATGGAGGCCGAATTCTTCGCTCCATTGTGTGGTATTTTACAGGAAGCTTGCATAAAGCGACGCGCGCGGCCTCTTCCTCCGGGCAGGCCTTTGGCTATCTATTGATTGCGATGGGAATTATCAACTTCTTCCGGGGCGGCGAATTTATGATGAATGGCATCTGGTTTGCTTTTATCGGCTGGTTCCTGCTCAATGCCGCCCAGCAAGCCTATCAGCAATTACTGGCGCAGGAGACCTTTTTCGGCGTGAAGGTGGGACAGCTTCCGCTCTCGCCGATACTGGATATTCAACCTGATATGAGTGTGCAAGCTTTCGTAGATGAATATCTTTTGCGGCACAGCGAAAATCTCTTTCCCATCCTGGTCGGCGGAGAATTCATCGGCGCCGTGGGCTTGAAAGAGGTGCAGGAACTGGCGCGGGACAAATGGGCGACCACTGCGGTCAAAGATATTGCCCGCCACACCTGCGAGAACGATGTGATCGGCGATAACGGGGAGGCCTGGGAGGCGGTGCAGCGGCTGGGCCATAATGAATGTGAATGTCTCTTTGTCATGCACGAGCAGCAACTCCAAGGCGTGCTGACGCGGGCAAATTTGGTGAACTGGATTAGGACCCGACGCGGCCTGGGAATGTATGAAAGGTAAAAGATAAAAGCAGTTGTCAGTTACCAGTTGTTCTGGACGATAGACGATAGACGATAGACGATGGACAGTGGGTTTGCCTTATTCGTAGCGTAGCGCGTCTATGGGATCGAGGCTGGCGGCTTTTTGCGCGGGATAGATGCCGAAGAAGAGTCCAATGGCGGCGGCGACGCCCACGGCTAAGATTACCGATGACGCGGTGATAACGGCGGTGCCATTGAGGAGCTTTGCCAGCCCCTGCGCGCCCGCTGCGCCCAGCCCCACGCCAATGATGCCTCCAACCCCGGCAATGACGCAAGACTCCATTAGGAATTGAAGCAGCAAGTCGCGCTTAGTTGCCCCTACCGCCTTGCGCAGTCCGATCTCACGCGTGCGTTCCGACACCGAGACGAGCATGATGTTCATGATTCCAATGCCGCCGACAATGAGCGACACGACGGCAATGCCGGCAAGCAAACCGGTGAGGGCTTGCATGGATGACTGCAGGGCTTCCTGGAATAAGGCCGGGCTGCGGATCTGAAAGTCGTCGTTAGCCGGGAAGGGCGGAAGCAGGTGGTGCTGCTGACGCAGGATACGAGACATCTGCTCGGTGGCCAGGTCTATTTTCTCTTTAGAGGCCGCCTCGACGATAATCGTGCTCAAGTTAGTGCGGTTGAAAACGCGCCGGAGCGCGGTGGAGACCGGGATGATGACCGTATCATCGGGATCTTCGAAACCTCCGGAAGAGCCTTTCGTCTTAAGCACTCCAATCACCTTGAAGGACACCCGATTGAGCAGGACGTTGCTGCCGACAATATTTGCATTTGGATTGTCCAGCAGAGCAGCTACAACAGAAGTCCCCAATAGCGCCACTTTCAGGCGGCCGTCAACATCGCTTTTGGCGATGAAACGCCCGGATTGGACCGGCTGGTTATTGACCGTGCGATACTCCGGAGTCGTGCCGACGAGGCTGGTAGCGTGAGTCTTATTACCCAGCTTGACGGTAATACCGCCGCGGGCGGTGGGTGCGACCGCCGTAATAGAGCCGGTGGTGCGGTGCTCTATCGCCGTCGCGTCATCCATAATGAGCGGCTGACCGCTGCTGCCGCCACCGCCCCCGCCTCCGCCGGGGCCGGCGAAACGGAGCGTCGGACTGCCGCTGAAGACAATAAGCTGATTCGGTCCCAGACTGGAGAAGGCCTGCGACACTCGCTGCTGAGTGCCGGTGCCCAGGGCTACCATCGCAATAACGGCGCCTACGCCGATAATAATTCCCAGCATCGTCAGGAAGGTGCGCAACTTGTTCCTTCCCAAAGCGCGCAAGGCTATTTTAAGACTCTCCCAAAGGTTCATTGTTACCACACGTTTCTACAAATGAACAGACCATCACTTGATCGTAGCCAGGACTTCGGTCGCTCGCAGCCGGGCCTCGACGGGAATATCCTGCTCGATAAGACCGTCGCGAATGGCCACATTGCGCTTGGTATGGCGCGCGATATCGGGCTCATGCGTTACCAGGATCACCGTGATACCGGATTCGTTTAATTCTTGAAAGACCTGCATAATTTCCTCGCCCTGACGCGTGGCAAGGTTGCCGGTAGGCTCGTCGGCAAGGATCATACTGGGGGAGTTCACCAGGGCGCGCGCGATAGCCACGCGTTGCTGTTGCCCTCCCGACAGTTCATTCGGCCGATGATCCAGCCGGTCTCCGAGCCCTACGCGTTGCAGCGCGGCGGTGGCTTTTTCCTCTCGGTCCGGTTGGCGGCCATAAATCAGGGGTAGCTCCACATTCTCCAGCGCACTGGTGCGAGAGAGCAGATTAAAGGTTTGGAAGACAAACCCGATCCGATGATTCCGTATGCCGGCGAGTTCGGCGTCGTCCATCGCTCCCACATCTTCGCCATCCAGAATGTAAGTCCCGGAGGTGGGCCGGTCAAGACAGCCCAGGATGTGCATGAGGGTTGACTTGCCCGATCCGGAGGGCCCGGTGATAGCCAAAAATTCGCCGGGATAGACAACCAAATCTACGCCGCTGAGCGCGCCGATGCGTTCCGCGCCTAAATCATAGGTCTTCACCAGTCCGCGCGCCTCGATAACCGGCCTAAGATTAGCGTCCACGGCCACCGCCACCGCCACCGCCTCCTCTGCCACCGCCGCCACGAGGGCCGCTCAGCACCGAGAAATTCGGCATGCGCTGCTCTGCCGCCGACATGCCGGGCACCTGGCCCGCCAGAATGACAATGTCGTCTTCTTTCAATCCGGATATAATCTCCGTGTTTGCGCCGTCGCTGATGCCGACCTTGACTTTCTCGACCGGGAACTGCGGTTTACCATCTGGCCCGCGGCGCTCAACCGTAACAGTGTTCCCTTCCTCGCCTTGCTTGACGGCATCAATCGGGACCGTAAGTACATTCTTATGTTCGGTAACGATGATGTTGACAGTAGCGGTCATATCCGGCTTGAGCAGGTGCCCGGGATTCTCCAGCGCGATGGTAACATCATAGGTAACGACATTCTGCTGCAGTGTTGAACCCGAGGCAATTTTAACCACCTTGCCCTTGAAAGGATGGTCCGGATAGGCGTCAACGGTTACCTGCGCCGGCTGACCCAGGCGCACTTTGCCGATATCGGTCTCATCCACAAAAGCGTCCACTTGCAGGCGATCAAGATCGGCAACAATTATCAAGGTGGGAGCGGACAAACCCG
>Ga0315288_10000333_pt1 | contig 59359 bp, 45 predicted proteins | sample YL17G11_20_MG_FD_203454 | JGI IMG/M metagenome (GOLD analysis project Ga0315288, IMG submission 203454) | Sediment microbial communities from Yellowstone Lake, YNP, Wyoming, USA - YL17G11_20 | ecosystem: Environmental > Aquatic > Freshwater > Lake > Sediment | place: USA: Wyoming | collected...
ACCCGGAAGGTCCCCTCGGGATCCCGCACCAGGTCGTTGCCGGCGATGTGGATGCGCACGTCGCCCACCGGTCGCACGCCGCGCAGCTGCGGGAACCAGCTCTTCGAGGCCAGCACGAGATCGGCCGGGACGGCACCGTCCTTCAGGATGCGCTGGTCGCCGTAGAGGTCGGCGAGGAAGAGCTCGAGGGCGCGGACGCGCTGCACCAGGCCGCGCTCGAGGCGCGCCCAGTCGGGCGCGGAGACCATTCGCGGCACCAGGCAGAACGGGAAGATCTTCTCGGTGCCCCGCTGATCGGAATAGACCGAGAAGGTCACTCCCTGGTCGAGGAGGGCCCGCTCGGCGAGCCCCTGGCAGGCCGCGAAGCCGGCGCGGGAGTGGGCGTCGAGCGCGTCCATGGCCCGGCGGAACGGGGGGCGCGGTGCTCCACTCGCGGTGAACAGCTCGTCCCAGGTGCCGGGAAGGCCCGTGTATCCGGCGAGGAGCGGTGGGGGGGGGGGGGGGGGGGGGGGGGGGGGGGGGGCGGGGGGGGGGCGGGCGCCGCGCCGACCCCGCGCCCCTCCCCGCCCCCCCAGGAACGGGCCACCAAGATCTCGCACGGCAACACGGCCGCCCACGCGACCCAGCACGGCGACCCGGTGCTGTCCAAGATCTGCGCGTCGATCGCCGGCGACGAGGCGCGGCACGAGCGCGCGTACCAAAAGATCATCGACGAACTCTTCCGCCTCGACCCGTCGGGCACGATGCTCGCGTTCAACCACATGATGCACCAGCAAATCGTCATGCCCGCCCACCTCATGGACGACGGGGTGCACGCCGCGCTCAACAAGACGGCGTCGGGGCGCCTGTTCAAGGACTTTTCGTCCGTCGCGCAGACGACCGGGACGTACACCGGCCACGATTATGTCGCCATCATGGAGTTTCTGATCAAGCACTGGAAAATCGAGACCATGACCGGGCTGACGCCCGAGGCGCAGGCCGCCCAAGAGGCCGTCTGCCTCCTGCTCACCAAGATGCGCAAGCTGATGGTCCTGCAAGACCGCCGCATCGCGGCGCGCAAGCCGAACATGGTGAAATTTTCTTGGGCGCAGGGGCGCGAGGTCCCGGTTGTCCCCATTTGAGTGCGCCCGCTCGAAGGGGGCGCGGACGAGACTGGGACGGGACTGGATTTGTGAGGGGGTGGGGTGGGGTGGGGGTGGGCGGCGGGGCGGCGCGTGCGCCGGCGCGCCGGCGCGCCGGCCGCGCGCGGCGAGCCCCGCCCCGCCGCCCGCCGCCCGCCCCGCCCCCGGCGGCTGCCGCCGATCGATCATTCTTCCCGCCGCCGCCCCCCCCGTGCGGCGGCGGGGCCGTTGGAGAGAAGAGACGGGTGCGGGTTTACGGACGGGGGCCGGGAGAGGGGTGAGGGCGGCGTTGGACGCCGCGCAGGCCGGCCGTGCAACGCGCCAGGTCACGCACGAAAGAGAGGGGGGAGCGAGGAGGTGCCAAGGTGGGTGGCGCGACGACACGGCGCCGCCCCCACCAAAAACACGGGCCCACCCCCGCCCGCCCCGCTCACGCCCTCAAGTCCAGCACCGTGACCGACCGGTCGGCAAACGCGGCCGCGAGGCGGGTCCCGTCGGGCGCCCACGCGACGTCAAACGCGCCGCCGCGGCCCGCAAACGTGCGCACGAGCGCGCCGTCGGCGACCGACCAAATGTGGACGCGCCGGTCGAAGCCCGCGGACGCGAGCAGGGCGCCGTCGGGGGAGAAGGCGGCGGCGTAGACGGCCTGTGGCGGGTGGGGGGGAGGGTGTGGGACGACGGCGCGCGCGGCGGGCGCGCGCGCGCGCGCCGCGCCCCCCCGCCCCCCACCTGCGAGTGCCGGGCCAGCGTCGCGGCGCACGCGCCCGTGGCCGGGTCCCACAGCTTGACGGTGGCGTCAAACGAGGCGGTGGCCAGGCGGGGGGCGCGCGCGGCGGCGGGCGCCCACGCCGCCGCGTAAATTTCCTTCGCGTGCCCCGCGAGCGTCGCCGCGCGCGCCCACCCGCCCCCCCCCCCCGCCTCCCGCCACAGCATCGCGGTCCCATCATCCGACGCGGACGCGAGCAGCGCGCCGTCGGGGGCGAAGGCGACGGCGTTGACCTCGTCCGTGTGGCCCTCGAGCGCCGCGGGCGCGCGCGCGGCGGCGTCGCCGCCGCCGCCGCCCTCGGGCGCCAGCGTGCACACGCGCACGGTGCGGTCGGTGGAGGAGGTGGCAAATGTGCGGTCGTCGCGCCAGTCGACGTCGAGCGTCGGGGCTGGGCGGGGGGCGGCGGGAAGGGTCGGACGCGGGCGCGGGCGCGGACCGGGGGCCGCCCTCCCCCCTCCCCCCCCCAACCCTCCCCCCCAACCCTGTCTCCCTCACCGGTGTGCACGTCGAACTCGCCGCGCACGGCCCCCGTGTCGGCGTCCCACACGATCGCGGTGCGGTCGACCGACCCCGAGAGCAACAGCCTCGGCGCGTCCCCGCCGCCCGCCGGCGGGCGCGCCCAGCGCAGCGCGAAGATGGGGCCCTTGTGGCGGGCCAGGGTGCGGACGAGCGCGCCGTCGGGCGCCCACAAGCGCGCCGCGCCGTCGTACGAGCCGGTGGCCAGAAGGCCGCCCCCGGGCGCCCACTCCAGTGTGGTCACGTCCCGCGGCGCCCCTCCATCCGGCGGCGTGTGCACGAGCACGGCGGGCGGCGCGCCCGCGGGCGCGTCGGCGCGCCAGAGGCGGGCGGTGCCGTCGCCCGCGCCAGAGGCCAGGGTCGCGCCGTCGGGCGACCACGCCACCGCAAACACCTCTGCCGTGTGGCCATCCAGCGCGTGCACCGCGTCGGGCGGCAGCGGCGGGCCGTCGCCCGCGCCCGCGCGCGTGCCGCCGGCGCCCGCGGGGCGCCGCTCGCGCCGGTCGGCCACCACTTTCTTCAAGTCCTCCACGTCCTTGGTCAGCAGGTCGGCGGGGGACAGGGCGGCAAAGTCGGGCGCGACGGCGCCGTCCTGGGGAGAGGGGGCGAGGGCGGGGGGGGCGGTCGGTCGCGGTTCCGGCCGCGGACGCGCCGTGCGCCCCCGTGCCTTCCCCTCTCCCTCGCTCCATCTCCTCACCTCGCCAACATTGGCCTCCAGCTCCAAATACTGCAACCCCTTCTGCACGAACGAGACGAGCGCCCCCGGCGGCACGCCCTCGTCGCCGCCGGGCTCGTCCGCGCGGTGCACCATGGCTTCGTAGCCAAAGACAAAGGCGGCATGGGTGAAGCCTGGAGCGGGAGGAGGGGGGGCGGCGTGGGGAATGGGGGCGGCGTCGCGCGGCGCGGGGGCGGCGGGGGGCGTGGGGCGCGCCTCGCGCCCCGCTCTTGCTCTCAACATGCGCCAGGGACATCTCTCCACCCACCACCACGGGCGAGCGGCCGCGCGCCCCCTGGCGCCGCCGGCGCGCCGCCGCCGTCGCGGGTGGCGCGGCCCCGGGGCGTGTGGAGAGCGCTAAAACCCCAGATGCGGCCCCACCATCGACTTTTCCACCCCCATAATCCCCATGCCGCACCGGACTCTTGCAAATAACGGTAGACAAGGAAGTTGAGGTCGTCCCCGGTAAGCATGGCGGCGGCGCGCCGGCGGAGGCGCGCCCAGGGGTGGTGGGGTGTGTGTGAGGGGTGCGGGCGGGGCCGCGCCCTGCGGCGCGCTGAGGGGCGAAGAGTGGGGGGCGGCGACGGCGGGCGGCGCTCGCCCGCCTCTGCCCACTCCGCCCCAGCACGAGGTGAGCGGCCGCCCCTCGCCGGATCGCGCCCGCGCCCGGGCGCGCGCCCTGGGTCGCGGGGTGGGGGTCGGCCGCGGCGCGCCCGCGTGATTGGCGGGCGCGGCGGCGGCGCGGCGGCGCGCGGCCGTGCGAGCGGGCGGCGAGCCCGTCCGCTCGCCGAGCGCGTTTGGCATCATCCGCCCTCCTCTCTGGTGGCGGCGCGGCGCGCGCGAGCGGTCGGCCGCTCCCGATCCGCCCCTGCGGGCCGGCGCTGCGGCGGCCGCCGCGCCGCGCCGAGCGCCTGGCCCGCCGCGGCCGCCGGCCGCCCGCTCCCACGCGGGCGCGCCGATCCCGCGCTGCGAGCAGGGGACTTCGACTGCTGGCAGCGGCGCCCGCGCTCGCTGGCGGCCCTCGCGCGCCTCCGCGCGCCCAATCCGGCCCCCCCCCCCCCCTCCCCCCCATCAGCCGCCACCATGCCCCCCAAATTCGACCCGTCCGAGCTGGTGGAGGTCTACGTGCGCGCGACCGGCGGCGAGGTCGGCGCCGCGTCATCGCTCGCGCCCAAGATCGGGCCGCTGGGGCTGTCGCCCAAGAAAATCGGTGAAGACATCGCCAAGGAGACGGCCAAAGAGTGGAAGGGGCTGCGCGTGACGGTCAAGCTGAGCGTGCAGAACCGGATTGCCAAAGTGTCCGTCATCCCGTCGGCCGCCGCCCTCGTCATCAAGGCCCTGAAAGAGCCCATCCGGGACCGCAAGAAGGAAAAGGGCATCACGCACGGCGGCAACCTGACGCTCGACGCGGTCGTGGAAGTGGCCCGCATCATGCGCGACCGCTCGTGCGCGCGCGGGCTCGTCGGCACGGTCAAAGAGATTCTGGGCACTTGCGTCTCGGTCGGCTGCACCGTGGACGGCGTCGACCCGCGCGAGGTGCAGGCCGGGATTGACGAGGGCGAGGTGGAGGTGCCCGAGGAGTGAACGAGGGGGAGAAGGGTTCGGCCGCCCGCGGTGCAACGACGCTCTTGCTGTTTCGACCGCCGCCTCTCCCCCGCGATGGCATGCGTGGCCGTGGTTGCACAGCGTGCGTGGGTGCGTGCGTGCGCTCGCCCCGGGAAAAAAGTGGCGCGCGCGGCGCGGCGCGCTGCGGCGGCCGGCCGCCGGGGGCCGCCGCCGCCGCCGCCGCCGCCGCGGCCGCCCGCCCGCCGGTCGGTCAAAAATGGGTGCATGCTACGGTCGTGATCCGGGGCGCTCCCCCCCCTCCCGTCTGCGCTCGCTCCCTCGTCGCCCCCTCCCTCGACGCCCCTCTCAAAACACGGTGCCCGCCGGCACCGTCGCGCCGCGCGGCACGACGATGATGCCGTCCGACACGGTGACCCCGCACTGGGCCGACAGGTCGCACTCGGCCACGCCGGCGCGGTTGGTGAGCGACGACCCCGCGCGCACGACCGCGTTGCGGTCGAGCACGACGCCCGCCAGCGTGCACCCGTCGCCCACGCCCCCGGTCGCCGAGTAGACGTCCGCGCCTAGGAGCACGCAGTCGGTGAGCGTCGTGTTGTCGCCGACGCGCGCGTTGGCGCCGAGCACGACGCGGACGAGCGACGCGGCCGCCCCGACCGTGCACCCCTCCCCGACCAAGCACTCCGACAGCGCCGCGTCCCCCATGCGCGTCGGCGGCAGCACCCGCCCCGCGCCGGGCGGCGGCATGCACGCGTCGGTGAGGGCGAGCGGCGCGCGCGCCGACGCGAGCTCGAGCGACGCTTCGTAAAAATCGCGCAGACTCGCCACCTCGCGCCAGTACCCCTCCACATGCACCGCGCGCACGTCCAGGCCGGCGGCCAGGGCGGCGGGCACGACGTCGCGGCCAAAGTGGTGGAGGTCTCCGGTGGGCGTCGCGGCGCCGCCGTCGCCCAGGAGCGCGCGGAGGGCGTCGGCGGTGAAGACGTAGACCCCCATCGACGCCTCGTACGGCGCGTCGGGGGTGGCGGCCGCGGACGCGTGGGCGAGGGCCGCGAGGCGCGCGCCGGCCGGCTTTTCGGCAAACCCCAAGACGCCGCCGCTCGCGGGGTCGACCCGGCACAGGCCCCGGCGCGGCGCGACGGCTTCCGAGACCGACTGGGTGGCCAGGGTGGCGTCCGCGCCCGACGCCCGGTGCGCGGCGACGAGCGCGCCGTAGTCGAGCGACGAGAGCGCGTGCCCCGACGCGACGACCACGTGCGCCGGCGGCGGCGCGCCCGCCGCGCCGCGCAGGATGCTGTCCAGGTTGCGGCGCACGGCGTCGGCCGAGCCGGCGTACCAGGAGGCGTCCGCCGCGGTCTGGTGGCACGCGAGGACGTCGACGAACCCGGCGCGCGGCGCAAAGAGGGCGGGGGGGTAGGCGCGCGCGAGGTGGGAGTTGAGCTCGCGCGAGTTGAACTGGGTGAGGACGTACCTGCGTGGGGGCGGGGCGGGCGGTCGGGGGGCGCCCGCGCGCCGCCGCCGCGGCCGGGGAGCGGTGCTTGCGCCCCTCCCCCGCCCCCCGCCCCTCACATGGAGGAAATGCCGCTCTTGAAGCAGTTGGCGATGGGGACGTCGATGAGGGTGGTGTTGCCTGGGGGGGGAGGGGCGAGGAGGTCTCGTCAGCGGGGGAAAACACGGCGGCGGCTGCGCGCCGGCCGCGGGCCCGCCGCGCACGCTCTCGTCCACCCCAGGCGCCCGCAACGGATCTCACGACATCGCCCGGGGGGGGCGCGGGCCGGCGGGCGGCACGCGACGCGTCCCGCGGCGAGCGGCGAGCGCGAGGCGGCCATCGGCCGCCGCCGACCCCCCTCCGCCCCCCTCCGCCACCCCCAGTCGACGCAGCAACCCCCCCTCTTCCCTCCCGCACCAATGACCAGCGCCGCGGTCGCCGTGTGGCGCGCTAGCGGGTTGTCCGTGGCGCCGCCCGCGAGGATGACGCCGACGACGTCGCCGGGCGTGGGGGAAGGGTGGCTGAGGGCAAGGTTGGGAGGGTCGTCGGGCACAAGTAAACGGCCGGCCGCCGGTCAACCGCGCCCATTCCCCCGCGCACCCCGTCTTGGCGCGCCGGGTCGCCGGCGCCGCCTCCGCGCGGCCCACGCCGGTCGGCGACGGGGCGCGGAGGGGGGTGGGGGGGGGGCGGGCGCGCGTGGGCGACCCCGCGCGGCCCGCGGGTTCGGCCGCCACGCGCGCGGAGCGCCGGGCGGACGCGGCGCGGCCGGTCCGGGTGCGCAGAGCGCGCGGAGGGGGGGCGTGCATGGCGCGGGAGGTGGCGGGCGGCGGGAGTGAGGGCATGGCGTGGAGATAGTTTCGCTATCTCGTTGCTATTTACCTGTGATCTCCTCCTTGCGAAAAGCGCCGCCCAAAATACATGAACAGCGTGCCGCGCGCGACGCCGCCCCTGCAGGGACGGGACGTCGCCCTGCACGACCGGGCGGCGGCGTGGGCGCGAGGTTCCATCATCCAGCGCCTCCCCGGCGCGCCGCCACGGCAACCCGCGCCCCCTCGACCGCCGCCGCAACGCGCGCCGGCAGCCCGCCGCCCGCCAGAGCCTCCGCCACGCTCTCCCACAACCCGGCATGCTCGTCCAAAATTGCCGCGATGGCAGCGCCGTCGGCCAGGGCGAGGGCGGCGGCGAGGGCGGGGGCGGGGGACCGCGCGGCGCGCGCGACCCGCAGAAAGGAGCGCACGACCGCGCGGTCCGCGCCCCCCTCGGGCGACGGCGCGAGAGACGCGACGCCGGGCGCGGCGTCCAGGATGGAGTGGAGGGCGGCGCGCACCGAGGCGCCGGTGGCGGCGGGCGGGGCGCCGCCGTCCCCCCCCCCGCCCCCCGCCGCCACCGCGGCCGCCGCGTCCGCGCCCACGCACGCGAGCGCGGCGTCCAGCGACGCGACGGAAACGACGTCCATCGCCTCCACCGCGCGCCGCGCGGCGCCCGCGACGAGGCGCCACGCCGCCGCGGCCGCCGCGCCGTCCTCCGCGCGCCCGCGCGCCGCGCCCGGCGGCGGCGGCGGCGGCGCGACCGCGCCCCACACAGAGGACCACCAAGATGTAGAGGGCGGTGGAGGCGCCTCGGCGGCGCCTGGCGAGAGGGCGCCGCCGGCCGACGGCGGCACGACAAAGCGCGCGACGTCCGCCGCCAGCGCGTGCCGCCCTTCCTCCAGCGCGGCTTTCAGCAGCGCCAGCGCGAGCCCGTGCGCGGCCGCGGAGCCTTGCACGCGGTCGACGACGACGAGCGCGGCGGCGGCGACGTCCAGCGCCCCGCCCGCAACCGCGTCGGCCACCAGGTCGCCCGGCGGCCCGACCGCGGCGAACAGGGCGGGCCACGCGGCGGCATCCGTCTTGCGCGCGACGGCAACCGCGATGGCGGCGTGGTGGGCGTGGGGGCGGGCGGCGAGGGCGGCGGCACGGAGGAGGAGGGTGGCGGCGTCGGCCGCGGCCTCCAGGGTCTTCTTTTCGTCCGTCCCGCCCGCACACTTGTCCGCAGCAGCCCTGGTTGACCTGGCAGCATCCAGCGACGTAAAAAGCAACCATTCCAGCGACGCCCCCGCGTGCACAGCATCGCGCCGCGCGGCAACCACCCCTCCTGCCTCCTCCAGCCGCCCCGCCGCCAGCAGCCGCCTCAACACCACAGACAGCAGCGGCTGGGTGGCCAGCGTGGGAATGAAGAGGGGCAGGGTGGCGTGCGGGTCGTCGCCGAGCGCGCGGTCGGCCGGGACTGCCGCGCGCACGACTCGCTGCCGGGCGGCCAGCGCAGCGTCGCCGCACGCGGTGATGGCCAGGGGGTAGGCTTCGGGGTCGAACTCGAGCTCGGGGTCGGGAGGGGTGGCGGGAGGCGTGGCGGCGGCGACGGCCTCCCGCCCCCCTCCTCCCGCCACCAGACCTCTCACATCGCTCGGCAGCCACACGCGCATGCCTCCCTCGCCGTACGCGCACCAGGGGCCGTCCCCGGGCGGGCGCCCGGGCGGCCCCTGGTCGGGGGGCGGGGGGAGCCAAAAGCGCTCGACGCCGGAGCGGGCGAGCGTGGTTTCGGCCCCGGTCTCGAGGTCGAGTAGAGCGAGGAAGCCGCCGGCGCGCCGAAGGAGCGCATGGTGCGGGGTCGTGGCGGCGTCAGAGGCCGCCACAAAAGCCAGCGCCGCGTCGACCGCGGGCGGCCCGGCCCCAAGGACTGACAGCGACCGCACCGCGGTCAGCGCGCACCGGGGCGGGGGCAGGGACGGTTCGATGGGGCTGCCGACGTCGACGCGGAGCAAAAGAATGTCCAGCGGGGCGCCAACGCCCGCGCCGCCGCCCCCGCCGTCGCTCACCCGCCTCGCTCCGCCCTCGAGCGCCACCAGCACGCACCCGCCCGCGCCGTCGACCGCGACGGGGCGCGAGGGCAGCCTGCGGCGGGCGAGCAGGGAGGTGCGGTCCAGGTGGAAGCGGGGGTAGAGGTAGAGTTCGGGCGGCGGCGGCGGCGGGAGGCGCGGCGGCGCTGCGCCGCTCAGCGCGCGGGCCAGGGGCGGGGCCGGCGGCGCCCCCACCAAAACCACCATTTTGGGGAGCCAGGCGATGTGCGAGACCGCGACGGCCGCCTCCTGGGCCGCGTCCCCGAAGAGGCGCCACGCGCGCGGCCGCAGCGCCACCAGCGCGACCCCGGTCGCGCCCGCGACGGCGGCTGTCGCTCCGTCGGGCGAGAGAGAGGCCAGTGCGAGGGGCCAGTTGGCGGCCAGGTACGGGGCGGGCGGCCGCGCGAGCGCGAGCGGCGCGCCGCCGCGCGCGCCCGTGGCGGCGGCGCCCAGCAGCAGGCCGTCGTCGGCGAGCATGGCGGGTGGAGGACCGGAGCGCGTGGTGGGGAGGGCGCGGGCGAGGGCGAGCTCCAGGCAGCGGCAAGGGGAGGGAGGAGTGGGGGGCGCGTCTTCGAGGCCGCGCGTCGCCGCGGCCGTGCCCCCCGCCTGCAGCAAAAAGAGCCGGCCCGGCGCGCCCCAGGCCAGCGCTCGGGCGCCGTCCTCCAGCCTAAACGGGCGCGAGCGGTCGGCCGCGCCGTCGTCTTCGTCGTTGCGCCTGCCCGCCGCCGACGAAAACAGCGCGCACCCCGCCGGCGTCCACGCGCGCAGGCCGCCACGCGCCCACCCCACGCAAAGCGCACCTCCATCCGGTGCCCACGCCAGCGCCGCGGCAGGCCCCGCGCCGAGGCGCGGCCCGCCCGCCGCGCGCGGCGAGAGCACGCGCGCCGCCGGCGCGCGCCCCGCGGGCCGGGCCGCGGCGTGCAGCTCGACGTCGCCCAGGTCGAGGCCGATGGCAATGAGGCCGGCTGCGCCACTCACGGCAACCGCGACCGGCCTCTGCGCCGCGGCGCGCGGCTCGCGCAAGCGCCACCCGCGGCCCAGCGCGGCCGGCGGCCGCGCCGCGCCCGGCGGCGCGGGCGCGGCTTCCACGCGGCCGTCGGCAAAGGCGGCGACGGCGAGGCGGGCGGTTGGGCAGAAATGGAGGGCGACCAGAGGAGCGTGCGACGTGAGCGGTTTGGGGTCCGCCCCGTCAAACGGGCGCGCGCGCGCTTTGACATCGCCCGCCCACGTGACGACGACCGTTTCGCCGTCGGCGAGGGCGACCAGAATGGCCGTGTCGTCGCCGGCGAGCGCGACGGCGCGCGCGCGGCGCGGCGCGTGCGGGCTCGCCGCCGCGCCCGGGGGCGTGGCCGGCGCTTCGGGACCGCCGCCCACGTCCACCTCGGACGTGACGTACAGGTCGCAAGAGCAGATGGGGGTCGACGGCGCGGCGGCCGCGTCGCCGCCCTCCACGCCCGGCACCGCGGCGGGCGGCACCGCGGGCGAGGCCGACACGTGCACGCCGTAGATGCGCAGCACGCCGGACGCCATCTGGGTGGTGGGAAGGGCGGTGGGAAGGACGGGAAGGGAGGGAGAATCGAATTCGAGTGCACAAGTCGGCGCCAAAAAAAAGGGGCGCCCGCCCCACGTCGACCTCCCGCCGCCTCCCACATGCCCTCCTCTCTCTCCACCACACTCACCAGCACCGCCAGCGCCCGCCGCCCCCCGCACCAGAACGCAGCTGCGTGCGCGTCGCCGTCTGGCGCCGCCTCCGCCGCCAGCCGCACCCGGTCCCGGCCCGCCGCCCACAGCTCGATGCATGCCGTCGTCACCAGCACGAGGCGGTCGCCGTCGGCGCAGAGCGCGACGGGCGAGCCCGCCGCGCCGACGCGCAGCGCGCGCGGCCAGCCGTGGGCCAGGTACGGCATTCGGGAAGGTAGGGGTGGATCGCGCGCCGCCCTCGCCGGGCGGCGGGGCGCCCCGATGGGGCGGGGAGGTGTGGAGCGCGCCGCCGCATCACACCCGCCCCCCGAGATGGCGACCCTGGCGCCCCCGCCGCCGTCCCTGGCGGCCGCGGCCACCCCCATCATCGACTGGCCCTACCTGGGCCTCGTGTTTCGGACCATCTCGCCCTACTTTTGGTGCGCGCTCGGCATCGGGCTGTGCGTGGGGCTGTCCATCCTGGGCGCGGCGTGGTGAGTTGGAGGAAGAGAGGGTGGGGTGTGTGGCGTGTGGGCGGATCGTGCGTCGGCCGCTGGAGGGCGGGCGCCGCGCCATCGCCCGCCCGCACCCTCAACACGCGCCGCCTCCACTGCGGCGCGCGCCCTGCGAGGTCACTTATGCACCCGCCATCTCCCGGGACGAGGACCGGGGGTGGGCGAGGGCTGCCGGCTGCGCCCACGCGCCCCGACGCCGACCCCTCGTCTTTCTTCCACCCTCCTCTCTCCTCAGGGGCATCTTCATCACCGGCTCCTCCCTGCTCGGCGGCGCGGTGCGCGAACCCCGCATCACGAGCAAGAACCTCATCAGCATCATCTTTTGCGAGGCGGTCGCGATCTACGGCGTGATCGTCGCCATCATCCTCCAAACCAAGGTGGAATCCGTCCCCACGCTCGCCGATGGTTCGTGGTCGATCCCCGCGGCGACGGCGGGGTATGCGATCTTCGCGGCGGGCCTCACGACGGGGTGGGCCAACCTCGCGTGCGGGCTCGCGGTTGGCGTCGTCGGGTCGGCCGCCGCGCTCGCGGATGCCGCCAACGCGACCCTGTTCGTCAAGATTCTGGTCGTGGAAATCTTTGGGTCGGCGCTGGGGCTGTTTGGCGTGATTGTGGGCATCATCGTCGCGGGCGCCGCCAACTTTCAGGCCGCCCTTTGAGGGGCGGGAGGCGGGGTGTGGGCGCGATTTGGGGCTTTTGTCTGTGTGCACTGCCGAGAGCGTTCGTCGCGCTGCGCGAGACCGCACACCTCCCCGCCCTCGCGGCGCCCCGCCCCCCACCTCCCGCCCTCCACACACCGCCACCGCGGCCAGCGGCACATGACCGGCCCCGCGCCGAGCGCGGGCGCCCCCGCGCGCGGCGGCGGCGCCGCGCGCCTGGGCACCCTTGGCACCGACGCCGGCCTGGCGCCCGGCAGGCTGGGTGCGTGATGGGTGGGATGCCGACTGCGGCCCGCGAGAGGGTGGGAAGGCGGCCGGCCGTCGCTCGCCGCGTGGCGGCCCGCATGCGGCGCCTCGCCGCCGGCCGCTCACCCTCTTTCCCTTTCTCCCACTCCCCAGGCGGCTTAGGCGCGTCCTTGGGCGACGCCCTGCCAGAGCCCGCGCCGCCCGCGTCGTCCTCCGTGCCGCTGGCGGGCCGCGCGCCGCCCAGCGCGCGGTTCAAGCCGCGCGCGCCGCCGCCGGGCAAGCGGGGCGCGGTGGTGCGGCTACCAGAGGTAGGCGGGGATGGGAGTGGGAGGTGGGATGGCGGCGGAGGGCCGCCTTTTGCGTTGCCGACGCGCCCCCTCCCCTTCTCCAGCCTTTGCCCATCAAGGCCGACCCCGCGCCGCCCGCGTCCTACGTCCGATCCGGCGGGCGCGGCCGCGGCCGCGGCCGCGGGCGGGCGGCGGGCCCGGCGGCCGTGCCCGCGCCCGCACCGGCGCCGCGCGAGCCCCGCGCAGCGGCTGCGCCCGCCGCGCGCGCCGCCCCGCCCTCCTCCTCCTCCTCCTCGTCGTCCGACAGCGACGTCGCCGTTGTCAAGCCCGAGCTCGCGGCCGCCGCCGCGCCGCCCGCGGGGCACGTCCCCCCCGACGACCTCGGCCCGCGCGCGGCCGCCGCCGCCGTCCCGCCCTCCCCGTTCATCGACCTCGCCGCCCTCGGCGCCGGCGCCGGCGACGGCCTCACCCTGCTCCACGTGCCGGCGCGCCTGCCCGCGGCGAGCCCGCGCGGGGGGCTCGCCGCGGCGGCCGACCTCGCCCCCGGCGTCGTCGGCCGCGTCCTCCTGCTCGCGTCCGGCGCCGTCAAAGTGGTGCTGGGCGGCGTGGAATACGACGCGGAGCCGGGGCTCCCGGTCGACGCCCTCACGGCGGGCCTGCTGATCCCGCCGGCGCCCACGGGCGCGGGCGCCCCTCCCTCCCCCCCCGCCCCCCGCTCCGCCGCCTGCCTGGGCACCGTGCGCGGCCGCGTCACGCTCGTACCGAGCGTGGCCGGCCTGCTGGCCGCGGGCGGCCCCGGCGCGCGCGCGCGGCGCCGCGCGCCGGGGTGCAAACTGCCCGCCGACCTGGACGCCGAGTGGGAGGCTGCCGCGGTCGCGGCCGACGCCATGGACGTCGACCATTGGTCGCCCGGCGGGGCGGCGGGGCTGCGCGCGGCGGGGAGCGAGTGATGAGAAAGGGCGGTGGTGGTGTCGATTTCCGTCGTTCGGACTGCCGAGGCGCCCTCTTGCGCCCCGCCTGTGCAATCACACACTGTCAGGCGTTGACACACGCGCCGCAGCGTCGGCGGCGACGGCCGCCCCGCCCTCCCTCCACCCTCCCCCACCCCCTTCTCAGCGCTGGCGGCGGCTCCACGTCTCCAGCTTGTCCGCCGCCTCTTTGATCTTGTAGGCAGCTTTGCGATAAGTCGTCTTTGTGAAAGTTTTGGCCTGAAGATGAGAAAAGAGGGGGCATGGCGTCGGCGCGCGTGGCGACACGGGATCGGTGGCCGCGCCCGCGCGCGGCCGCGCTCCCACACCGCACCTTTTTGTAGACGTTGACCAGGCTGGCGATGTGAGCGTGTGGGAGGAGGCGGGCGTGAGCGGCCGCGGGCGCGCGTGACACCGCGCTGGAGCGCCCTCTCCCTCCCTCATCTCCTCTCTCACCGGAACGGTTCGTACGACTTGGAGCCGGCGGCGTACGCCGGGGACGCGGGGTAGCCGTAGTCGTCGGGCATGATCGGGCGAAGAGGGAGGAGGAGAGTGACGGGCCCGCGCGCGCTCTCTCGGCAACGCCCTCCCTCACACTGCACTGCACGCACACCCCAACCGCCCCCTCCCTCTCTCCCCTCACGACGACGACGCGCCCAGCTTGACGGTGACAGTCTCCCGGCCGTCGCCCCGCAGCACGGCCAGGGCCACGTCGTCGCCGACCGCCGCGCCGTCGAGCGCTTTGTACAACTCCCCGCTGCTCTTCACCGCTGCCCCGTTGAAGCCGACGATGACGTCGCCAAACAGGAGGCGGCCGGATGCATCCCGCTTGGTGCCGCGCACGCCGGCCGCGGCGGCGGGCCCGCCGGGGCGCGCGTCGAGAACCAAGACGCCCCGCACGCCAAGCACCTCCGTCGCCTGGTCGGGCGCTAGCGCGATGCCGAGCACGGGCCGCACCACGCGCCCGCTCGCGATGATTTGGGAGGCCGACGACGCGACGGCGTCGATCGGCACGGCAAAGCCGACGCCGGCGGACGCGCCGGATGGCGAGTAGATCGCGGTGTTGACGCCTGAGGAGGGGGCAGAGGGGGCGGGAACGGGTGGTCGGCGGGGTGGCGGCCGCGCGCGCGCGCGCGCTCGCCCTCCTCTCCCCTCCTCGCCCCGCACCGATCACGCGCCCCGCCGAGTCGAGCATCGCCCCCCCCGAATTGCCCGGGTTGAGCGCGCACGACGCCTGGAGCGCGCCCTGGATGGGGCGGCCCGTGACGCCGGACGGGATTTCGCGGCCCGTCCCGGACAGGACGCCCGTCGTCAGCGTGTGGTCCAACCCGAACGGGTTGCCGATGCAGAGCACGCGTTGGCCGACTTGGAGGGACGCGGAGGAGCCGCGCACGATGGGGACGAGGCGCGGGCGCGGTTTGGGCGGGGTGGGGGCGAGGGCGGCCGCGCCGCCGTCGACCCCCGCGCCGTCGACCACCGCGCCAAACACGGGCCCGTCCGCGACGACGTCCCCCAGCTCCAGCACCGCGATGTCGCGGTCGGCGTCCTGGCCCACGAGCTTGGCGGCCAATTCGGCGCCGGAGGAGAGCGTCACGCGGAGGTCGTCGGCGCCGCGGACCACGTGGTAGTTGGTGACGACGTGCGTCGCGTCCCACACCAATCCCGAGCCCGCGCCGGAGGGCGTCTCCAGCGTGTCGAGCGTGAACGCGTCCCGGCGCTCGCCTGAGACGGAAGAAAAAAGTCGAGTTTGTTTTCTTCGCCTCCCGCCGCGCCCTCCACCCCCTCCCTCGCTGCCCACCTAGCGTCGTGATGTACACGACCGACGGCGCGGCCTGCTTGAACAACGCCACCGTGGCCGCCTCGTCGCTGGTGAGGCCGCCGCCGAGCGGCGCAGCCGGCGCGCCGGGGGCTAGCAGGGCGGCCGCGGTCACCAGGGCGGAGGCGAGGCCGACCACGACGCGGTCGACGACGGGGGAGAAGCGTGGGGGCGGGCCCTCGTCGTCGCCGGGGCCCGCGGGCGCCGCGCGCACGCGCGAAAGGCGACGGTCGGTTGCCGCCCGCCCGCTCAGCAATGGCGGCGCGCGGCCGCCAGCGCGCCGGCACGGGGCGGGGCGCATAGCGCGGAAAGCGCAGTGTGCGGGAGTGCGCCCCAGCAGCGGAGCGCGGCCGTGTCACACCGCACGGCCGCGGCCGACCCCGATGCGCGCCCCCACGCGCAGCACGTGTCACGCCCCGGCCCGTGTGGCGGGCGCGCGCTCGCGCCGCGGCCCGCCCGCCGCGTACGCCGCGGCCGGCCCGCCGCCGCGCCGCCCCCGCCGCCCCGCGCCCGACCCGCCGCCCGCCTCGGTCGACGCCTGGCTGGACGCCGTCATCGCCGACATCGACGACGGCGTCGGGCTGCGGCTGGAGGCGGCGCTGGCGGCGGCGGACGCGGCGGCGCTGGAAGTGCAGGCGGCGGCGCGGGCCGACGCCGAGGCTAAACGGAGGGCGGAAGGAGGAGGAGGTGGCGGCACGCGGTGACGCGGTGGAGAAGAAGAGCGAAGAGGTGATTGCTCGGTTTTTAATTCGGGAGGGACGCCGTGCCCCTCTTTGCAGCACTGCCATTGTTTCTGGGGCAGTAGAGCGGTGCTCGGAGCCGCCAGAGGGGGTCGGAGCGCGGCCGCTGCTTCAGCGGCCAGCATTCACGCGCTGCGCCCGCCGCCCCTGTTTCACACCGCCGCGCCGCGCCTGCGGCCCGCGCCCGCCCCCACCGCGCCGCGGGCGGCAGCCGCCACACCCAATCTCCCTCCCACCGCCGCCTCTGCGGCCGGCGCTCCGGATGACGACCGACGCGGCCCCCCCGGGTAGCGAGCCGCGCCCCCGCCCCAACATTCTCGTGACCGGCACCCCGGGTGTGACCATGAGGGAGTGGATGGCATGTGGCCGCGGCAAGCGGTGCAATGGGGCCGGCGCGCGCCCGCCGCGCCCGCGTCGTCGCCGCGCTGGCCGCCATCCCGACTCCCCCCCTCCCTCTCCTCCCCAGGCACCGGCAAGTCCACCACCGCGTCCCTCATCGCGGACGCGCTGGACATGGAGCACATCGACGTGGGGAAGCTGGTCAAGGCGCAGGCAAGAAAAAGAGAAGAGAGGAGAAGAGGGGTGTGGTGCGGCGGTGCGGGGCGCTCGCCTCCGCGCCCCGCCACGGCCGCCACGATTGACGTTTGCAGGAGCGGACGCGAGCGCGCGAGCGCGAGAGTGGGCGACGCCGGCCCGCCGCACCACCGCCAACCCCCTCCGCCTCCCGTCTCTCAGGGCCTGCACGACGGCCACGACGCCGCGGCCGACGCCCTCATCCTGGACGAGGACAAAGTGGTGGACGCCCTCGAACCCATGCTCGCCGCCGGCGGCGCGGTGGTCGACCACCACGGGTCTGACTTTTTTCCGGAACGCTTTTTCGATCTGATTCTCGTCCTGACGACCGACACCGCCACCCTGTGGGACCGGCTCGCCGCGCGCGGCTATGCAGAAGCGAAAGTGCGGGAGAACGTGCAGTGCGAGATCATGCGCGTGTGCGCGGACGAAGCGATTGCCGCGTACCCCGCCGCCGCCGTGACCGTCGCCCCCTCCGACACCGTGGAGGACATGGAGGCCAACGTGGACGCGGCCGTGGAGTGGGCGGGAGCGTGGAGCAAGAGGGAAGGGGGTTGAGGGGCGGGAGAGGGAACGAGGGGCCGCCCCGGGCGCCCGCCCGGCTCCGTGTCAGACCGCACTCCACACACGCCCATCGAGAGGCCTGGATGTGGTGGTGGTGGTGGGGTGGGAGCGGGGTGGCGCGCCCTCTCTCGCGCGCCGCTCCCCGCCGCTGCTCACACCCAACCGAGGCGACCAGCGCCCGGGCGCCCCCTCCCCCTCCCCCGCACCCCCTCCCCCCACACCATGGCCACCGCCGTCGCGTCCCGGTCGACGTCGGCCGCCGGCCTCCTATCCCTCCTCTCCGACCCGTCGCCCGACCTGCAGGCCGCCGCCCTGACCGGGCTTGACGCCGTCGTGGGCGTCTTCTGGGCCCAGATCGCGGGCGCGCTGCCGGAGTTGGAAGCGCGGGCGGAGGATGCGAGCTTCAAGGACGCGGGGCTGGCGGCGCTGCTGGCGTCCAAGGTGAAAGGGGGTGGGTGGCGGGAATGAGGCGCGCCTCTGCAGCGGGCGTGCGGCGGCGCGGGCGGGCGCGGGCGGCGGCGTGGCGCGCGGCGCGCATTGCGCGTGGCGCGTCCGCGGGCCGCCCGCCCCCCTGCGCCCTCTCCGCCGCCCTCCGCGGCCGCCCGGAATCGCGTCGCGGCCATCCGGGGCGAGACCCGCATCGGCCGGCGGCGGCGTGGCGCCGCGGCCGCGCGCGATCGGTCGACCACCCTCTTCCTCTCTTCCTCCGTCTCTCCAGGTCTTCTACCACCTCGGCGAACTCGACGACGCGCTCACCTACGCCCTGCTGGCCGGCCCCCGGTTCGACGTGGGGGGCGGCGGGGACTACGTGCAGGCGGTCCTCGGTGAGGGAGAAAGAGGGGTGGGATGGGGTCGAAAGTTTTTCTCGGCCCCGGCAACGCGCCCAGACGACCACGCTGACGCGCAGCGACCGCGACCGACCCTCAAAACCCTCCTTTTCCTGCTTCCTCAGCGAAATGCGTCGACCGCTACATCGAGCTCCGTTCGTCCGACCCCCCCCCCCCAATCGACCCCCGCCTCACCGCCGTCGTTGAGCGCCTGTTTGACGCGTGCCTGGCCGACGGCGCGACGGAGCAGGCGGTCGGCGTCGCGCTCGACGCGCGGCGCGCCGACCGGCTCCAGCAAGCGGTGCGGTCGGCGGCCGACCCGGCCGCCGCCCTCGCCTACGCCCAGAAGGCGGCGCTGGCGCACGTGCCCAGCAAAGCGTACAGGGGGGTGGTGCTCAACCTGCTCGTGGACCTCCATGCGGAAGGGTCGCCCCCGGACTGGGGCGCCGCTGCGCAGTGCCTCCTCCGCCTCGACGACGCGCCCCGGTGCGCGGCTCTACTGGGCAAGCTGCTGTCGGGGTCGGAGTCGGACGCGCTGCTGGCTCTTCAAGTCGGCTTCGACCTGGCCGCCGCCGACGCGCGCCCGTTCCTCGCGCGCGTCGCGGCCGCCCTCGAGGCCGCCGCGCCGCCGCGCCCGGCGGTGGCGGCGACGCCGGCGGCGGCTGGCGGCGCGGCGGCGACGCCCGGGGCGCCAGTCAAGGTCGGCGGCGAGGGCGCGGGCGAGCCCGCCGCGCCCGCCGCCCCTCCTCCTGCCCCTCCCCCCGCCCACACCCCCGCCCAAGCCACCTACCTGGACCGGCATGACCGCCTCCTGAGCGTCCTCACCGGCGCCGCCCCCACCGCGCTCGCCCTCGATTTCCTCCACGCGCGCTGCGCCGCCGACGCGGGTCTCCTCGCCGCCGCCAAAGCCGCGGTCGAGCCCCGCAACGCGGTCTGCCACGGCGCGGTCGTGTTTGCCAACGCGGCCATGCACGCGGGGACGACTGTGGACTCTTTCCTGAGGGAGAACCTCGACTGGCTCGCGCGGGCGACCAACTGGGCCAAGTTTGGGGCGACTGCCGGCCTCGGCGTCGTGCACCGCGGCAACCTGGCGGCCGGGCGGACCCTGATGGCGCCCTACCTGCCGCGCCCCGGCGCCGCCGCCGGCGGCGGCTCCCCGTTCTCCGAGGGCGGCGCGCTCCTCGCGCTCGGCCTGCTCGGCGGCGGCCTCGCCTCGCCCGACGCCTCCTTCCTCCTGGAATCGTTGCGCGGCGCCACTGCGGAGCCGGTGCAGCACGGGGCGGCGCTGGGGCTGGGGGCCGCGCTGCTGGGCACGGCCGACGCGGCTGCCGCGGAGGAACTGCGCAACACCCTCTTCACCGACGGCGCCGTCGCCGGCGAGGGCGCCGCGCTGGGGTTGGGCCTGCTCGCCGCCGGCGCCGGCCCGCAGCACGCGGCGGAACTGGTGGCGTACGCGCGCGACACGCAGCACGAGAAGATCATCCGCGCGTGCGCGCTCGGCGCCGCGCTGACCGCTTACGGCGCCGAGGCCGGCGCTGACGGCCTCATCGACACGCTGTGTGGGGACGCCGACCCGCTGCTGCGGTGAGCGGGTGGCGCGGGAGGGAGGGGTGCGTGGAGTGAAGACACGAAACACGGCGCACGCGCGGCGCAGCTACCCACCCGTCCTCCCTCCCCCCCTTCCCTCCCAGCTACGGCGGCTGCTACGCGGTCGGCCTCGCCTACGCCGGCACCGGCGCCGCCCCCGCCGTGTCGAGGCTGCTCGCCGCCGCCGTCGGCGACGTGAGCGACGACGTGCGCCGCGGCGCGGTCACCTGCCTCGGCCTCGTCCTCGCCGGCGCGCCCGACGCCGACGCCGTGCCGCGCACCGTGGCCCTCCTCGCCCAATCGTTCAACCCGCACGTGCGGTACGGAGCGGCGATGGCGGTCGGCATCGGTTGCGCGTCGGGCGGCGGCCGCGCGGCGGTCGACCTCCTCGCGCAGCTCCTCGGCGACTCTGTCGATTTCGTGCGCCAGGGCGCTTTGATCGCGTCCTCCCTCGTCCTCATGGCCCAGCCGGCCGCGGTGGCGGCCCCGCTGCGGGCCGCGCTGGCGCGCGCGGCGGGCGACCGGCACGAAGAGGTGGGGGCCGGGGCCGGAGCGTGGCGTGGCGTTGAGCTCGGCGGCCTGTTTGCCGCTCCCCTTCCCTCGCCCACCCTCACACACCCTCTAGGTCATGTGCCGCATGGGCGCCCTGATGGCGACGGGCCTCCTCGACGCCGGCGGCCGCAACGCGTGCGTCGCGACGCGGTCCCCCGGCGGCCACCCGCGGGCCACGACCCTCATCGGGCTCGCCATGTTTGCCCAGTACTGGTACTGGTACCCGCTCGCGTATTTCATCGGCTTCGCGCTGGCCCCCGCCGCCCTGATCGCGGTCGACGGGACGCTGCAACCGCCCGCGTTCGACGCCACGTGCGAGTGCCGCCCCTCGCTCTTTGCCCACCCGCCCCCCGCGGCCGCGGCGGCCGCGGCCGCGGTCGCGCGCGCGCCGGCGGCGGTGCTGTCGACGACGGCGCGCGCGGCCGAGCGCGCGGCGGCCAAAGAGGCGGCCAAGGCGGCGGCCGCCGGGGGCGCGGGCGCGATGGAGACCGACGCCAAGCCGGCCGCCGACGCCAAGCCGGCGCCGGGCGCGGCCGGCGCAGCGGCGGACGCCAAACCGCCCCCCGCCGAGGAGCCCGCATCCTTCCCCCTGGCCAACCCCGCGCGCGTCACCCCCGCCCAAGCCCGCTTCGTGCGCTGGGACAAGGGGTGCCGGTGGGCGCCGTTGCGGCCGAAACCGGCGCTGCCGGGCTTCGTGGTCCTGCGCGACACTGCGCCGGGGCAACCCGTCGCCTACGCCGCCGTCGGCGCCAACGCGCCGCCCGCGGCCGCGCCCGGGGGCGCGCCGGGCGAGGCGGCGGCGGCCGAGGAGCCTGCGCCGCCGGCGGCGGTCGACCTTGGGGGGGCCCCGTGAGGGGGGAGAGGGGCGAGGGGTGGGGTTGCGGGTTTCGACGGGGGAGGCGCGGGCGGCGGCGCGCGCGCGCGGCGGCGTGTGACGCGGGGTCGTGCGGGGTATGTCTTCAGGGGGTGGGGCCGGGGGGGTCGCCGAAAAGGCCGGCCCGAGGCAGAGCCGACCGCCTCCGTGCCCGCAAACGAGCAAGGGGGCGGCCGTCGCGCGTCGAGGGGGGCCGAAGGTGCGTCGCATGTATGGTTGCGGGTGGGGCCAGGGGGTTGCGGGGCGGCCGACAGAGCGGTCGCCTGCAGGCAGGCGCGTAGGCGGGCAGGCAAGCACGTACGTGTCTAGGGGGGCGGCACGCGTTTTTTTCTTCTCCTCCTCAGTCCGCGCGCCGCGGCGTCGCCGCGCGCGCGCGCTTGGTCGCCCGCCCGCCCGTGGACGCGCCGGCGGACAGGTTGGAGAGGCCGCCGCAGGACGAGGGGTCGGCTTCGGCGTCGGTCGCGGGCGGGGAAGTGGGCGCGGCAGCGAGCAGCCCTCTCGCCGCGCCCGCCGCGACCGCGGCCTGCACCGCGGCCGCCGCGCCATCGCGCGCGGCCGCCTGCAGTGCGGCCATGGCCACGGCGAGGTCGGCGCCCGCGGGCCAGGCGGCGGCGGGAGGGGTGAGCGCGGCGGGCGGCTTGACGGGCTCCGACGTCGCGGCCAGCGGCGCGCCGCCGCTGCCGCCGGTCGCCGCGTCCAGGGCCGCTTGCAGCGACCGTACGTGGTCGGCGACGGCCTCCAGAAACGCGGCCGTGTTTAATTTCTCGCCGCCGCGCGACGGCACCAGCGCCCGCAGCGCGTCCAGCCGCTCGTTGATGCGGTTGCGGCGCCTCGCTTCCGCGGCCTGGTGCCGGGAGGCGTAGGCCGAGGTGGAGCGCGAGTCGGCGGACCGCGAGCGCGCGGCGGCGGGCGGGCGTGCGCCGCCGTGCGCGTCTGGCGGCAGGAGCGTGGGCGCGCCGCCGCCGGCCCTGTGGTCAGCACCGCTGCTCGCCAGTTGGGCCAGGTGGGCAAAGAGCGCGATTTCGGGCAGGTCGAGGCCGGGCGCGGCAGCGCACGCCATCCCGGCGCCGGCCCGCGGGCGCGCGGGGGCGAAGGCAGACGCCGTGCTGAGGATGGCCGCCGCTTGGGCGGTGGCCTGGTCGTGCGCCATGGGGGAGAGAGGCCGCGCGGGAGTGGCGCGGGCATGCGCGCTGCCTTTGCCGCAGGAAAAACACTATTGAAGTGCCCTGCCCGCTCCTACACGGCGGATACGTGGCCTCCACCTGGCCGTCACGCCGACCCCGCCCGCACGGCGGCGACGACTGCAATGTGGTCGCTCGGATAGGCGGCGCACGGCAGCCCGTCCGGGCACGCGCGCGCGACGTCGCGCGGCGGCCGCCGGACCGCCACCGCCTCGCCGCCCGCCACAAAAATGTAGTCCGAGCACCGCCTCGCAAAGGCACCGTCCCGCCACTTGTACGTGGTGTCGGGCGCGGGCGGCGCGGGGGCGCGGGGTGGCGCGGGCGCCCCCCCCCTCCCCCCGCCCCCGTCTCCCCACACGCTCGCAAAGCCTGCGCCCGCCGCGGCGGCCGTGGCCTCACTGGCGGGCCCCGCGTTGAAATCGCCGGCCAGGAGCAAGAGAGGGGGTGGGGTGTGGAGAGGCGCGGCGGCGTCCGCGGCGTCCGCCGCGCAGCGCAGCGCGGCCGCCGCGTCGGCCGCCTGCGCGCCGCGCAGCTCGTCGTTGCCCGGCCCGGCTTTCGCCTTGAGATGCACGCACGCGACCGCGACGGGGCGGCCGCGGTCGGAAGTGTCGGCGAACGTGGCGAGGAGCAAGCCTTGCACGGAGTTGACGCCCCCTGCCTGCTGCGCGGCAAAGGGGCGCCCGGCGACCGACATGAGCTCCAGCCTGTCCCTCCTCCAAAAGAGCGCGCACCCGTCGGCCGGGAAGCCCAACGCGGCGGCGGGCGATGAGGGCTTTGCGAAAAACGCGCCGCGGTAGCCGGCGGTCGACAGCGCCGCGGACAGCTCGTCGTACTTGTTGACTTCTTGGAGGCACACGACGTCCGCGCCGGCGGCCAGGATCTCTTCCAGCACCGGCCCGCGCCGCGCGGCCCACTCGAGCGCGGCGGGGGGGCACCGAGTGAACCGGCCGTGCTGCGCCAGGCCGTCGGCGAGCACGTTCCAACTAAGGACGGTGAGCGGCGGGCCGTAGGAGGCGTCGCTCGAGGCCGCGCACGTGGCGAGCGGGGTCAGCTCGCGTGGGAAAGGCGACCCCGTCGCCCCGCTTGCCGCGGGCGGCATGGCGGCTATCGGCGTGACACGCACGCGTGGCGGGCGTGGTCGGCCGACGCGCGGGCGGCGGGCGGCGCGAGGGATGGGCCCCGCGACCACCGCCGCCTGGGGCGCGAGCGCCGCCCGCGCCGTGGCGCCTGGCGCGCGACCAGGCGCGAACGACAGGGGCGTGCGGCGGTGGCGGGCTCCCGGCCGTGGTGTCTGCGTGGTTTTGCGGCCGTCCCGCGCGTCACAGTCACCCCCCACCCCCCGCCCGGCACGCGGCGTCCATCGCCGCCGCCAGCGCCGGGTCGAGCGCGGCCGCGGCGGCGCTGAATGCGCCGCCGTGCGCGGCCGCGGCGGCCGCCGCGGCGCGCGCGACCGCGGGCCCCAAAGGTGCGCTGGCCACCCCCGCCCGCCGCAGCGCAGCCCGCCGGTCGGCCTCTGGAGCTGCATCTGCCGAATCCGCCAGCGCCCCGTCGGCGTCGGGGGCAAGCGGCGGGGAGTCGAAGGCAAAGCGCGGCGGCGGCGGGTCGGGGTCGGCGCCCGGCCCTTCCGCTTCCGCCCACGCTCCGGTGAGCGCGCCCGCGATGGCGGGCAGGCGGTCGAGCAGGCCGGGGATGGGGAGGGGGAGGAGGGACGCCAGGGCGTGCGCGACGAGGCGGCGGCCGCCGCTGGGCGCCGAGTCAAAAGCCGCCAGCATGGCGTCCACCAGCCCGACCGCCCCGCCGTCGCCCCCGGCGCGCCCGGCGACCGAGACAAACGCGGCGGGGGACGCGAGGGCGAGGCGGGCAAAGAGGGACGCGGCGGCGGCGGCCGAGCGGGTCGGCACGTCGCCCCCACCCAACGCCGCGCGCGCGGCGACGGCAAGCAGGCCGTCCAGCATAACCGGCCCATGCACGGGCGCGGCGGCGAGGACGGCGTCGGCGGAAGCGAGGAGGGCGAGCGACGCGCGGTCGCCGACGGCCGCCGCGGCGGCCGTGAGCGGCGCGCCCAGGCTCGCCCCGTCGCCCGCCGCCCAGCCATCCCCGCCCAGCATGGCGGCTGACGCGATGCCGGCCGCGACGACGGGCACGTGCTCGGTGGAGAGCGCCAGCGCGGCGCCCGCGGCGCGCGCCGCGGCGAGCAGCGACGGTGCGCCGCCGACTTGCGGCCCCGCCGCGTTGCGCAGGGCCACCACCCACAGCGCCAGCCCATCCTCCAGCAGCACGGCAGCATCGGGGGCTGCCGGGTCGAGCGTGGCGCCGAGGATGGGGACGACGACGGCATGTGCGGCGGCCGAGTCGGGGCCGAGGGCGTTGACAAGGCGCGCGAGCGTGCTGATGGCCGCCGACCGCACCAGGGGCGCCCCCGCCGCCGCATCCCACAGGGGCGGCAGGGTGGCGAGTAGGGCGGGCGCGTGGGGGGCGGCCGCGTCGGGCGGGAGTGCACGCACGACCGCGTCGACGCCCGCGACGAGGCGGGCGGCGCTGTCGAGGTCGCGCGTCGCGCCCAGGGCACCCGCCAGCGCCCGGATGATGGAGGGCGCGTGGGGCGCGAAATCCGGTTCTTCAAAGCCCCAGTCGTCGACGAGAGCTGTGAGCGCGGCCGCCGCAGCGAGCGCGACCGCCGCATCGCGCGAGGCGAGCGCCGGCGCGAGCGCGGGGTAGATGGTCGCGCGCTCGGCCCGGGACGCGCGCGGGACCCAGCACGCGACGGCGAGTGCGGCGCGGCGCGCGAGGGCGCGCTGCGGGGAGCCGAGCCAGGGCAACAAATCGCGGGCAAGCCAGGCGGGAAAGTCGACGTAATCGTGAAGGTCGTACGCGGTGACGCTGGCCGCCGCGGCGGCGGCCTCGGCGTCGAGAACGGCGGCCGACGCGTCGCCCGCCTGAGGCGCCTCCGCGAGCGCCGCCGACGCCGCCGCCAGCCGCGCAGCCAGGCGAGGCCCCTGCCGGTCGCGGCTGAACACGACCAGGGACGCGAGCAACGCTTCCGCCGCGCCGCGCGGCGCGTCGCGCCACGCGGCGGCGGCCGCGTCGGCGCCGTGCGAAAAGGCTTCCGCGTCGGCGTCCCACTCGGCCACGTCGTCCTGCGTGAGCCGCAGGCGGCGGTCGATGATAGCGTCGACGAGGGCGTCGGCTGCCGGGCCGACGACGCGTTCGGCGAGCGCGGCGGCGGCCGGCGCAGCGGCGGCGCGCGCGGCGGCCGCGTCGGCGGAGCCGCCGCCACCCTGTGCCGCATCAGGCGCCGCGTCGCGCGCCGCGTCCAAACAAGCCTTCAACAGCAGACACGCCTGCGTCGCGAGCGCGTCCGGCGGCGCGGCCGCGAGCGCGGCGGCCGCCGCGTCGGCCGCGGCGGGCGCCGCGCCCGAGACCAGCATCGCCCACGGGTGCGCCTCGGCCAGGCGGCGCACCGTTTTGGCCAGCTTGACGGAGGCGGCGTCGATCGAGGGAAGGAGGTCGGGGGAGGAGGAGGGGCGCGCGGCGATCAGGGCCGCCAACGCGTTAGCTAGCCCTGGCGCCGCGCCGGACACCTCTCGCGCGGGCGCCTTGGTCTTGGCGTCGGCCGGGAACCCGGAGAGGAGCAAGACGCGGACCGGCTTGAGGAGGAGGAGCCACGAGGCGAGGGCCGGGCGCGCGGCGTCGGTGCTCGCGCTTGCCACGGCCGCGACGGCAACTTCTCCCGCGGCGCCAAACGCGCGCCACAAAGACGGTAGCAGGTCGATCGCCAGCGCTTGAAAGGCGCGTGCGTCGGCGGACAGGCGTTTGGAGGCGAGCTCTTTGAGGGCAGCGTGGAGTCCGCGCGCGGCGCGCGGCGCGGCGTCGCCGCCGCGCGCGCCCGCCGCCGCGCCCGCGAGCGCGGGTACCAGGCCCGGCCATTCGGCCGGCCAATCCACGCGCGCCGCGCGCGCGATGGCGGCCGCCAGCTGGGCGCCGACGGCGGCGTCGGAGCAGGTCAAGAGGGCGTCGACCAACCCCCCGCGCAGCGCCGCACGGTCGCCCGCGGGCACCGCGCCCGCGCCCCGCGCGCGCCAGCCGCGGGAGATCGCGTTTTTGAGGGCGACGGAAGCCAGGTGGCGGGCGGCGGGGTCGGCGTCGGGCGCGGTGGCGACCGTCTGAAAAAAAGGGGGCCGCGGTCGGCCTCCAGTTGCCCCTCGAGCCCTTTCCCACCCCGCCCATCCACCTTCACTCACCAGCAAGCACGCGCAATAGCCGGCGCGCCCTCCGAGCCCCACAAGGGCGGCCTCGGCTTCGACCCGCGTCCGCGGGTCGAGGCATGCGCGAAGCACGCCCAGCATTGCGCCCGCGTCGGCCGCGGCCATAGGTGGCGGCTGAGGTGTGTTGGCGGCCATTGCGGAGGTCGGGAAGAGGTGGCCGCGATGGCGCAACCGCCCGCGTCACGCGGCCATTGGTCGCCGCGGGGATGATTTCGCCCTCCCAGCACGCTGCCTGCCCCGGTGTCGTGACCGTGCCGATCGGGCGTCGCCCTGGCGGGAGAGAGGGGTGGGCGAGGAGCGCGGGTGTGGGCGGCGCCACTCTGCAGCCGTCACTCTTTCTCGCGCGCTTCCGCCCGCGGCCGCCGCCACCATGCGGCCGTTTCTGTTGAAGGGCCACTCCCGGCCCCTCACCCAGATCAAGTGAGCGCGGGCGCGATGGGGGGGGGGGGGGGGCAGCGCGGCGTCGCCGGACGGGGCGCGCTGACCGCCGCCACCTCCTCCTCTCCCCTCTTAGGTTCAACCGGGAGGGCGATCTCCTGTTCTCCTGCGCCAAGGTGGGCGGCGGAGGAGCGGGTGGCGCGCAATGCGGCGCGGCGCCGGCGGCCCGTGCGCGCTGCTGGCGGCCGCCGATCGGGGCCCGTGCCGCTCGGCGGTCCGCGCTCGCGATCCAGCGGCGGGCCGGGCGGGCGGCGCGGCGACTGCAGCGACGGGCGGCGCCTGGCGGCCGCGGCCGACACCCCCCCTCCGTCTCCCTCCACAGGACCATCACCCGACCGCCTGGTGGACCGAGGACGGCAAGCGCCTCGGCAACTACATCGGCCACAACGGCGCCGTGTCCACGTGCGACGTGTCCCGTGCGTGGAGAGGAGGGAGAGCGAGGAGGGAGGCGCGGCCGCGCGCGCCGCGACCACCCACCCGCTCCCCGTTCCCTTCAGTCGACACCCGCCTGCTCCTCACGGGCTCGGCCGACTCGTCCGCCAAGCTATGGGACGTCAAGACGGGCGCCTGCCTGCACACGTGGCAGTACGACGCGCCGTGCAAGGCCGTCGCGTTTGCGCTCGGCGATTCCATGTGCGCGACGTCGACCGACCCTTTCTTGAGCACGGAACCCGCCATCCGCATCTACAGGCTCAACACGGACGAGCCGGGGGCGGGGCAGGACAGTGAGCCGACCGTCACGCTGACGGGGTTCAAGGGGCGCACCAACCGCGTCGTTTTCCACGACGCCAACAAGACGCTCCTGTCCGCGGGCGAGGACGGGTGCGTGCGGCGGTGGTGCGTGGCGACGGGGGAGCTGCTGCAGGAAGCCAAAATCCACGACGGGCCCATCTCCGACCTCCACCTCTCGCCCGACGGCACCCATTTCGCGACGGCCTCGCTCGACACCAAAGCGAAGCTGGTCGACGCGCTCAATTTTGAGGTTTTGAAGACGTATCCGACGGGGACGAACGCGAACGCCGTCGCCCTCTCCCCCATCTTCCACCACGTCCTCGTCGGCGGCGGCCAGGAGGCGTCCCAAGTGACGACCACGAGCGCGCGCGCGGGCAAATTCGAGTCGCGCTTCTTCCACCGCGTCTTCTGCGACGAGGTGGGCACCGTGCGCGGCCATTTTGGCCCGATCAACGCGGTCGCCTTCTCCCCCGACGGCCGCGCGTTTGCGACGGGGGGCGAGGACGGCTATGTGCGGCTGCACCATTTCGACTCCGACTACTTCAAGCTCGGCGCCAAAGAGCAGTGAGGCGGGAGGGGTGGGGGCGCGCGCGACGGGGCGCGCGCGGCGCGCGCGGTCTGGCGTCGGTGGCGTGCGGGTGGTGCAGAAGAGGGGGCGCGCGCGCGCGCGTGCAACATTGATTTCGCTCTCGTTCGGGTGGCGCCGGTCGCCCGCGCCTCGCTTCTCTCTCTTCACTCCTCGATCCCTTCCACGACGCCGACCGCGACCGTGCGCCCGCCCTCGCGCAGCGCGACCCGCCCCATGGCCGGGACGTTGACGTGGAGCTCCAGGGGGAGCGGGTGGCGGGGGAGGACGGCGACGCGCGCGGCCTGGCCGCGCGCGACGACGCGCGGGCGCGCGCGCGTCGTGCCCCCGCTCGCTTTGTCCACCAACGCCAGCAACTCCGCCACCGTCGCCTCCCCCACCCACGCGGCCGCGTGCAGGGTGACGGCCGCGCCGGGGAGGAGGGCGGCGGCGCCGTCGGGGACGACGACGCGCGCGGCGAAGCGGCGCGCGAGCGGCGCTGGCCACGCCGCGGGGCAGAGCACGGCGCCCTTGCCCACGGCCCCGGGCGGCAGGCCGGCGACCGCGACCTCGGCCCAGTCGCCCGCGGCCGCGGCGGGCGCGGGGTCGAGGCCGCGCGCGGCGACGGCGACGACGCGGCCTTCGGGGGTGTTGGCAGCGCCGACCACCACCACCGCGTCGCCGGGCGCGACCGCGCCGGCCTCGATACGACCGGTGAGAAGCGTGCTGTTGCGGGGGCCGGGGGCGACGTCGGCGACGGGCATGCGCAAAGGGAGGCCCGTCGCGCGCGGCGGCTCGGGAATCGCCGCGAGCGCCCCCAGCACCGTCGGCCCCCCCCACCAGCCCGCCAGCCGGGCGTCGTCCGGCGGGGAGACCACGTTCTGGCCGGCCGGGGCGCACGCGGGGACGTATGAGACGGCATCGCTGGCAAAGCCGAGGCCAGCGAGAAAGGGGGTGAGCGCCGCCTTGACAGCTTCAAACCTATCTTCCCGGTACTCGCACGTGTCGAGCTTGGTGACGGCGACGACCAGGTGGCGCACGCCCAGCGCGCGCGCGAGGGCGGCGTGCTCGCGCGTCTGGCCCGCGCGCGGCGGGGCGGCGCCAGGCGCGGCGCCGCCACCCCCAAACCCCGCCTCAAACCCGCCCTCCGACCCGTCGACCACCAACATGGCCGCGTCCGCCGTCGCAGCGCCGGCCGCGGCTTCCGGCACAAAGTCGCGGTGGCCCGGCGCGTCGACCAGGGCGACGCCGCGGCCCGAAGGCGGCGCGACGAGCCGCGCGCGCGCGACGCGCGTGGTCACGCCCCGCGCGCGCTCGCCTTCCGTCGCGTCCAAAAGCCACGCCCAGCCAAAGGACGCGCGCCCGGCGGCCGCCGCGGCGCGTCGCACTTTCTCCGCGTCGCGCGGCGCGACGGCGCCAGACTCGGCGAGCAAGCGGCCGGCCAGCGTGGATTTGCCGGCGTCCACGTGGCCCAGGACCGCGACCGCGAGGTCAGGGGCGCTGGAGACAGCGGCGAGGGCGGCCAGGGCGGTCGTTAGGGAGGGGGAGTGGGAGTAGTCGGAAAGCGGCCGCCGCGGCGCCGTCTCCCTTATCACCAGCCCGGCCAGCGCTTCGTCCGCCGCGTCCGCGCCTCGGCGACTGGCAATCGGGTCGTCGTCCGGGGATGGCCCTTCAAAACCCGGGGCTCGCGGCCTCGGCGGCGGCACGGCCGCCGCCGCTGCGAGCGCGCGGCCGGCAGCCGTGGCGCCGCCCTGGGACAGGCCGCCCGGGAGCTTGGGCGGCGGATCGCACAAGCCTTGCGCGAGCTTGGACGCGCCCGCGGCGGCGGCGGGCGCTTTGGGCGGCTGCGGCTGCGGCTTCTTTTTCGGGGGAGGCGGCTGGAGAGGTGGGTTTGGGCGTGAGTAAGGCGCCCGCCCCGCCAGGCGGCCCAGACCTCACCCCACACCCCTCCCTGTACATTTTGTTTGGCCTTGGCCGCGACGACCGCGCCCCCGCCGCCGCCGTCGTACGCGTCCCAGCCGTCGTCGTCGCCCCCGTCGTCCCAATCATCGTCGTCGTCGTAGGCTGCGGAGGCGCCGCCCTTGCGGGACGCCATGTTGGGCGGCCGGGTGGGATGGGGCGAGAGTGGGGCTGGCGCGCGGTCGGCGACGACGGCCCCACTCTCCGCGCCACGCCTCGGCGCCGCTCCCGCGGCCGGTCGACGACTCGCGCCCGCCCTCGCGAGCCCCCCGTGAGAGGCCAGTCCCCTCCCTTCGCCATGGCGACGCCCGCGGCGCGCCGCCGGCGCCGCCTCGCCCTCGGCGCCGCTGCCGCGCTGGCTGGCGGCTACGCCGCGTACCGGTGGTACGCGGGCGACAGGTGAGAGAGAGGAGGGGGGAGGAGAGGGCGGCGGGGGCGGCATGGCGCCAGCGAGGCTGCCGCCGACCCCTCCTCCGTTTCCAGCACCCCCGACTCGGACGCCGACGAGGATGTCACCCCTCCTCTCTCGACCCTGGCCCGGTGGCGGGCCGGCGCGGCGGCGTACGCGCGCGCGGCGGCCGCGTCGCGCGACGCGGTGCTCGCCCTCGCCTCGCTCGCGGGCGGCGCCGCGGCCGACGCCGCGGAATTTGTCGAGGGGCGTGGCGATGGCGATGTGCCAGCCCGGCTGCGGCGGCTGGCCACGCTGGCGGCGGCGCCGGTAAGAAAAGGAGGAAGGGGGAAGGGGGCGTCTCGGGGGCGCCGCCCGCCTCGGACCCATTCCCACGCGCGCCACACACCCTCACTTTCTCCTTCAGGAGGTCGCCACCGCGGCCGCGTCGCTCGCCGCCGCCGCGACCGCCGGCGCGCTCGCCGCGGTCACGCCCTCGGCCTCGGACGCCGGTCCGTCGCTGTCCTTTTCACCCTCATCCCAAGCCGGCGCCGCCGCGGTCGCCGGAGCGGCCGCGGCGGCGGGCGTTGGGGCCTATTTGGACGGGATGGGGTACTCGGCGCGCCCGCCCCTCCCCCGCGACGCGTCCGCCCCTGGGCGGCTGTCCAATGTTGGCGGAGGTGGTGGTGGTGGTGGTGGTGGCGGCACCGTGGTCGCCCACCCTTCCTCTCGCCCGTCGGCCTCCCCGTCGGCGTCTGCCGACCCGCTCCTCGCCGCCCTGGCCGCCTGCCTCGCCTGGGCCTCCTCCCCCGACGGCGCCGCCGCCGTCGCGCGTGTGTCTTCGTCCGCGTCGTCGTCCGCGGTGGGCGCCTGGCTCGACCGCGGCGGGGGCGGCTCCGCGTGGGCGCACGCTGTCGGCGCGCTGACCGCGCCGGCCAACGTGGGCGGCGCGGAACGCCTGTTTCGTGCGTACGCGGGCGAGACCGTGGACGCCTACTTTGCGGGGCTGCGCCGCGACCGGCGCGCGGCGCGCGAGAGGGGGCGCGCGAGCGTGTGCGGGGGGGGTGGCGCCGCGGCTGCCAGCGCCGACGACTCGCCCTTGGCGGGCGCGGGCGAGACGCCGCCCCGCGGACTGTCGCTCAACGGCGCTGGCGGCGCCTCTGCGACGCCGTCCCCCGCCCACCTCCCGCGCGCCCCCTCCCCCGACGACCTCTCGTGGGCCTCCGAACTCGCCCGCGTCGCGCGCGACCCCGACGCGCGCTCCCTCACGCTCTCCATCGTCGCGTCCGCGTCGTCCGCGTCGGCGGCGGCGGCGTGCGCGGCGGTCGCGCGCGGTGCACGCGCCGCGCTCGCCCCGGTGGAGGGCAAGGCGCGGGCTGTGGTCGCATCTCGCGAGGCCCTGCTCTCGGTCACCGTTGCCATCGTCGCCATGCTGCTGATGGCGGTCGCGGCGGTGCGCGCGGTGGTGCGGTGAAGGAGAGAAAGAGGGAGGAAGGAGGGTGGTGGCTCAAATGCTTTCCCGTTTAGGTTGCAACCGCGACGCACAAACATGCAGCGCGTGCACCCCCTCTCACGCGCAGCCGCGGGCGGCCCACCAGACGAGGGCGACCTGCGCTGCGGCCAGCCCGAGCAGGACATAGTTGTCCCCGCCCCGCCGCCCCCTGCCCGCGTCCGCGACGGCGACCCGCTTCAGGGTGCGCACCAGGAAGACGGCGGCGGCGGCGCCGAGCGCGGCGACCGCCGCGTCGGCCGCTGCACGCGGCCCGGCGCCGCCGCCCGCGGCGCGGCTCCCGAGCCTCGCCGCGCAGCCGGCCGCGCCGTGGGCGAGTGGGTAGCCCGCGGCGGCCACCAGGTCGGCCAGGGGCAGGCCCGAACCCAGGCGCAGCACCGTCGCCGCGCCGCGCAGGACGGCGGCGTGGAGGCCCCACGCCGTGAATGCGCCCGAGGCCGCGCCAGACAGGGCGTCGGGCGTGAAGGAAGAAGCCGCGGCTGTGCCCACGCCGCGGAGGAGCGCCAGGGTCAGGGCAGCCATCAACGGCACGTACGCGTCGGCCGCCGCGACGTCGCGGCACGGCGGCGCGGGCCGGGTTCCCCCCCCCGGGCACGCCTCCAGGAGCCGGGTGTAGGTCCACCGCTTGGACCAGGGGGTGAGGAGCATGAGCAGTTTCGTGCCGACGGAGCGCGGCGTGACGTCGAGGCAGGCCAACCCTCTCCCGCCGCGCGCCGGCGCCAGCGCGCCAAACCGCGCACTGGCCCACGCCGTCCCTTTTTCCAAATACCCGGCCGAACCGCCCTGGAGCGCGGACGCGGCTAGGCCCGCGACAAACGGGTCGCCGCCGAGCGCGGCGCCCAGGGCGGACGCGGCGGCGGCGGCGGCCGGGTGCTGCTGGGCGGCGGCGGCGTAGTGCTGCGCATGGGGAGGAGGCTGGGGAGGCTGGGAGGTCGTCGCCGGGGCGCGCGCGCGATGGTCGACGCGCCCTTTCCCTCTCCCTCCCTCACCTGGCCGTAGCCGCCGCCTCCGTACTGGCCCGTGGGCGCTCCCCACGATTGCGCGGGAGGCGGTGGGCCCCACCCGCCGCCCGGCGCGGACGGCGGCGGCGCGCCCGCCGGGTCGGGCGGTCCCCAGCCGCCCGACGCGCCCGCCTGCTGAGGCGGGGGGGGCGCCCAGCCGCCGCCCGCGGGCGGTTGGTTCCACTGCGCCATGAGGGAGGCGGTGTGTGGCGGGCGATGGCCGCACGCCGGTGCACACGCACACCGCCGCCTCGCGCGCCCTCCACCCTCCCCCGCCGCATCGCCCGCGATCATGGCGCCCTCGTTCGCCCCCGTGGAGGCCAAGATGCGGGCCAAAGGGCTGTCGGACGCAGCGATCGACGCGTTCCGGCACAACTTTGACGCCCTGGCGCGCGGCGACACGGGCCTGGTGAGGGGGGAGAGGGAGGTGGGGGGCTGTGGGCGGCGGCGGCGGCGGCGGGCGCGGCGCCGCGCGCGCCGCGCCTCCCCGCGGCGCGAGCGCTCGCCTCGACCCTCCTCCCACCCGTGGTGCAGGTCAGCGAGGCCGACATCGAGCCCGTCGAGTCCCTGCCCCACCTGGCCGACCTGCAGCAGGCGGCGTTGCCGGCGGCGGAGCTCAAGGTCGGGAGGAGGGGAGAAGGTGGGGAGGGGGCGGTCGTCGCTCTCTTGGCGCCCGCGCCGACCCCCAAAACCTCTCCTCCCACCCCTTTTCCTCAGGCTTTGCTCGCCAAGACGGCCGTGCTCAAGCTCAACGGCGGCCTGGGCACGTCCATGGGGCTGGAAAAAGCGAAATCGCTGCTGCCGGTCAAGGGCGGCAAATCGTTCCTGGACCTCATCGCGGAGCAGGTCAATAGGGAGAGCGGGGCTGTGTGGGGTGTTGGGGAGGTGGTTGGCGTGCGTAGGCTGGCGCGGGGAGCGCGCGCGCGCCGCCCTCACCTCCCTCACCCCTCCTCCCACTCTCAGATCAAGCACACACGGACCGCGACCGGGTCGCACGTCCGCTTCATCCTCATGGACTCCTTTTCCACCTCGGCCGACACGCGCGCCGCGCTCGCGGCGACCCACCCGGAACTCATCGACCCGGCCACCCCGGACTGGGAACTGCTCCAGAACGCGTCGCCCAAGCTGGATGCGACCACGCTGGAACCGGTTGCTTTCCCGGCCGACCCGGAGCTCGAGTGGTGCCCTCCGGGGCATGGGGACATCTATGCCGCCCTCTCCGGCTCCGGCATGCTGGACCGCCTCATCGGTGAGGAGGAGGGGTGGGAAAGCGTGTGGGAGCGGGGGGGGGAGAATGCGGGAGCAATGCCCGCGCCGCCGCGCCGACCCTTCCCCCCCCTCCCCTCCTCGCCCGCCTCCCTCAGCCGACGGCGTCGTCCACCTCTTCGTCTCCAACTCGGACAACCTGGGCGCCACCCTGGACACGACCCTGCTGGCGCACGCGGCGGCGTCGGGCGCGGGGTTCGTCATGGAGGTCGCCGAGCGCACCGACGCGGACAAAAAGGGGGGGCACCTCGCGCTCGTCAAGGGGGGCGGCCTGACGCTGCGCGAGTCGGCGCAGTGCGCGGACGGGGACAAGGCCGCGTTTGAAGACGTGTCCAAGTGAGGGGGGCGGGAGGCGGCGGGAGGGAGGGGCGTGGGCGGCCGTTTTGGCGCGCGGCCCCCACCCACCCCGCCGCTACCCCTCCCCCCCGCCAGGCACCGCTTCTTCAACACCAACAACCTTTGGCTGCACCTGCCCAAGCTGAAAGCGGCGCTGGAAGCGGCGGGCGGCGCCCTCGCGCTGCCCCTGATCAAGAACAAGAAAACGGTCAACCCCCGGGACGCGGCCACGCCGGCCGTCTACCAACTGGAGACGGCCATGGGCGCCGCGGTGGCGCTCTTCCCGGACGCGGGGGCCGTCGTGGTGCCGCGGTCGCGGTTTGCGCCGGTGAAAACGACGGGCGACCTCCTCCTCGTCCGCTCGGACGCGTACGCCGTCGCGCCCGACGCGACGCTGGCGCCCACCAAACCGCCCCCCGCGGCCGTGACGCTCGACGGCGCGTACAAGCTCGTCGACGCGCTCGACGCCCTGATCCCGTCCCCTCCCTCGCTCGTCGGCTGCCGCTCGCTGCGGGTGCGGGGCGCGGTCAAGTTCGCCGAGGGGGTGGTGCTCGAGGGGGACGTGCTCGTGGCCAACGACGCGGGCGGCGCGCCGCCGACGCTCGTCCGCGGAACGTACCGCGACTCGGTCATCGTGCTCCCGCCCGCCCCCGCGCGCGCCCCGGCCGGGGACGGCGTGCCGGCGGCCGCGGTGGCTTGAAGGGGGGGGGGAGGGGTGGTTGGCGGCGGTGGCGCGTGTGGAGAGGCTCCGCCCTCTCACTCCCCGCGCCGCTCCGATGAGGACGCCCACCGCCCCGCCCCGCGACCCGCTGCCGTCCCCGCCCGCGCCCACGCCGCGCGCGTCTCGACGCGCGAGCGCGGCGGCGGCGCTGGCGCGGCTGCCGCCGGTGGAAGGGTGCGAAAGCGGCGCCGGCGTCGGCGGCGATGCGCGCGGCCCCGCCGCCCGCCCGCGCCGCCCGCCGACCTCTCACCCCCCTCAAACTCGTCCAGCAAAATGGGTGCCCCCACCCGGCGCAGCGCCAAGGGCGGCTGGACCCCGGAAGAGGTGGGAGGGGGGTGTTGGCGGCGGTGCATCGCCGAATGTTGTTTGGGGGCGCGCGCCGCGCGCAGGGCGGCCGCCGCCGCGCGCCACCGGCGAGCGGTCCGGGCGACCGCGGCTCGGCCATCGGGAAGGGGCGAGGCGCCAATCGGGGCGCGGCGGCCCCGGAGGCGGCGCGCCCCACGGCGCCGCGGCGGTCGCCGGTCGCGCGAAGCGTCGCCGACAGTTATGCACACGCCGCCCCTCCCCCTGTCCCTCCCCAGGACGAGGTGCTGCGCCGCGCGGTCGCCCTGCACGGCGGCAAATGCTGGAAGCAGATCGGTGAGGGAGGGAGGGGTGGGAGAAGGGGGCGTGGAGGCGGCTCGGCCGCGCGCGGCCCCGCCTGTCCGCCGCCAACCCTCCCGTCTCTCCTTTTTCCTCCTCAGCCGACTACTTTGAGGACCGGTCGGACGTGCAGTGCCTGCACCGCTGGCAAAAGGTGCGCGGGGGGGGGCGGGGAGGGGGGATGGTGAGGGAAGGACGCGCTCGTGCCAGCGCGAGCGCGGGCGCCGCCGCGGTGCCGCCTTGCCTCACCCACCCTCCCATTCGTGCGCGCAGGTTCTCAACCCCGAGCTCGTCAAAGGCCAGTGGACCCCCGAGGAGGACGCGTCCATCCTCGCCCTCGTCGCGCGCCACGGCCCGACGCGGTGGTCGTCCGTCGCGGCGCACCTCCCCGGCCGCATCGGCAAGCAGTGCCGGGAGCGGTGGCACAACCACTTGAACCCCTCCATTCGGCGGTGCGGGTGGACGGCGGAGGAGGACGCGACGCTGATCGCGGCGCACGCGCGGCACGGCAACGCGTGGGCGACGATTGCCCGCTCCCTCCCGGGCCGCACCGACAACGCGATCAAGAATCATTGGAACTCGACGCTGCGGCGGCGGGTGGAGGGCGGCGGGGCGGCGGCGGCGGCGGCGGCTGGCGGCGGCGTGCGCGGGTCGCTCGTGTCGGCGTCGGCCGCCACCGCCGGCGCTCCTCCAAAGAAGTCGCGCTCCGGCCGGCGCCGGTCCGGCACGCGCCCCCCAAAACGCCCCGCCCCCGTCGCCACCCTCCCGTCGCCGGGCGCGGCGGGCGGCGCGTGGGTGCTCGGCGGCGGCGCGCTCGCCGGCCTGGGCGGCCTGCCCGCGTTTGACGCGGCCGCCGCGAGGCCGCCGCCGAGGCCGGCGTCGGCGGGCGCGCGGCGCATGGCGCCGGGGTCGGTGACGATGGTCGGGGACGCGGCGGCCAAGCGCGCGCGCACCGAGTCGCCCCAGGGCTGGAGTGCGGGCGGCGGCGCCGGCGACGCGCACGCCCACGGCCTGGGCAACGGCGACGACGAGCCGGCCGGCCTGGACGAGGCGACACTGGCCGCGCTCGCCGCGCTCGACTCGCCGGGGGGTGAGGCGTTGGCGCCGGCCGGCCGGGGCCCTGCTCCTCCTCCCGCCGCCAAGCGCAAGTCGCGGTCGGGTCTGCGCAAGCTCAAGCGGCCGTCGTCGGCCGCGTCGACCGCGGCGGCCGAGGCCGCGGCGGCCGCGGCGGCGGTTGCCGCCGCCGCAGCGGCCTCCCTCGCCCTCCCGCCCGCCTCCCTGCCGCCCGTCGTCAACGTCGACGGCACCGCGACCACGCCCTTGCTCGTGGGCGGCACGCGCCCGCATGCTGCGCCTGGCTCGGGGTGCCCGCCGAGCGTGCCGCCGACCGGGGGCGGCCTGCTGCCCGAGACCGCGCTCCCGCCGCGCGCCACGCCCGCGTTGCTGGCGCGGCGCGCGCGCCCCGCGTCGGCAGCGACCGCGCCGCCGTCGACGGGCGGCGCGGAGCGCGCTGCGGCGGCGGCCGCTGCGGCGGCGGCGGCACCCGCGCGCGTCGCCGCCGACGACGCTTCCGGTGAGGGCCTCGCCCGCCCCCTCTTTGGCGAGTCGCCCCCCGCGACCGCGACCCGCAGCGCCCGCCGCGCGTCCTCCGCGCGCGCGACGCCGGGCGGCGACCCGCTCGCCCCGCTCATGCTCCTCTCCCCCCCCGCGTCGGCCATCGCACGCGCCCTGGGCGGCGGCGCCACGCCCGCGTCCATGGGGGGCATGGATTTGATGGCTCTGCTGGGCGGCGGCGAGTCGGTGGCGCCGGCGTCGGCGCCGCCGACAGGCGCGCGCGCGCGCCGCGCCGCGGCGACGCCCGCCGGCGGCGCCCTGTTCAGCCCCAGCATGTTCATTGCTTGATGCCGGAGTGGTGCGCGCGGGAGGCCGCGCCTGCACCGACCCCTAAACCTTCCCAGAGGCGGCACCCTGTGCCAGCCCCCTCCCCCTTCTTTCCACCACCACACTTGCCGGCCCCGATTGATCGCCCGCCCCGACAGAGACACTGGTGTAAGCTTGACAGCGGCCACACCAGGGCACGGAGGCGGGAGGGCGCAAAAGGAGCGAGGGGTTGGGCGCTCACCCGCCGCCATAACTCCGCCACCCCAACCCCGCGCACACGCCGCCCGCGCCCCGCACGGCCAGGACAAAGGCGTAGTGGTCCAGGAGGAGGCGCCACTCCTCCACCTCGTCCAGCCGCGCCGCCGCCTCTGCGCGCCGCCTCCCCCCCGGCTCGACACACCCCGCCCACGCGGCCGCCATGCTGATGGCCGCCGCCCTATCCCACCCGGCCTCCTTCCACCGGGCTTCATGGTCGGCCAGGGTGCGGGTCGCCGCGAGGCCGAGCAGCGGAGACCCACGCGCGGCGACGTTTGAGACCATCTGCCGGCCAAACGGGTCGTCCGGGCGCACCGGCTCAAAGACGAGGACCGCGGCGTCGGCCAGGTGGGTGGCCAGGGCGAAGGCAAGGGCTGCGGAGGCCGTTGGAGGGAGGTACACGAGAACACACTCGGCGAGGATCAGGGTGGGGGCCGCCCGGTCGATGCCCGCCCCATCCAGCGCGGCCAGCACGGCCGCTGACGACCGCAGGTCGATGGGCAGCACGGAGTAGGCCGATGTCGAGATCGAGGCGGCCCGCGGGGGCAGCGCGCCGCCGACCGCGGCGGCGAGGCGGGCATCGCCCCGAACCGTGGCCGCTTTGCGGGACACGACGTCGGGGAGGTCGAGCTCCACGTAGCGAGCGGGGCCGCGGTTGGCGGCCTGGGGTGGAGAGAGGAAAGGGAGGGGGTCGTTTTTGTTTTGTTTTGTTGTGGTGGTCGCCGCTGCTACGCCTCCACCATCCCTCCCCATCCACCGCCAGCACCCCCACCTGCAACCGGAACCAGGTGGTGTCATACCCCGCGCCCAGGGAGACTATTTGAGCGGGCTTGGCCCCTCTCTCCTTTACCGCCGTCGCGGCCAGGGCCAGGAAGTCGTCCACCGCCTGCGCAAACATGGCGTGCCGTACGTAGTGTCCTGGGGAGGGGGGGGCGGGCGGGGCGCGTGTGGGGAAAGGGCGTTGGCGCAACCCTCAAAACGTCGCCCACCACCCCACCAATCACCCCTCACCCAAATTGATCAGCGGCGGCCGCTTGGCGGGCCGCCGCACAAACGGGGGGAGCCAGGCGTCGTCGAAGAGGCCGGCAGACACCGCGGCGAGTTTGGAGGTCGCGGCGTCGTCGTTGGTGGCGGCGACGGCGGCGTCGTCGGAGAAAGGCGGGGGGGGAGGGAGTGGCTGGGCATCCCGCCGGGGCGGCGGCGGAGGCGGCGAGGCCATTCGGCCCGCGGCGGGGTGAGTGCGTCGGGCAGAGGCCAGCCCCTGTCACACGAGCGCGCATTGCGCCGCGTCCGCCGCCCGGATGGATGGCGACACCCCTCCTCCCCCCATGACCGTCAAGCAGCGGGCCGCGCTGCTAAGCGAGCGCGCTGCGCGCGACGCGCCCGCGTCGCGGCAGCATTCCCTGGGCAACCGGCTGCCGCCGCCGCGGGCTGAATGGCGTGTTGAGCCTAGTTTTCGGCGACGCGCGCAGGAGGCCGGAGTGGGCGTCGAGCGCGGCGGGGCCAACGCCGTCGACAGCTCGTGCGCCGCGCCGCCGCCCACGCCCGACCGCCCGGCCGCGGGCGACGCCCGCACGCGCGAGAGACGCGCGTCGCCTGCGCTGCGGGCGCAGGAGGAGGAGCCGGCTCCGACGGCGCCTGCGCGCCTTGACTCGGCCGACGCTGACGTCGACCCTGCCCCCTCCTCTGGCGGGACGCTCCTCTTCTGGATACTCATCATCGCCACCCCTCTGCTCGTCGCCCTCGCCCTGGCCGGTGCGCGCCCCGCGGCGCCTCCGCTCGCGCAGTGGGTACCGCTCGCGCCGGCGCCGCCCCCGCTCGCGCGCGCGTGGGCGCCGCCGCTGCCGCCGCCGCCGCCGGCCGCCAAGGTCGTTGTGGTGGACGTGGAGCCGGTGGAAGCGGAGGCCGAGATCGAGGACGAGCCTGAGGGCTCGGACGGCGACGAGGCCGACCCCGGCGACGCCGCCTTTGGCGCCGCCGAGCCCGACGCTCCCTCTCTTCTCGACGCCCCTCCCGCCCCTGAACCTGCGGGCCTGCCCGAGCCCGCGTCCGGTTCCTGGGCCGGCCCCGCGGTCGTCGCCGTGGTCGCCGCCCTGGCCGCCTTGGCGGCGGCCGCCCCCTGGCTCGTTGCGCACCGGCTGGCGGCGATGCCGCCGACGCCGCGCGCGCCGGCGTCGGTCGGGTCGGCGACCGGCCCGCCGCTGCGGGCGCGCGCGCTCTCGCCGCACGTCGCTGCCATCGGCGAGGAGAGCGAGGGCGACTCCGGGGCGAGCTCGCCGCACCCGCACCGGTCGCGGAGAGGAGGGGGCGGGGGATGATGGGGGTTGGTGGGTCGTTTTTGGTGTGTTGCTGTCTCGCCCGTCCCTTTGTCCCTCCCCTTTCTCTCTCCTCCCCTTTACCAAATCAATTGGCCGCCTTGCCCTTGCGGGGCGCGTTGCCGCCGAGCGCTACGTTGGCGGCCAGGGCGAGCGCGACCGCCGCAACAGCGGCCGGCCCCGCGCGCGCGGCGAGCGGCGCCGCCGCGGACCGCGGCCACAGACCGCCCGCCACCGCCGCGCACGCGGCCGCGGAAGCGAGCGTGAGCGGCGCCGACGGCGCGCCGCGGCGCCAGCGGGAGAGGGACGCGACCGCGGCGGCGAGCAGGGAAGCGCCCAGCGCGACCACCGCCGCGCCCGCCGCTGCCGCCCCCGTCGCGGCCGCAATCGCGCCGGCAATGACCTGGATGGCGCCCACGGGGAGGAGGAGGCAGAAATCATGCAGGGGGGCGTGGCGGGGGGCGGGCGGGGCGGCGCCGGACGACGCCTGAGAGAGAGGGTTGAAGACGCCGGTCAGCCGCTGGCGCCCGCCATCAACACCAGGCGCCGTCCGTCAACCACCGCCACCGCGCGCGCACGCGCCTGGGCGCGGGCGAGCGGTGCACGCGCGCGGCGCGGCGGCGCGAGCGGCGTCGAGCGCGCGCCTCGCGCCGCCGCAGCCGTCAAACGGCTTGGGGCATTCGGGCGCGTGTTTGACCGCATCGGCGCGATCGAACGGGGGCCGGCCGCGGCGTGGGCCGCGAGCATGGGCGCGCGGAGCCGGCGGCTGGTGGCTCTGTGTAGGCGCGCAGCGGGCGGTGTGAACACCAGCGTCCGATCACCGGAACGCTATGGGTCCCGCGCGCCGCAGGCGGGCGGGCGGCGGAGCAGTGACGACGCTCGCGCCGCCGCGTACTCTTTCGTGGCGACGCGCCGGCCCGCCCCCGCCCCCGCCGCCGCCATGGCCGACGGCCACCTGCACCGCGGCGCGCACCACCCCGCCACCGGCACGCTCACGCCCTCGCTCTTGATCGCGGTGGCCACCATTGCCAGGTGGGAGGAGGGAGGAGGGGTGGAGGCGTCGCGACCGCCCTCTCACGGGGGGCTGGCGTGCATGCGGTGCTTTAGGGTGGCGGAGGAGCGCCTCCGCGGCTCGCGACTGGCGCCGCGGGCGCGCGCGTGCGCGCATTCCGCGCCCGCGCGCTGGGCCGCGCCCGCGCGGCGCGCCAGCCGCCCTGGCTGGCTTCAGCGCATGCGCCCGGCAATGCCGGGCCGGGCAGCAGCCGTCACGGAGCCACAACCACCGCCCGTCTCACGGTCTGCCACGCGCGCCCACCCCGTTTCTTCCCGCTCCTCGCAGCTGGGCCTACTTCTTCCTCTTCGGCCACATCCGCGACCTTTTCCGCAACATGCTGCCGTCGACCCGGGTGAGGAGTGGAGGGGGTAAAGGAGGGTTTAGAGGGCGAGTTAAAAAAAGCGCGTGCGACTCGACGCCCCCCTCCCCTCCCTCTCCTCGTTAGCGCAAGCTCCCGCCCGGCGTCGCCCCCATCCGCCAAGACTATGAAGATTTCTACACGCGCCGCATGTTCTACCGCATCCACGACTGTTGGAACAGGCCTTTGGCGGGTCCCCCGGATGCGTATGTCGACGTCGTCGACCGCACGCCGCCCCGCGGCCAAGCCCCGCTCGCCCTCACCGGCACCACGACCCGCTGCCTCAACCTGGGGTCGTACAACTACCTCGGCTTTGCCGCCGCGGACGAGTACTGCACGCCGCGGGTCTTGGCGACTTTAGACTCCGACGGGTGGTCGCCGTGCGCGGCGCGCCCCGACGGCGGCACGTCCCCCGTCCTCGCCCAGCTGGAAAAGGAGGTCGCGTCCTTCCTGGGCGTGGAGGCGGCCGTCGTCTTTGGCATGGGTTTTGCGACCAACTCGGCCGTCCTCCCCGCGCTCGCCGGCCCGGGCTCCCTGATCGTCTCCGACGCCCTCAACCACGCGTCCATCGTCGCCGGCGTGCGCGGCTCCGGCGCCTCGGTCGCCGTCTTCGCGCACAACGACATGGAGTCGCTCGAGGCCGTCCTCCGGTCGTCGATCGCGCGCGGGCGCCCGCGCACTCGCAGGCCTTGGTCCAAGGTCCTGGTCGTCGTGGAAGGCGTCTACTCCATGGAAGGCGAGCTGGCGCCGTTGCTGGACATCGTGGCGCTCTGCAAGCGGTGCGCGGAGAGAGGAGAGGGGGGGGAGAGGTTTGCGGTCGCCGCGCGCGCCTCGCCCACCCTGTCTTCCCTCCCCACCCCCCTCCGACCGCGCAGCTACAAGGCCTACCTCTACCTCGACGAAGCCCACTCCATCGGTGCCCTGGGCGCCACCGGGCGCGGCGTGTGCGAGGAGACGGGGGTCGGCACGAAAGACGTCGACGTCTTGATGGGGACCTTCACCAAGTCGTTTGGCTCGTGCGGCGGCTACATCGCCGGCAGCGCCGCGCTCGTCGACCACGTCAAGCACACGTCGCCCGCCCACTTGCAGGCCACCGCCATGGCGCCGCCCGCGGTGCAGCAGGTGCTGTCCGCGCTGCGCGTCATCGCGGGCGCCGACGGGTCTGCGCGCGGCGCGGCCAAACTGGCCGCCCTGCGCGACAACGCCAACTACATGCGGTCCCGGCTGATGAGCATGGGAGTGAACGTGCTGGGCGACTGGAACTCGCCGGTGATGGTAGGAGGGAGGGGGGAGGAGGGGTTGGGGGTGCCGCGGTCGCCGTCCGCACTCGCCCGCCAACCATCCCACCCTCCACGTCTAGCCCATCATGCTCTTCCAACCCGGCAAGATTGCGGCCACCTCGCGCGAGTGCCTCGCCCGCGGCCTGGCCATGGTCGTCGTCGGCTTCCCAGCGACGCCGCTGCTGACCGCGCGCGCGCGCGTGTGCGTGTCGGCCGCGCACACGCGCGCGGATTTGGATTATGCGCTGGACGTCATCGACGAGGTGGCGGGGCTGTGCCTGTTGCGGTACGGGAAGAGGCGCGCGGCGCCTGCGCGGTCGGGCGGGCCGGCGGTCAAAGAGGCCGCGCTCGTCGGGTGAGGGCGGCCGTTGGCGGGGCTCCCACGTCCCCCGTTTTACTTTTGTTTGGGTGTCAACACTGGGCCGCGAGCGGTCACCCCCTCCTCCCTCTCCCCTCACGCGGCCGCGACCCCCGCGCGCGCCCTTGCCAGCTCCGCCTCCAGCGCCGCCACGCGCGCCTCCAGGGCCGCCTCCCGGTCGCCCGCGGCGGCCGCCAGGGCGGCGTCGACGCGCGGCGGGGGGGCGGGGAGGCCGAGGGAGGCGGCGGCGGACGCAAAGGCCGCCTCCAGGTCGGCCAACAAGTCGCGCCCGTCCTCGACGCCCGCGGAAATGCGCACCAAATCGTCCGGCAGCCCTCTCGCCGCGCGCGCGGCGGCGGGGATGGAGGCGTGCGACATGAAGCAGGGGAGCGAGATTTGGGACGCGACGGACCCAAACGAGACTGCCACGTTGAACAGCGTCGCCGCTTCCACGACCGCCTTGGACAGCGCCACATCGCCCGTGGTGAACGACAGGAGGGCGCCGGGCGAGGTCGCTTGGGACGCGTGCACGGACGCGCCGGGGTGCCGCGCGAGGCCCGGCCAGTTGAGGGTGGCGACCAGCGGGTGCCCGTCCAGGAACGCGGCGATCGCGGCCGCGTTGCGGGCCGACTCCCGCAGCCTCAGATCCATGGTCTTGACGCCGCGCAGACAGAGCCAGGCGTCGAGGGGGGCGAGGCCGGCGCCTTCCGCGTTTTGGTAGAACGCGAGGCGCTCGCCGACGGACGCGTCGGCCGCCGCCAACAAGCCGGCCGTCACGTCCGAGTGCCCCCCCACAAACTTGGTCGCGGACGTCATGGAGATGTCGGCACCGAGGGCCAGGGGGCGCTGGTGCGCGGCGGTGAGGATCGAGTTGTCGACGATCGTGAGAACCCCGGCCGCTTTCGCCGCCGCCGCGAGCGCCTTGATGTCGGCGATGCGCATGCGCGGGTTGGTGGGCGATTCCAAGAACAGCAAGGACGTGCGGCCGGGCTGCAACGCGGCGGTCGTGGCCGCGACGTCGGAGCTGTCGACGAACGTGACCTCGACGCCGCACTCGGGCGCGACCTGCGTCAGCAGCCGGCTCGTCCCCCCGTACAGGTCATCCCCCGCGACGACATGCGACCCCGCCGGCGCCAGGCGGAGGCAGGCGGCGAGGGCGGCCATGCCGGACGTAAAGGCCAGGCCGCGCGCGCCGCCCTCGGCGGCGGCGAACTGGCTCTCGAGCTGGGCGCGCGTCGGGTTGGACGTGCGCGTGTAGTCGTACGGGCCGCACTCGGTGGCCGACGGCTGGCCGAACGTGGCGGTCTGGAAGGGAGGGAGGGGGCGTCGGCACGCGCGCGGCGCCCGTGCGTCCGCCCGCATTGCCCCCTCCCCCCGCATACCTGGTACAGCGGCGTGCTCAGCGCTTGGTACGGGTCGTCCACCACTTTGGCGGGGTGCAGCTGGGCGGTGGAGAAGGCCCACGACGGAGACGGCGCTGCGCGCGCGGCGCCGGCGCGCGGTGGCGCCCGCATGGTGGGGCGGCGGGCCGCAGGCGCGCGGCAGGGCGGCGTCGTGCGCGCGGCCATCGCCGTGGCCGGCGTGGGAGTGGCAGGCCGGGCCGGCGACGGCAGCGCCACTCCCCCGGCGGCCGCCGGCGACCCCCCGGCGCGATGCGGCGACCCATCGCGGTCACACTAGTCGGGGTCTTGGCGCTGGCACTGTCCCGGGCGTCGCGCACGCCGCCGCCCTCGCCAGCGTCGCATTTGTTCGCCGCGCCCGCCGCCTCAACCGCCCTCGAATCCACGCACGCGCCATTGGGCCATGTCGGGATTGGCCTGTGGGGCAGGAGGGGCGCGGAGGCCTTCTGGGCTGGTCGCGACCATGAGGGGGCGTCGACGGCGCCCTGGCCCTCCGTCGGCCACCCCACCGCGCCCAGCACGCTCCCACCTTTGCTTCCTCTGACGCGATCGACTGTGGCGACGCTTCTTCTCGCCGCCGTTGCCCTGGCCGTCGCCGCTGCCGGCGGCATCGGCGGCGGCGGCGTCCTCGTCCCCCTGTACCTCCTCGCCCTGCGCGCGCCGCCGCGCGACGCGGTGGCATTATCGAATGCAACAATCCTGGGCGGCGCCCTCGCCTCCCTTGCATTCAACGCGCGCCGCCGCACCGCCGCCGGTTCTCCCGTCATCGACTGGGACGTCGTGCTGGCCATGGAGCCGACGACGGTCTGTGGAGCTGTTGCCGGCGCAATAGCAAACAAAGTTGTGCCTGGATGGCTCACGACGGCGGCCCTCACGCTTCTTCTCGCCGCGATGACGGTCAAGCTTGCGGGCCGGGCTCGAGGGCTGCACAGCGAGGAGAACGGCGCACGGCTGGACGAACATCAGAGCCTGCTAGCGGCCGAGGGCGGCACGAACGACGCCCGGCGGGAAGCAGGGCAAGGACTGCGCGCGGCCGAGGGCGGCGCGACGGTGCCGAAACCGCCCGCCGAGCCGCGCCCCCTGGCCGGCGTCCCCGACGCGCCACCGGCTGCCACCTTGCCCGTGGCCAAAGTCTCCGCTTTGGCCGGCCTGTGCGCCATCGTCGCGGCGTCAGATGGGGCGAAAGGGGCGGTGCGCTGCGGGTCGCCCCTCTACTGGGCCGCGTCCCTAGCCGTCCTCCCGCCCGCGCTCTGGCTGGCTTGGCGCACGCGGAATCGGTTGCTGGCCGAAGCGGCGGGCGAAGGCGGCGGCTCGTCCCCTTGTGGCCACGTGCGGTGGACCCCCCGCACCACCGCGCTCTTCCCCGCGCTCTCCACCCTGGCCGGCGCCGTCGCGGGCCTCTTTGGCGTGGGCGGCGGCATCATCAAAGCTCCCCTCATGCTGGAGCTGGGCGTGCCGCCGGACGTCGCGGCGGCGACGTCAGGTCAGGGGGGGGGGAAGGAAGAGGGACGACGGCGCGCGCGCGCGCTCCCCGCTTCGCCCACCCTAACCCCCCCCCCTCTCTCAGTCACCATGATCCTGTTCACGTCAGCCTCTGCTTCCGTCGTCTACCTCTCCTTTGGCATGCCGCGCGACTACGCAGCGGCCCTCTTTACGCTCGGCGTCGTGTCGACCGCGGCGGGCCAAGCCATCCTGGGCGCCGCCACCGACCGGGCCGGCCGCCGGTTTGCGATTGTGGCCGCCATGGCGGCCTTCATGGCGGCGTCGGTGGTCGCGGTCGGGTACGAGAGCGCGCTGTTGGTTGCTCGCACGGCAAAAAATCACTCGTGGCGGGCCCACGGCCACCTGTGCCCTCCCGCGGGGCCCTAATGTTTCATTCAGGGGGGTGTAGCATCCGTTTTGGGGTGTTTGTGGCACCAGTCGGCGTCGAGGCGGGTGTGCGGCGGGGCGGCCGCGCCGGCGACGCGGGCAGCCTCTCACACCTCGACCGCGGCCGCGGCTCGCCCCCTCTTGCCGGTGCATGATGCGGCTTGCGCCGCCGCTCCCGGCCAGCGCGAGCGCGGGCGCGCCGGCGCCGGCATTGGGCGGCCGAACGTGCCGCCCTCGCGCCGTGGCTGCCCGCGCCGTCCACGACCTCTCACGACGCTCCCTGCTACTCACGTCGACCGCGCTCGCCCCTGCGCTGGCCGCCCGCGCCGACCCCGACGCCGACCCCGGCGCGGTCGCCGCGGCGCGCTTTGCCGCCGACCTCGAGAGGCGCGTGACCCAGTTCCGCCTTCCCAACGGCATGGCGTTCATCGTCCTGGAGCGCGGCCCCGCGCCCGTCGTGTCGGTGGTGACGCACGCCGCGGTGGGGGCCTATGATGAGCCGGCGGGACTGACGGGCATCGCCCACCTCCTCGAACACATGGCGTTCAAGGGCACGACGAGGTTGGGCGGTGCAGGGGATCCAGCTATGGAAGCCGCTTTGCTGGCGGCCGAGGACGACGCGTTTTACGAGCTGCGCGCGCTGAAATCAACCCCGGCCACCTCCCGCCCCGCCCTCGCCGCCGCCACCGCCCGCCTGGACGCGGCCGCCGCGGCCGCCGCCACGTCCTCCACCCCCAACGCGTACGGGTCCCGCCTGGCGGACGCGGGCGCGGTCGGGCTCAACGCGACCACGTCGCACGACGCGACCCGCTATTTCTGTTCCCTCCCCTCCAACGCTTTGGAACTCTGGTTTGCTCTCGAAGCCGACCGCTTTCGTGACCCCGTGTTCCGGGGCCTGCACTCGGAGAAGCGGGTGGTGGCGGAAGAGCGCCGCTCGCGCGTCGACGGCGCGCCGCTCGGCGCGTTTCAGCAGCGGTTCCTGCGGGGAGCTCTGGCCAACAACTATGGCCGCCCCGTCATCGGCCTGCCGGACGACGTGGAGCGCGTGGGTCGGCGGGAGCTGGCGTCGTTCTTCGGCGAGCGGTACGGTCCGGCCTCCCTCACCGTCGCCGTCGTGGGCGACGCGCCCCCGGCCCGGGTGCGGACCCTGGCCGAAAAGTATTTCGGGTCGTGGGAGCCCGGCGTCCCGCCCCCTCGTCGCTCGGTCGGCTCGTCCGCGGCGACCGCGCGGCCCGCCCCGCCCCCGCCGCGGCTCGAGTCGGCCGAGCGCGGCGGCCCCGTCGTCCTGCAAGCATATTATAGGCCCGCGTCGGACGCGCCCGACGCGGCCGCCGTGGACGCGGCGTGCGAGGTTTTGAGCGGCGGGCGGTCCTCCCGTCTCCACGCCGCCCTCGTCCGCGCCGGCCTCGCCCTCGCCGCCGGCGCCGCGCCCGCCCTGCCCGGCGACCTGCGCCCGTGCGCCGTGCTGCTGCAGGCGGTGCCGGCGCCCGGGGTGGCCATGGAGAGGGTCGACGCCGCGCTCGCGGGCGCGGCGCGCGCGCTCGCCGCCGACGGCCCGACGGACGCCGAACTCGCCCGCCTCAAAAAGGCCGCCCGCGCCGGCCTGTACGGCGCGGTGCGGTCGAACGCTGCTCTCGCCTCCCTGCTCGCCGGCACCGCGAGCGAGCGCGGCGACTGGACAGCGCTGCTGGCGGACGCGGCGGCGGTCGACGCGCTCACCGCGGCCGGCGTCGAGAGCGCCGCGGGCGCTGTCTTCGCCGCGGACGCCAACTGCGCGGCCGCGTGGGCGCTGCCGGCGGCCGAGGTGACGGGGTTGGGTGACGCCTTTATAGCGTGAGGGAGGGCGGGAGAGGGGGCGGGAGAGGAGGACGGCGGAAACGGTTCTGTTCAGTCTGATTCGCTCCAGTCGCTCCCTGCTCCCTCCCCACCACCCTCCCCCTCCCCCGCATCCAAATATTTAAACTGCAGCGCCGCCAGCAGGTCGTCTCCCCCCCAGTCGAGCTCGGCGACGCCGATCGGCAGCGCGACGCCGCCGCCCGCCGCGCCCGGCGCGTAGCCGCCTGCGCGGTCGCACAGCGCGGCGCACCGCGCAACGCAGGCTTCGTCCTCGATGGCCAGGGGGGTGAAGGAGAGGAGGGCGTAGTCGTCCACGACGTCGCACAGGAGGGACGTGAGGCGCGCGTGGCGCGCGGCAAACGCGGGCGCGCCGCCGGACCGCGCGGCGACCGCGGCCGCCAGCCGCCGCAGCCCAAACGGGCGCGCGTAGAAGGCCAGGTCAAAGTCCAGGCCGCTGCCGAGGGCGTGGTTGCGGAGGAGGTCGACCTTTGTGAGCGCCGCGACGTGCGGGAGGCCGAGCGCGAGCTGCGCGGTGAGCGCGGTCAGGCACCCGCCCAGAAACTTGCCCGCGTCGGCGCACAGGTGGGAGTCGAGGAGCATGACGGAGACGAGGGACAGGTGCAGGCGGGAGTGCAGGGCGGCGAGGACGGTGTGCAGGGGGGAGCCGGGGGCCGTGAGCTCGGCCTGCCCCGGCGTGTCGAAGATGACGTAGCGCCCTCCCCCGTCCCCACCCCCCACCAGCGGCGCGACAGCGTCGATCAACCAGTCCACGTTCTCGGCCAGGTGGTCGACGCAGAAGAGGAGGCCGCCGTTGGGGCCGAGCGCGTGCGCGGCCATTACCGCCGACAGGTCGACGAGGTCGCGCACGTCGACCGCAAAGGGCGCGTCCTCCTCCCCCGCCGGCGGATCCGCGGCCGGGTCCAGGTTGACGACCGCCACGGGGCGGCCGGCGAGGGCGAGGTAGTGCGCCATGCCGCGGCAGTACGTGGTCTAAGGCGGGGACAGGGGGAGAGGGGGGTGGGGTCGCCGCACGCGAGCCAGCCAGCGCCTCCACCGCCACCATCACCGCGCCCGCTGCACCTTGCCGGCGCCCGGGGGGCCGACGACGACTTGGCCAAACGGCATCGCGGCGGCGGCGCGCGCGCGGCAGCGCGGCGGCGCGGGCCGCGGCCGGCGGCGCCCGTGCGTGGAGCGCGGCGGCGCGGGGAGGGCGCGCCGGGCGCGAGCGGGGCTGGCGGGGTGGTGTGCGCTGCACTCGCGCCGACGCCGGCTCCCTCGTCTCGTCTCTCTCTAGCCTCGCCCGCCCCGCAGCGCGGCCGCCGCGTCGGCAGCGGCGCCCTCCCCGCCCACACCGGCAAACGTGACCGAGCGGCCGCCGCCCAGGTCGACGGCGACGACGCGGCCGGTTGCCGCCGCGCCGACGACCCGGCTTAGCGGCAACACCGCCACCGCGCCCCCCCCGCCGTCCTCGACAAAGTACGCGTTGGTCGCCGTGACGTGAAGCGCGCCGGGCAGGGACCGGGGGCGCGGGGGGAGCAGGTCGTGAGCGGTCGGCGCGACCTCGTCATCCAGCGAGCACCGCCACGCGCCCAGAATGGCGCCACCGTCCGGCGGACTAAACGGCACATTGGCCCGGGCCACCGCGCGCGCCGCCGCGGCGGCAGCGTCGGCCGCCGTCGCGGCCGCCCCCGCGGCCGTCGCCGCCGCGCCCGCCGCCGCGCCCGCCGCCGACCGCAGCAGGCCCGCCGTCGCCGCACCGCCGTCGCCGGCCGCGACGGCGGCGAGGAGGGAGCGCGCCGCGTCGAGAGCGGTCTCCACCCCGGCGTACAGCGGGTCGACGCCCGCCGCCGTCGCGGTACCGCGCCAGGAGACGTCGCCGTCGCCAGCAGCGCCGGGGGGGGCGGTGGAGGGGGGGAGGCCGGACATGGACGCCGGTCGATGGTGTGGTGTTGTTTCTCTCGCCGCACGCCATACCGCCGCTGGGACGCCATGGCCGGCCAGGCCAAGCTCACCGCGTTCTTTACGTCCATCCCGCCGATCTCGCCGCCGCCGCGGGCGGGCGGCGCCGGCGCGGTGCCGGGATGCGCGGCGCCCCCAAAAACGGCTCGGCCTGCGCCGCTCCCCGCCGGCGAGCTGGACGAGGGCGATGGCAGGACACGCTCGCCGGCGCCCGAGCCGTCGCCGGCCGCGCCTTCGCCCGAACCGTCGCAGTCGTCCGCCTCCCCTTCTCCTCCGCCCCTCCTCACTGACGACGGCGCCGCATACGAAGCCGAGCGCGACGCCCGCATCGCGGCCAACGCGGCCCGGCTGGCGGCGCTGGGCGTGGTGCGCACAGCGGCCGCGCTTTCTCGCGCGCCGCCCCGGCGCCGCCCGGCGGCCAAGCGGGCCAAGCCGGCGCCCGCGCCGGAGCACGAGCGGCGTCGGTCGACGCGAGGCAAAGGAGGGGGCGCGAGCGGCGACGGCGGCGGCGACCCGGGCTCTGCCTCCGCCCCCCCTCCCCCGCGGTCGCCGTCGCCGCCCCCCACCGACTACGACGGCGACGTCGTGCTGCGCTACGTGCTGGCCGCGGGCGATGCTGGGGGTGGAGGCGCCGGCGGCGGGGCCCCCGTGCCTCGCCCCGCCTCGTTCCGCCGAGCGGCGCTCGCGCTCGCCGCGCCGCCCCTGGCCCGCGCCTACAGCGTCGCGTCCTCCGGCTCCCTGCTCGCCGCCGGCGGCAAGGACGGCGTCGTGTGCGTGTGGGGCGTGGCCGGCCTGGGGCCCGGGTGCGCGGGCGGGAGCGGCGACGAGTCCGACGGGGACGGCGCCCCGGCCCTCCGCCCGCCGCTGGCGGCCGCCAAGCTGCACCGCTCCTGGGTGGCGGACGTCGCGCTGCTGGGCACCACCACCAGCAACCCGCTCCTGCTAACGGCGGCCAACGACGGGTCGACCGCGGTCTGGCAGCTCTCCGCGTTCGCCGCCGGCGGCGCCCCCCGCCGCCTCGGCGGCGACCCCGCCCCCCACGGCGGCTCCGGCATATTTTCCCTGGACGCGGGCCCGGGCGGCGTGGCGACGGCGGCCAAGGACGGGTCCCTGCGCGTCGCCGCGCTCGACCCGGCGTCCGGGGCCCTCATCCTCACCTCGGCCTGGCCCGACGCGCACGCCGGCGTGGCCAAGTGCGTGCGCTGGTGCCGGGACGGGGGGGGGGGCACCCTGCTGGCCAGCACGGGCAACGACGGCGCGGTGCGCGTCTGGGACGCGCGCGCGCCGCCCTCCTCCCCCGCCGCCTCCATCGTCGGCGCCCTCCCGTCCGCCGGCCACGTCGTGCGCTGGCAGCCGGGGTCGGGCACCGTGCTCCTGGCCGCTGGCGCGGGGCCGGACACGCCGCTGTTTGACCTGCGGTCCACGGCCGCCCCGCGCGCGCTCCTGCGCGCGCGGGCGGGCGCGCCGCGCGCGGCGTCCATATACCAGCCCGCGTTTGTGGGGGCGGCAGGGGACGCTGTGGCCATCGGGCTGCCCAAGGGCGGCGAGCTCTCGGTCTTCGACGCGGCGACCGGCACCGCGCGCTCGCGCGGCGACGCGGGGCACGACGTCGCCACCCTCGCCCCGGGGCCGGGCGGGCTGCTCGTCGCGGCGGGGTCGCGCCGGCTGCACCTGTTTGCGCCGGTCGCGTGAGAGGGAGAGGGGAGGTGGGGGACGGGGTTTCGTGGTTTGGGGCAAGTGTCACCGCCGTTCAGAGCGCGCCCCCGCTTCCCTCCCCTCCCTCCCCCCTCACAAGTGCGTCAGGCCGTGGTGCGCCGCCTCGCCCGGCAGCGCGGCCGCGAGGGCGGCGGTGGTGGTGCCGGGGGCGGCCCCGAAGTCGACACACCACCCGGGCCCCTCGAGCCGCGCCAGCGGGCGCACGCCCGCCACGGCCGACGTCAGGAACGCTTCCGACCACGAGGAGCGGGCGGTGGGGTCGGGCGGGGCGAGGTCGACGGGGATGGACAGGCGCGCCGCGGCGGCCAGCACCGCGCGCCGCGTCACGCCGTCCAACACGCCGTCGCCCGCCGCCGCCGTCTGCAGCACGCCCTCGCCCGTCACAACAAACACGTTGGTGACCAAGCCTTCCAGCAGGCGGCCGCGGCCGTCGGCCAGCAGCCCGTCGGCCGCGCCCGCCGGCAGCCGCGCCTCGAGCGGCGCGCGGGCCGCCACCCACGCGCTGTCCTTGGCGTCGGGGCGGGGGCGCGGGGGGCCCACGACGGCGGCGACGGAAGGAGGTGGGGGGGGGGAGGCGGGGGTCCAGGCGAGGGCCACGACGTCGACCGGCAGGAGGAGGTCGTCGTTCGCGCCTCCGCCTCGCCCCGCCGCCGGCTCGTGCATCAGGATGACGGCGGCCACGTCTCGTCCGATTGCTTCTTCACCCAGCCCTGCCACCGCCGCGCGCAGCGACGGCAGCACCGCCTCGCCGACGAGCGACGCGAGCGGCAGGGGCACCCCCGCCTCGCGCTCGTCATGCCACGCCCGGAACGAGGGCAGGGCGTCGGTGGTGCCCGCCAGGACGACGAGCGAGTGGGCGAGGCGCTCGCAGTGGGCCTGCCACCAGGGCACCGCGCGCGCCGCCGTCACCGACAGCGCCGTGTACGCCCCGCGCGGCGCGCCGGCCAGCAGGGCTTTGACGGACGGGGGCGGGGCGGACGCTGTGTCCAGGGCGCCGTCGCGGGCGAGCGCGGTGGCGGGCATCGCGCCGCGGCCGGCTCTGCGGCGGGGTCACTCTCCGCGCGACGCCATGCTGCCTGCCGCGTGCCGCGCCGCGGCGCGCCTGGCCGGGGGCGGTCCCCGCCGCTGGGCGTCGTCGACGGCGGTGCGCGTGGCGTCGATGGGAGGGCGGTTGGCGGTGGCGGTGGCGGGCGCCGCGGCCGACCCCCTCCCCCCCTCTTCAGCCTGGCGTCCCGCTCATCGTCGCCGGCGCTCGCCTCGACTCGGCCACGACCCACTGGATCGACGTGCACGACCCCGCGACGCAGGCGGTCGTCGCGCGCACGCCGCGTGCGACGCCGTCGGAGTTTGCGGCCGCCGTCGCGGCGGCCAAGGCTGCGTTCCCCGCCTGGCGCGACACCCCCCTCCCCACCCGCCAGCGCGTCATGTTGAAACTGCAAGCGCTTATTCGGGCGCACGAAGGCGACCTGGCGGCCGCCATCACGCGGGAGCAGGGCAAGACTCTCGCCGACGCGCGCGGCGACGTTTTCCGCGGCCTGGAAGTCGTCGAGTACGCGGCCGGCCTCGCGCCCGCGCTCATGGGGGACGTTTTGGAAAACGTCGCCTCTGGCGTGGACTGCCACACGCTGCGCCAGCCGCTCGGCGTGTGCGCGGGCATCTGCCCGTTCAACTTCCCGGCGATGGTCCCGCTCTGGATGTTTCCGGTCGCCGTGACGGCCGGCAACACGTTTGTGCTCAAGCCCAGCGAGCGGGTGCCGACCGCGGGGGTCATGCTAGCCGAGCTGGCGGCCGAGGCGGGGCTGCCTAAGTGAGAGAAAGAGGGGAGAGAGAGGGTGGTGTCTAGAGCGGTCGCCACGCCCGCTCCCACCCCCGTCCACTCTCGCCAGGGGCGTGCTCAACGTGGTGCACGGCGGGAACGAGACGGTCAACGCCATCTGCGACCACCCCGACATTTCCGCCGTCGCCTTCGTCGGGTCTGACGCGGGCGGCCGCCACGTGCACGCCCGCGCGTCCGCGGCCGGCAAACGTGTCCAGGCCAACATGGGCGCCAAGAATCATGCAGTCGTCATGCCGGACGCGCCCCGCGAGGCGACCCTCGCCGCGCTCGCGGGCGCCGCGTTCGGCGCGGCGGGGCAGCGCTGCATGGCGATTTCGGCCGCCGTCTTTGTCGGGGGGGTTGCACCCTGGGTCGATGACCTCGCCGCCAAGGCGCGTGAGCTGGCGCTGGGGGCGGGAGGGGAGGCAGGGACCGACGTCGGGCCGCTCATCTCGCCGGCTGCGACCGCGCGCGCGGTCCGCCTCGTCGACGCCGCCGAAGCCGCCGGGGCCAAGGTGGTGGTGGACGGGCGGCACGCCACTGTCCCTGGTCACCCCAAAGGCAACTGGTTTGGGCCGACGCTGGTGACGGGGGTGTCTCCAAAGATGGACGCGTACGCTGAAGAGGTCTTTGCCCCCGCCCTCGTCACCCTGGACGCCCCCACCCTCGACGCTGCCATCGCCCTCGTCAACGCCAACCCGCACGGCAACGGGTGTGCGATCTTTACGCGCGACGGCGGCGCCGCGCGCGAGTTTGTTCGCAGGGTCGACGTCGGCATGGTCGGCGTCAACGTTCCGATCCCCGTCCCCCTCCCTTTTTTCTCGTTCACCGGGTGGCGGGGGTCCTTCGCGGGCGACCTGCACATGTACGGCAAGGCGGGCGTTGACTTTTACACGCGGCCGAAGACGGTGACGTCCGCGTGGCGCTGGGGGGGGGACGCCGCGCCGGGGGCGCGCGCGCCGGGGCTCGACGGGGTCGGGGCTTCGACGCCCGCGGCGTGAGAGGGAGAGAGCGAGCGAGGGAGAGGGAAGGAGTGGTGCGTTCGGGGTGCAACGAAAAGAAAACGGAGAATCACGCCACCCTGCCCCTGAACGCCCCTTGTTCGACGGCCGCCACCAGAAACGCGGCCGCGGCCGCCTCCCGCCTCAGGCCCTCGACGCCGCCGGGCGCGGCGTGGCCGACGCCGCGCGCGTCGAGCAAGACGGCCGCGCCGCCTGGCCCCCGCGCCGCGCGCAGGCGGGCGGCCCACGTCGCGGCGGACGTCGCGGGCGCGCGTGGGTCGAGGGACGAGGCCTGGATGAGGACGGGCGGGCCGGAGGGGGCGGCAGCCGCGACGGCCGGCTCTTCGAGCATCGCCGTTGGGCACACCGCCCTCAAATCGTCGCCCGCCGCCCCCCACTCGCCCGCTTCCCCGGGGGACGCGTCCGCGGTGGGCGCCAGAAAGGGGACGCGCAGCGCGACCGCGGCGAGCGACGACGGCGCGTCGGCGAGCAAGCGCCCGACAAGGAGCGCGCCCGCCGACTCGGCGGCGAGCGCAACGGCAGGGCCGGACCGGTCCGTGGCCCAGTCGAGCGCTGCGCGCGCGTCGGCCGCGGCCGCGGCGCGGCGCGCGCCGCGGCCGGCCGCGTGCCAAGCGCGCCCTTTCTCCCCGCCACCTCGCACGTGGGCCAGAGCAATCGTCCACCCGCGCAGCGCGAGGGTGAGGTGCAGCGGGTTGAAGTCGGGGTCCAGGGGGAGGCCGTAGGATCCGTACAGAGAGACGAGCGTCGGCCCTCCGCGCCCCGCCGCGCGCCCCAGCACCGTGACCGGCACGCCGTCGCCCACCGTCTCGTCCCACACGGACAGGCCCATGGCGGCAGCGGCAGATGTGGCGGCGGCGGCTGCGTCGTCGGCGTCGCGGTGTCCGCGCGGCGCGCGCTCGAGCGACCCCGACTCGAGGCACAGGTCGAACGCCGCGCCCGGCGCCAGCGGTGACGACAGCGTGAGCCGGGCGTGGGTCGCGCGGAAGTCGGCGTTGGCGCCGCCGCGCACGCAGCGCGCGCCGGGCGGCAACCGGATCGTCGCCGGCGCGCGCCGCCCCGGCCGCACGAGCGACACCGCCGCCCGCCCTCCACTCGTGCGCTCGTGCACCAGCACGCCCCGGTCGAACACGTCGATGTCCGTGATCGCTGCGCCCGGCCGCCGGGGCAGCAGGGGCGCCCACGCGGCGGGCGGCGCGCCGCGCGGCGCGCGCGCGAGCCACCACTCGACCCCGTCGCTCCCCGCCGGCACCGCCGCTCCCTCGCCGTCCGCGCTGTTGGTGAGCACGAGCATGCCGCCGAGCAAGGGCGCGTGCTCCACGTAGCACTCGAGGCCGGGAAGGGGCGGGGCGACGAGGGTGGGGGTCGAGAGGGCCGCTCCCTCGCCCGCCAAATCCACGGTGCGCACCGCGGCTCGGTCGGGCGCGGCCGACGTGAGCGTCAGTAGGCGCCCGTCTTTGGACTTGGCCAGGGCGAGGACGAGGGCGGGGTCGGCCTCTGAGAAGACCGGCGCGTCGACGCCCGCGCGCCGCCGCAGCGCGGCCGCGGGGCGGCCCGCGCCGTCTTGGCGCACAAACCACAGGTCCCCGGTCGGGCCCCACTCGGCGGCCGTGGCGCCGGGAACACGGTCGACGATTGTTTGCGCGGCGCCCGCCTCGACGACAGCAACGCTCCAGTCGTCGCCGCCCGCGTCCAGGGCGACGGCCGCCCTCCCGCCGTCGGGCGACAGGCGCACGTTGCCCAGGGCGACCGCCCCGGTGGTGCGCTGCAGGCGGGCGGCGTCGAGAACGAGGCGGGGCGGCCGTCGCGCGCTTCCGGCGCCCTTAACCGGCCGGCGCAGCAGCCGCAGGCCTCCGCCCGGCCCCGCCTCCGACCAGTACAGCCAGGCGCCGACCCGCTCCGGCGCGGTCGCGTCGGCGCGGGGGAGGAAGGCCGACGCGGTCGCCGCCAGGTCGGCCGCCAGCCCCCGCCACGGGGCCAGCGCTGCCGCGGCGGCCGACGACTCGTCCGCCGACGACCTGGACGCCAGCGCGCGCGCTGAGAGGCGCGCCGGCGCCGATGCCGCGCTGCCCATCGCCGGCGCCCGCGCGCGCCCCTCACGGCGGCGCCATCAGCGCCGTGAGTAGTGCGTGTGTTTGCAGGTGGGTAAAGAACAAGGCGCGGCGACCGCGGCGCGCGCGTGCGTGTGCGCGCGCCGTCGCTTGCCGCAAAAGTAATGGGTACGGGACTCTCTCCGCCCTCGCTCGCTGCCGCGGGGCCGCGCGGCGCTCCATGGCGTCGATGGGAGGCGGGCGCGGCGGGCGGCAGCCGCCCGCCGCGCCCGCCGCCTTCACGAGCGGTCGGCCGCTTTGGCCACGCCTCTCAACGCGGCCGGCCCTCCAGCACCCACATCGAGCGCCCCCGAATCAAGGGACGGCCGCGCGCGCGGCGCGGCGGGCGACGCCCGGCCGCGGCCGCCCGCGTCGACGGCGCGCTTGTCGGCGGGGTATGTAAAGTGGGCCCCCGTGTAGGCGAGCGCGCACGCGGCCCACGGGAGCGCGGTCGTCAGCAGCAGGGCGCGCGAGAGGGCCTCGGCTTTGGGCAGGTCGATGGCGGGGTCGCCGGTGGGGGCGGCGTGGGAATCGAAACCGAAGACGCGCATCGCGACCAGAGAGACGACCGGCCCGCCCGCCAGCGCGGCCACCGCCATCTCGAACGACCGGTCAAACGCGTAGACCAGGTTGCGGGATGCGGCAGGAACGATTTCCGCGAAGATGGGGTTGTTGCACGCGGGGGCCGGCCAGGCGTTGAGGAGGCCGCCGATGACGAAGACGACCACGTAGGCCGCCACGGCATTCACCGCGCCGGCGCGGGGCAGGCCGCGCAGCATCAGGGCGGTCGCCAGCGCTCCAAGCAGCACGGACGCCTGCGCGACGGCGACGCGGCCGTGCCGCGGCGAGCACCGCGCGGCGGCGTCGCCCAGCCACCCGCCCAACAGGCCGCCCAGCGCGTGCGCGCCCATGCCAGCGGAGACGGCCACGGACGCCCACGCGGGCGGCATCCCGAGCAATTGAAGGTAGAGCGTTTGAAACGCGAGCGCGGCCATCGGCACGTTGCCGACGACGCCCTGCGCCACGATGATTGCGAATGTGGGCACCCGCAGCACGGCCCACAACTCTTTCCAAAAGGATTTGTCGCGGTGGCGGGATGCGACATCCCCCGGGGGCGGCGCGAGGCGGAGCGAGCCCGGGATCGCGCGCGGGTCGGCCGACGCGGCGAGGTTGACGACCCCGATCGCGGCCGCCGCCACGCCCAGGAGCAGCATGGCAAAGCGCCACCCGTCCCAGCCAAAGGGGCGGGCGGCGCCCACGTTGGTGGCGTAGAGGCCGCCGAGCGCGGCGCCGAGCGCGGACGTCAAGTGCAGCGTCCCGAACGCCGTCCCGCGGTCGGCCTCGGCGTGCAGGTCGGCGGTCAGCGACTGCACGTTGGGGATGACGAGGCAGAGGCCGAAGCCGGTGACGGCCCAGTAGGCGATGCCTTGCGCCAGGGTCGTCGCAAACGCGAAGCCGGCCATCGTCGCGGCCCACACGCCGCAGCCCACGCTGATCACCGCCACCCGGTTGCACGTGTGGCCCGCGTAGCCCCCCAAAGGACTCAGCAGCGCCTGCGTCAGCGCCCGGGCCATGGTCAGGTACGAGAGTTGGAGGAGGTCGGCGCCGAACGACGCGGCGACGTACGAGTAGACCGCCGGGAGGATGACTTCGTCCGTGCGCTCAAACGCCATGGCCAGGTTCATCATGACCATGGTCGCGGTCTTGCGGCGGAAAGGGCGGGGGCGGCTGGAGGGGGGGGGAGGGGGTCGGCGGCGGCGGCAGCGGTTTTCGCGAAATTGGCGGCCCGACACCGGGCCTCGATCCCGCAGATGGCGCCGGCGATGAGGGGGGCGCCGGCGGGACCGCGCCCGGCCCCGGCGCTGCGAGCGCGCTTGATGCCGCGCGGCGCCCTCCCACCCCCTCATCCCCTCCCCTCCCCTAACCCACCCGTCCCGCATCGACGACGCTTGGCTGCCGTCCGCCGACGGACTGCGCGACCGCGGGCGCAGGGGCATGCCCGATGGCGCGCGCTGCAGCGCGGGGGAGCCGCCGTCGTCCGACGGCTCGGCCCCGGTCGACGGCAGGGTGCCGGGCGCCAGCATGAGCTCGACCTCGGCGACAGCGGGGGGGGGGGGGCGCGGCGGCGGCGGCGGCGCCAAACCGGCCGGCGGGGGTGGAGGGAGAGGAGGCTCGGTCGGGGGCGCGCCCTGCCGCGCCCGACGAGGTCAAATGGC